>Ga0180438_10000748_pt1 | contig 59761 bp, 126 predicted proteins | sample SS_ome_12_FD_132455 | JGI IMG/M metagenome (GOLD analysis project Ga0180438, IMG submission 132455) | Hypersaline lake sediment archaeal communities from the Salton Sea, California, USA - SS_3_D_2 metaG | ecosystem: Environmental > Aquatic > Non-marine Saline and Alkaline > Hypersaline >... | reverse complement strand
CTCTCCACAGTGCAAAGAAGCATATGTGACCGGGAGCGAAGAGCCCTTGCTGGGCGAGCTTATAGATGAGGGGATTTCCTTTATTAACGCCGGAGAAGCCCCGGATGGGCTTTCACAGATTGGTTTTAGAGACGTGACGGCGAGATAACCATGGACCTCCCCTACGCACTCTCCATGATACTCGCCGCCAAGCACCACAAGCGCAATCGTAAGCCACCCCCACCGGATCCCGACCAGGAGAAGATCGACGCTTGGAACGCGGCCAGGGCCAAGCAAAAGGCCAAGAGGAAGAAGGGGAAACGATGCGATCAATAGCACGCATAGACAAGGGCAAACGGCCCAGCTGGGCATCGCGCCTCATGCCCGATGAGTATTGGTGCTGGTCTAAGCATTACGAGGCCAGCGAGAAGGACGGCATCCTTGTGGTGTGCGCCACTAGCCCCGCACAGGCCGCAAAGGAATATGCCAAGCCACACCACGACGGTCAGACAAACGCGCATTACAGCGACATCAACGTCCGCGACTACAAGGGCAACGTGACGAGCTGGTCAGTGCTGGTTTCGATGGTCCCGGAGTTCAAGGCCGTTCGCCAGAAGGCGAAGCGGAAGAGCAAGAAATGATCCCCAAGAAAGAGCGCTGCAAGGAAAAGGTGGTCCGGTATGCGCGAAACTATCCGCCCGCCGGGGCGGCCCGGTGTAGCCGCAGGGCCGTAAAGGATGGCTACTGTCGGCAGCACCACCCCAATACCGTTGCAAAGCGGCGTGAAGAGGCCGAGCGACGCTGGAAGGCCAAGGAGGACCGCCATCCCCTGACGCTCATGTTCAAGGAACAAGCTCGCGCCAATGCCGCCGAAGGACAGCTCGCCCAGGCACGTGCGGCCATCTTGGCGTACATCGAAAACGGCTGCGTGCTTACGGAACAGATAGAGGCGGAGATGCGCGCCGTGCTTGCAAAGCCCTATCCGCCGAAACCGGAGGCCAAGTAATGGGTGCCGAGGCACAGGTAGATATCACCTGCGACGGCTGCGGCAGGCACCTGGACGAGGGCGTTATCTATTGCGCCAAGTGCATGAGCCACGAGCACTCGGAGGGGTTCTACTCCGGCGCCAACAAGTACGAGCTGCTGCTATCCCAGCTAAAGGCCGCGGTTCGCAAGTACATCCAGAACGTCGCAGGAAGCACCAAGTTGACCGCCGCCGATGAAGTGCGGCGGCTTCCCCTAGTAGAGCTCTGCGTTGCCCCGCACAACGCGGAGAACGAGCGCAATCGGAAGGGGCACAAGGTATGAAGGACATGCTTACCACCGCCGAGCAAGTCGACGCCTGGCGTTTCGAGCTCTATCCCGGCCGCTGGCGGGTCTACAGCCTCTCTACCTGCGTGACGATGTGGTACGCGGGCCGGAGCCTATCCGAGGCGCTGATGGCCTACCTGCGCGATACGGTTTCGGTGAAAGACAATCAGTGCGACTGGCGCAGCATCGAGGAGTTGATCGAAGACCTCGACGGCGAACCGGTGCCGCTAGCCAAGGAGATGCGATTCCATCACGACCACGATCAGACCATTGTGACCGACGAAACAGCGGGCTCGCTCTTGGCCCAGGCCATGGAAAAGGGCCAGGTGCCCTGTTGCATCTGCACCTCGGAGTGGTAAGATGAATCAAGAAACAGCCTCCTATACCCCCAGACCCGACGATTGTCTGCGCAAACTGGCCAAGGATATCGCTTCAGGTAAGATCTGTGTTTACGAGCCTGGCGACCTGCGCTTTCCCATATTCCGTCTTCTTGGCTCCGAAACATTAGATCAGATGATCGCCGACGAAATTTCCATGTGCTACGAATACATCGACAAGGCAGCAGATCGAGGATTCTTCTTCTCCTTTCAAATGCTCAATCGGGAGGACCACGAGAAGCTGGTGGGATTTCTAGATGACTTAAAGCTGGCGCAAGATAGGGTTGCACGCGGAGAGGCCAGCTGATGATCCAAGAGGGAAGCCCCTTGGTCTCGTATGGCGACGAGGGGGCCATGTTTCTGCGCACTTGCCCTATCTGTGGGCGCTTTGTGAAGGCCGACGAGACCATCCTGATCAACGGCTTGGGGGAGGTAAAGATGGAGCACAACGCGACCTGCAAGGTCCACGGCCGTGTGACGATGAGCTTCCTGGGGTACTACTAAGATGAAGGTGCGCGACCGCGAAATCTGGCTCATTAAGGGCGAGCTTGATTCCATTCCCTTGGACTGGCCCTACTACATCCTATCGTTGTCGAGCATGGCCCTGATGATTGCCTCCGCTCTTAAGAGCAGGGTGGTTCTTGCGACTGTGATGGTCGTCTTTCTCCTCTCGGCGGTGATATTCCTGAAGCGGGCCATGCGCCGGAGAAAACTAGATGCTGAGGTTATCCGCAGGCTCGAATCTGTGCCCTGGTGGAAGGTGGATGCCGCGAAGACATTATGCGGTGACGATTACCTATACGCGGCCATCGAATGCCAAGAAGCCCATCTTGATGGGGACTGTCCCCTGTGCGGAGCTGTCTGATGCCCAAGAAACTCAAGGACTGCACCTGTCCGCTTTGCCAGCGCATCCGTAAGATCAGGAAGGTCATGGCGGCCTCCAAAGGCGAGATGTACGCCTTCCTCTTGGAGCTTGCCGAGGAGCTCGCCCACGTCGAGATGGACCGCGACTACTACAAGAGCATCGTGGAGGGCAGTTGGCCCCAGGCCGACAAGATAATCGAAAACGCGCGGAAGAGGAGGAAGGGCAAGTGAAGAACACCCCGATAGTCCTGTGGGGACGCCCCTGTTGGCCGGAACCACCGCGATACAGCAACAAGGGCCCGCTTAGCGGTATGCACAAAGAAGAGCGCCTGGCGCTGGCGGCTTGCAACATGTGCTGGTTCACAGGAAGAACCGTCGGGTGCCCCAAGGGGATTATCCGAACGCCGCAGCAGGCCAAGGCGATAGAGCTCGTGGTAAAGAGGAGGAAGGGCAAGTGAGCGAAGAGCCTATCACTCGCGATGAAATAGACCGCGAGGCGGCGGCTATTGGAGATGACAGCTGGGAGCTCCTCAACTACCAGCAGGCGCGCGGAAAGTCGGCCAAGAAGATACTGGAGGCTTTGTGGGCCGATGACGACTGGCTGGAGAGGCATGCGACCGTCATCAGCCATCGGATCCAGCGCCTTATTCGCCGCATCGAGAATGAGGGCATCGCCAAGCCCCGAAACAGGAGGAAGAACAAGTGAAGATCGATAGCGATGCCATCCAGGGCCTGCTGGACTTGATGATCGGCGCGGACCGCACGCTAGCTATAGCCGACCTGGTCTTGGAAATGTGCCGGAGCGTAGCCCCCGCTTGTCGTTGCGACTGCATCTGCGACGAGCTGTGGGTTTCGATGTTCGCCTTCTTTGCGGGATACGACGGATCGACACCGACGTTCTCCGTAGCCTTGGAGATTAAGGTATGAGTCTAGCCGAAATAGTAATCGAGTACTTGGAGTGCGACGACTGTCCCTGGTTCAACGACAAGTATGGCTTTTGCCGCCTGACAGGATGCGAGGACGGCTCCACTTGTCCGGGGCCGGGACGCCTCACGCTGGTGCCCACCGAACTGTTAAGCGAGCCCCGCCTGGCAGGGGCATTCTGTGCCAGGGACATACACCCGTCTGAGGCATGCCTGGAGTTATCCAGAGCCGCTCGTCGGCATCTGGGGTTGGATAAGGAAGAGAGGGGATAACAGAAAATGGACGCCGAGGAAAAGCCCCTGCCCCGCCTTGTGATCATCGAGGTGCCCGAAGATTGGGAGAAGCTCAGCCTAAGCGCCCCGGACAAATTTGTCGCGGGTGAGCTGCATACCATACGTCGAATGTGGACATCGGGGGGTGGCGACAAGGAGGCCGTTCGCATGATTGGCGAGATGGCCGATTCGGTGCGTGAGGTGGACTTGAACGCCATGGTTCTGCCCGAAACAGGCGACGAAACCAACGCGGGCGTGTCCCGCGTCCACAACCTGGCACTGCGCACGGTTGCCGGGCGGGAAGGATGAACGCCATGACCACTAAGGAGCTCATCGCAGAAGCTCGCCGTCTCAACGCCGTGGCCGACACGGCTAGCTCCCACGAAGATCATGACGTGGTTGAGGATTGTTCCGTTGCGCTCTTGAACTTGGTGACGCCCCTGGCCGATGCGCTGGAGAAGCTCGAGAAGCAGTTATCGGACCTGTGCGGGGTCTACAAGCCCGAGGACGTCGATAACTTCCTCAGCACGGTGTGCTGCGACCACTGCGCGGTGCCCCTGATGGACGAGTCCGAACCCCCGGGTGAGATGATGTGCGGCCCCTGCGCGCGGCAGGTGGGCAAGCAGTGGAAGGAAACGAACGAGCGCCTCGCCGAGGCGGAGAAACAGCGCGACATCATGCTCCTCGAAGCTCAAGTCTGGGCGACCGAGGCCAAGACCCAGCGAGTAACGGTCAACGAGGTGGGAAGCGCCCTCGGAGGCATCCCCGACTGGGGACCCATCGCCCAGAAGGTCCGCGAGCGGATAGAATTCGCCGGGGCGGCCTACGATGCCCTCAACCTGAGCTATTTCTCCCATGGCCACCTCCTGCGCGATGCGGCGGCCTTGCTGCGCGAGGAGGGCGTTGGAGCCGCCATCGCGGACTTCCTCGAGGACAAGGCCAAGGCCGAGGACAGGGCAATGTATCCGAAGGGCAAGAAATGACCGGCGTCAAGCCCCTCAACGCCAAGCAGGTGGCCTTCATCCGCAAGGACCCGCGCATGATGGCCAAGGCCGAGTGGCAGGCGCGCATCTTCGCTACTATCGACCACCTTGAAGAGCGTCTCGAGATATCCCAGGATGCAAACGAGGAGCTGCGGATGCGGGTAGCGACCGCGGAGCAGGTTCTGTATAACCTGCAGGAAGCCGAGGCCGCCTTTCGTAAGTCCTGCCTGGAGCATGGCTACGATTCGTCCGAAACCGCCGGTGCGGAGAAGGACATGAAAACAATGGGCGACTGTGCCCGGGTCTACTTGGCGCTCCATGAGGAGGCCGATCCCGTTGCTTAAAGGCCAGCGCAAGCGCAACCGCGACAAATACCTCGACCGCGGGCAATTCGAGAAGCTGGTCCGTGCGGCCAAGAAATCGCCCTGGCCCTACGCCTACGCGCTCCTGTACGCCGCCGGGACCCTGGGCTTACGCATCAACGAGGCCGTGGCCCTCGACCGCCACTGTTTCCGGTACCTGTCCGAGAACGCCGTTTACATCCCAACGCTCAAGCGCCAGGATACGCCCGAGCTCCCCGTACACATCGGGGACTTCGCGCGGAAGTTCTTCTCGGCCTATCTCAAGAGAATGCCTGCGCGCCAGCAGTACCTCTTCCCCGGAAGAGGTCATGACCACATCAGCTCCCGCACCGCCGACCGCATCTTCAAGTGGTGCGCTCGGAAAGCGGGCCTGCCCGAGGGTGTATCCTTTCACGCCCTGCGTCATCACCGGGGCTTGGAGCTCTGGAACGAGACCCGTAACATGGTGACGGTGCGCGACGAGCTCCGGCATACGACCACGCAGAGCACCGAGATATACGTGCACATGGACGAGTCGAAGAAGATAGAAGCCGCCAGGCGGATAGAGGATAAGCATCGGGAGGGCGACTGATGGACTTCAAGGAGCAGAAGGAGCTGGCGGCCAAGGACTGCGAGCAAGTCGCCGCGACCCTTATGAAACTCGCCGCCGAGGTGCGCGAGGGCAACATGGCCGCGTTCGAGGCATTCTGGTTTGAGGGAGGCACCGAAGAGGGCGATGCTCAAATAGTGGCGGTCCGGGAGATGATCTTGCTCCGTTATTTCCATCGTGCTGAGGCGAGTTTACCAACCGCGAATGCTAACTATAAGGCTGCCTGCGAAGCGGCAGACGAGGCACTTGAGGAGGAATGAGATGGGAGCCGTAGACTACAAGTGGCATCCGGAACCGGAGCTGGCGGTCGGATGCCGTTACCCGAAGAAGATGACCCCGAGCGAGATGGTTGCCGAGCTGGGTAACGGGGCCGGAGTGCGTGAGCTGATGTTGATCGAGAAGCGCGACGGGTACACGCACCTGATGCTCGGTGCCGTCGAGGTGGCCCGGATATACACCAACATCGAGCCCGAGGGCTACGGTGAGGCGTTGGCCGAGTCCTTTGCCGGGGCGGGGCGCATGATCGACGACATGCGAAGGTTGCTGGAGGACGTGCTCTACGTCCACGACAACCACCCCGAAATCGCCGACTGTCCCGATTGCAAGAGCACGCTCACGGAAATCCGCGAGCTGCTGGGGAAAGAGGCGTGATGCCCGAATACACCATAGACGACGCCACGCACGAGCTTGAGTGCAGCCATTGCCTCGGACGGGCACGGACCAACTACACCATGCCCTGCGTGCTCTTGGGATATACGGATACCGGCAACGCCAAGGTGCAGGTGTTCGGTGACCGCTACTGGCGGGGACGCTCGCACATCAGCCGTGTCCGCTACGTGAAGCCCGAGCGCCTGGTGCCGAGGAAGGCCAAGAAGTGACCGGCAAGTTCGACAACAAGCCCAAGATACTCCGGGCCCTGGTCCGCAAGGACGGCAAGTGCAGCCAGACGTGCTTCGCCTGCGGCTGGAGCAGCGCCTACAACATGCGAACCTGCTCCATGGGCTGGATGAACGCCAGTTTCCGGCCCAGCAAGCAGTGCCCGGCTTTCGGGGGCCACGTAGTGGAGATTCGTCCGCCGAGGGAGAAGGAGAAGAAGTAATGGCGATGAATTTGCCAACGCGGGAGGATATCCCCAGCGAAGTGTGCAAGAAGCTGGAAGATGCGGGGAGGGCCCTCTTAGTGCGGGACCTTCGCGCGTGGGGCATGCTGGGGATGGACCAGGAGCCCCCATCAGGCTGGTGGGAGAAAATTGGCAATCAATCCCTGCCTCTTTACGTGGAGAAAGCCACGGTGGCCATATGGGCTTTCTTGAAGCATTGTCCTGTCGTTGCCCAGACGAGCGCGGACCAGTACACGGAATGCGGCACCAAGGTGGATATCTGCAAATCCTTTCGCGTTGCTCCACGAGTGGAGGCGGAGACCCGCGGATGACTGGTCACGAATACAAGGAGAAGAAGTGACCTGCCATCACTGGAACGCCAATGGCCCCGGTTCTCTTTGCTGCAATGAGGACAACCCAGGCCCCGAGTGCCACACGGCTGTTTGCCCGCTGTTGCCTGCGCTACGGGGCGAGATCGGGAAGTGGAGAGAGGTGGCCGATAAGCTGCAAGACCAGTATGAGGAGCTCCACGCCAAGTTGGAGTGCGCGCTCCTCCGAGAAAAGACATTGATCAAGCTACTCAAGGACCAGGGCAGGCTCGATAACGGCCGCCTGTGTTGGTGCCAGAAGAGCCTCGATAACCCAATGTTCAAGAAACACACAGAGGCCTGTGATGTAATTCTGGCCATGATATCCGAGGCCGAGCGCAATGGATGACTACGAGCTTCTCGAGGTCGTCTGCCCCAAGTGCGGCCAACATCCCACGCACACGCGCTGCTGCGACAACCTCTTGTGTGAGGATGGATGGGTTGACGAACACGAGGAGGACGCGGTGAATTTCGCGCCTGGCGAGGAATACCTCATCTGTACAGAATGCCGGGGCACAGGGCGCCTGCGCTGGTGCCCTAAGTGCGGGACGGACCTCAATAGCTACAGGGAGAAAAGGGCATGAGTCGCATTGTTCGGGTCTTTCCCCGAAAGACGCATGCCAGCCCCGATGACGATCTCGCCTACTTTGGGCCCCCCGATATGTACTCCGAGGCCGATGAGGTACACATATCGGTAGCTTTCAGCTACGACATCCCCAAGGCAGAAGAGTTGGCCAAGGACTGGGAGCGTGTGGCGCCGGTCAAGATGGGCGGACCCGCCCTGGGCGACCCCGGCGGCGCGTTCGTGCCCGGTCAGTACCTGAAAGAGGGCTACGTCATCACCAGCCGGGGATGCCCGAACAATTGCTGGTTCTGCGATGTCCCCAAGCGAGAGGGTGGCATCCGCGAGCTGGAAGTTCACGACGGTTGGAACCTGCTCGATAGCAATCTCCTAGCGTGCTCAGAAGAGCATATCCTTAAGGTGATGTCCATGCTGGGCAGGCAGAACCGCCGCATCGAGCTTACAGGAGGACTGGAGGCCGCGCGCCTCAAGCCTTGGCACGTGAATGCCCTGTGGGAGGTTCGCCCATCGCAGATGTTCTTTGCCTATGATACGCCCGACGACCTGGAGCCTCTTGTAGAGGCGGCCAAGCTGCTGCAATACGCGGATTTCACTCGTAGTCATCTCCGATGCTACGTGCTGATGGGATGGCCGAAGGATACCATGAAGGCCGCCGAAAAGCGCCTGGTGGAGGCTTGGGAGGCGGGGTTCATGCCCATGGCCATGCTCTATAAGAACGGCAAGGGCGACACCGATCCGGAATGGCACAAGTTCCAACGGGGCTGGGCGCGCCCGGCGGCAACCCGCAGCATCATGCGCAAGAGGGGCGTGCCCGCATGACAACGCGCCCCTCACCCTTCGTGGATCTATTCGACCGGTGCCCCGTGCAGATGAGCATCGACCTTCTGCGGGAGTTTGAGCCAGATGAGGGTTACTGGCTGGCGTTCAGTGGGGGCAAGGATTCCATCTCTATCAAGCAGCTGGCCGTTGAGGCCGGAGTTAAGTTCGATGCGCACTACAACGTAACCACATGCGACCCCCCCGAGCTGATCAAGTTCATCCGGAGGGAGCACCCCGACGTGAGGTTCGAGAGACCCAAGAATGGGCAAAGCATATTCACACAGATAGCTCGGCGCGGTCTGCCGCTTCACCGGAGAAAGTGGTGCTGCGATGAGTACAAAGATGGGGCTGGGGCCGGTCGACGGGTCATAACCGGAATTCGCAGCGAAGAAAGCCCCCGCCGCAAGAATCGCCGCCAAGTAGAGGCATGTATGAAGGATGGGAGCATCACCTTCTTCCATGCCATCAAGCACTGGACCGAGGAGATGGTGTGGTGGTTCATCCGCGACCGTGGATTGCCCTATTGCGAGCTCTACGATCATGGCTGGAAACGCTTGGGATGCGTTATCTGCCCCAGCGAGCGACGAATTGCAGAGGGCATGGATCTGTGGCCCGGGATATGGGAGGCCACGCGCCGTGCGGCTTTCAAGTTCTACACGAAGAGCGAAGCCCTGCGCGCGAAGTTCGCCAGTGCTGAGGAGTATTGGGAATGGTGGCTGGACCGCGATAGCGCCTACGCGAAACAAGATGAGGACCAATTCACGATGTTCTTTCAGGAGGGCGACTAGATGACCGTTGAACCTATTCACCTGCGTTTCGGCCCCACGCCGCTCACCGAGGTGCGCCGGGTAGACGGAAACAGCGAAATCCCTCCGGTGGAGGGCATCGATGAGCTGTTCCTGGTGGCGTTCAAGATAGGCGACAAGGAGCACAAGGCCACCTTTACGCGCGAGGACGCCGTAACCATCTACGACACGCTCGACGTCCTGCTGGACACCTAGCAGGAGGCCAAGCCATCCCCCTCGTAAACCGCCCGCGCTTCAACACCCTCACCGCCGAGGAGTTCGCGTACATTCTGCGCGAGACCGAGGAGTCCGACCCGCGCATGCACATGATGGTCTACCTGGCGGGTGCCCTGGGCATAGCCGTGGGCGACCTGGCCAAGATGCGGACCGACTGCCTGCGATACTGCTACAAGAGCTGGGTCATGGTCCCGTGCATCAACCGCATCAAGGTCCGTCCCGGGCGGCGGAGCCCTCCGGAGGCGGGGGTGATAGCCACGCAGGAGACCATCGACAAGATCCGCAAGCACATCAAGACCCTGCCGCGTGGGAGCCGATACCTGTTCCCGAAGCCGAAGAAAGACGAGCCACAACAGAACCAGACCATCATCAAGTACTGGCGCCTGCTTATCAAGGGGCTCGGGTTCGACGAGAACTTCTCATTCCACTCGCTCCGCAACTATCGCGGAGTTACGCTCTGGAAGGCGACCAAGGACATCCACTACCTCAAGCGTGAGATGCGCATCAAGGAGAGGGTCAAGGCCGAGAAGTACGAGAAGCTGGCCAAGGACTTCATCCGGTGGGAGAAAGAGAATGCGGGCGGAAAGCGTAAGGGCTGACGGCTACATCCACAGCAAGTGCTGCGGCAAGCACTGGGAGCTGGGCAGGACGTGCGATGGCCTCGTTCTGGTTTGCGAAGCTTGCTATCTAACCATCGGCCCCGATGTGGAGGTGCGTTCGCCGGAGATCATGGAGCAGATACCCCCGGCGGCGAAGGGCGCGCTGGATTGCATCCACAGCCCCTGCTGCGGAGCGCATTGGGAGGTACTGACATCCAACGGTAAGCTCTACCTGGCGTGCGATTCTTGCGGCAAGATGCCCCCCGAGGTTTTTCTGGACTACAAAGGCAGCGAGCCCCTATCGTGTGGGGCTTGCGGACACGAGATGGAGTGAGGAGGAACGATGCCTGTTAAACGGACGATAACGTGCGATGTTTGCGGCGACGTGCTTGGGAAGGACGAGACCGATGAATACCTGACGGTGATGGTCGATGCTCAGTTGCAGCACGGTGATTGGCTTCCCTCAAACGCCAAGAGCCATCGGTTCTGGTTCTGCAAGAAAGGATCCTGCCTTGAGGCCGGATCCGTAAAGATGGTCGCCCTCGTGGGCGAATTTTGGGGGCAGATTCAGGAAGAAGAAAAGGAGGCGAAACGTGACACAGCAGGTGAAACCGATCAATGAGGCGAAGGACGTCGAGCTCTTTGCGGCCATCGAGGACACCGTCCTGGCGCCCCTGAAGGAGATGTGGTCGGGGGCCATCGCCCAGACCGCGGCCTTCATGGAGAACGCCAAGAAGTCCAACATGAGCAAGGACGACCGGGCGACCGGCCTGGCGGGCATCTGGAAGCCGGTACTCGACAAGCTCGACTCCCTGGGCTACGTGCAGGAGCACCTGATGATGCGGGTCAACACCTTGCGGGCCAAGGGCATCCTCGAGGGCGACCCCCGGGAGCTCGAGGTTCTGCAAGTTAAGCCAGAGGCGTAGGAGGGGCCATGAGACGCGCACTGTTCGCCTGTGTGGCGCTTTTAGCAGGCTGCAAGCTAACCGGGCAGGATATCGACCCGAGGCCGTACAGCGAAACTGTGGGTCTCGTGGAGGCTGCCCGGAAGACGCGCCAAAACGGCACACTCGCGGCCTTCTCGCGGGATGCGGAGGCGGCCCTTTTCGCACATCATTGGAAATACGCGGGATGGGCCGAGTGCCTGCGCAAGACGAAGGGGAAGGTGCTCTACGACGAGTTCGGCGACCAGGCGTGTTACTCGGGGTACTTGACCGCAGGGCTGGTCTACAACTACCTCAACGACCCCTCTAACCCTACCAAAAAGGCCCACTTGCGGAAGGCGCTAGCGCAGCACCGCCTGAAGACCCTGGCTTGCGGGCGGCGCGGGTACTTGCCCCGGGGCTTTACGAGCACGGATTGCCCCGTAAAAGGTGCCCACAAGTTCATCAGGTGTAAGGCGCCGTATGAGGGCTATATGTACTACGCGAGGGGACCCAGCCCGGGACAATACATGGGGACGCTCTACGGCCTGCACGTGGCCGTGACGCACCTCAAGGGCAAGGACGTCGAGCTCTATAAGCTCTCGCTCGAGACCTTAAAGGACATCTGCGACGACCTCGTGACCACCGGATTCACGCTCAAGAAGCCCGATGGGTTCCCCACGGACATTCCGTTCTTCCTGCTGCGGGGACCCAAGGTCTTCCTGCCCGGCGTGGGGCACATCACGATGGGTTACGGCAAATACAAGAAGACCTACGTGAACCTGGCCGAGAAGTACAACCTCAACTGCCTCGCGGTGATGAGCATGGCTTATCATCACACGAGGGATCCCAAGTTTTTGCTCTGGTACGACACCTTCGTGAAGGAGGGCCGCCACCGCAACGTGTACCGCGCGACCATCGAGATTGGCGACCTCCGGGTAGGCAAGGGCTCGAGCCACCTCGGCACCATGGCAGCACTCGCCATGCTCTTGCCTACCCACCCCAGGACCGATGCCACCACGCGCGAGTACGAGAAGGCCCTGAGAGTGTGGTGGCAGAAGACGGCATCTTGGGAGAACGCGCTCTGGTACGGGGTCTATTACGAGCTCACGGGCAAGGACCGGAAGCGCCTGGGGGCCGTCATAGCGAAACGCCTCAAGACCTACCCGAAACTGCCGAGGCGCGAGCGCGAGATAGTCAACTCGAACCGGCCGGACCTGCCCCTCAAGCGCAAGGGCATCTCGGGGTACGTCGCCAAGGACCCACTGCCGTGGTTCATGGCGCCGCGCATGGGGTTCTACCCGGTAAAGACGCCCTTCAAGCTCGACGCCGGAGGCAGCAAAAAACGCTGGTACGGCTCGGGGGATTTCGTCCTCTGCTACCAGTACGCCCGATTCCTGAAGTTGATCGAGGAGTAACCATGAACACCAGGATACCGAGCCCGCCCGAGGGACTGCCCGCCTGGATGTCGACCGATGAGGTGGCCGCGCTGGCCGGGGTGGGGGAGAAACGCGTGCGCCAGGTGGCCCGCGAGTACGAGATAAGCCAGGGGCGCCTGGGCCTGCCCAAGTCCCGCGAGGGCAAAGAGCCCTTCCGGGGCGAGGACGCCTGGGCGTGGGCCATGTCCGTGCGGCACGGCAAGTACATCCCGCACAAGGCCAAAGCCGCCCTGAAAGCCCTCAAGCGCTACGCGGCCAATCGCGGAGTCTCCATCTCCAAGGTCCACCTCAAAGGCATGTGCCCCGAGCTCTACAAGGACCACGAGGCGAAGGAGCGATACGTCGCGCACGCCTTCCACCATCCCAACGCAATCTGCGTGCATCCGGCCATGGACGACCTCGAGATGCCCACGGTGGCCGGGATAATAGCCCACGAGGTGGGACACGTGATGAGCGGGGTCGACGATGAGGGCAGCGCCGAGCCCGCGGCCGACCAATGGGTCCTCGATAACTTGGGCCTCGACGTCCGCTATCGCCCGGGGGACACGCTCCAATTCCTCGACGACGTGGACATGGACAAGCTGCAGCTCCGGTAGGGGGGCGTTCTTCACCTGCCGCTCGGGCCCGACCGGTAGGTTCTTCTTCGCCCCCCTGCCATAGCCCCTGGAGGCACCATGGTAGCCGAGCAAGTCATCACCGAGGGAGGCACCGACCGGCGTAACCGGTTGTGCCGGTGCTCGAACTGCGGCATCGAGGCCGTCTGTCGGCCAGATTTCGACTTCTACTCGACCGAGGAGGATGACAAGGGCCCCCTGCTGTGCGAGTCGTGCCTCTACAGCTACATGCGGCGGATAGAGGAGAGGGGAAAGAAGCGGTGACCACGATCAAGCTCTGCATCTACGGGCTCATGGTGGCCTGCTTCATAGCGGCGGGGAGCTTGGACGCCTTCGACGGCCACTGGAAGGCCGCCATCCTCGCCTGGATGTTCGGCCTGTGTAACGCGATTATCTTCTTCTGGAGGTAGAGATGAGTAAGCTAAAACTGGATAGCATGCTGGCCATCCGGGTTGGCGACATGACCGATTGGGTCCTGGACCCTAACGATGAAGAGCTCATGAAGCGCCTGGCGGCGGAGTTCACCGACCAGTACTGGTTTCGAGACGAGGCAGACTTCGGTGCGATTCTCCAGTATCTTGTTGATGAGGCCAAGAAAAAGCGCCCGTCTACCAAGGAGGCAACATGACCTGGCATAAAGAGGCGAAGATTATCGCGGCAATCATGGGAGCCCTTTTGACCGGCTCATTCCTCGCGATTGGGCTAACCTATTCGCGAGGAACAGGCCCATCGAAGGCAGAACCGCGAAAACCGCAACACACGGCCCGAGAGCTTATGAAATCGGCACTTGAGTGCTCCCGGTCGAAGGGGAACGCCGTCGTGATAGGCATCTGTCCCTGCGGCGGCAAGGTCTACGCGGTGCGCAAGCTCCATCCCTACCCCGGCGAGGAGAAGTGGCCCAAGAGTATCGAGGAGCTGGCCGACGAGCTTACAGAAGAGGTCCGCAAGATAGCCGATGAGATGAAGGAGGAGCGATGATCGCGTTGATCGTCTTCGCCGTCATGTACCTCCTGGCAGGAGGCGCCTTTGCCTCTCTCCTGCGGGTGAAGGAGGTACAGCTGCGGCAGCTTGAGCGAGACGATCACCATGTGCCGCCCTTTAGCTGGAAAGACTTCTGGTTGTTCCTCTTCTTCTGGCCTCTTGGTGCCGTGGTGGCCCTAATGATGATCATCTGCGGGGAATACGACTGATGCGCTGGACGCGGATCCTATGGGCCTTTGTGCGGGCTGGCGCTTGGGGGCTTCTGCATCTTGAGCAGGTATGCACATATCGTCTTGACGGTCGACTAGTGCGGATAACGACTGGGAGAGGCTGCTTTTTCGATGGTTCCTGGCTGGATACTCGCATCTTCTATGACGAGGGCAAGTGCTAACCAACTGCTAATTGGTGCACATTTAGCACTTCCCATAAAAAGACCGGGCACCGCGTTGCCCCTTCTTAACTCCGGCACCGCACCGGAGGAAAGGAGGCGGGGACTAGCGGCGCCCGGCGGGGGGCGGAGTTGGCTTGTCGGCTACCCGCGATGCTTTGGGAGCCGGTGGATTATTACCAGCAAGATCATCGCGCACAAGACGCTTAGCAAAAGCCACCAGGGCGACGGGGCAGGTGCCAAGGCGAGAAGCGCCAGGCCGACGGTCCTCGAGAGAGCTCACTTCTTGCGGGGCTTCTTGAGCCAGTCGTAGAGCGCGTTCCCGCCCACGACGGCCACGGTGCCGCCGAGGATCAGGGTTATCGCCAGGGTCGGCCAGTTGCGGTTGACCCAGTCGATGTGCGGGGAGGCCTCGTCGTATTGCTTGAGGATCCGCTGCACGCGCGGCGCGGCCTCGGCGTACAGCTGCCCCGGCGTGGGGGCCCCTTCGGGGATGGCGATGGCCTCGCCCGCGACGTTAATCAGTTTGGTGATGATGTCGGCGCCGAGTCCCGTTTGACGATGCACATCGCCGCCCTCAACGATTGGCGCGCAATTCTGGCCAAAGAACTGGCGATATCGCGGTGCACGGGGATAGTTCCCGTTCTCCTTCAACGTCTCGAACACCATCGCCTTGATCATCTCGCTGCGCGTGGTAGCCATGGGTGCCTACCTCCCCAATGCGTCCGGCACATCTCCGAACTGTTCGGTTATGAAAGCGGCCACCTGCCCTGCGGCGGCCTCGTAAGCCTCGGCGGCGGTCTCGCCGTTTCCGGCGCACATCTTGGCCATGCCGTCGATCCGGTTGCGCAGCTTTAGCAGCGCGCTCATCACCCGGGTCCTCTCGTCGCGCACGGCCCGCTGGACCGCTTTGTGCATGTCGTCGTTGGTCGTCAAGCACGGAACCCCTACGCCTGGCGCATCACCAGGGCGCCGAGAAGGCCCCCGTCGTCGTCCAGGTACCGGACCATGCCCTCTTTCTCGTCGGCATCTTCAAAGACGTCCTCGCGGTCGAGCCCGTGCTCTTCCTCTAGCCAGTCGTAGGCCAGCGCCTCGGCCGCCTCGACGTCATCGTAGACATCCACCACAGGCATCTGTTCGCCGCGGGGCCACACCATCACCACCCAAACCGTCATCGCGTTGCCTCCTTAGAGTCCTGCCTGGTCCAGCAGCTCGTTGTAGTTCTCGCCGCTGGCCTCGATCAACTCTTCGAGCATGTTCCGGAAGTAGCGCAGCTGGCCCTTGACCTGCGCATTTGGTATCTGGCCGACGTATGCGTCCAGAATCGCGTGCATGGCCACAATAGCCTCTGGGCTATAGTTATCCATCAGCGCGTCCCACAGAACCTGCTCGTCTATCGGGCTTTCCAGCTCTGACATCACTTGCCTCCCTTTGCCGCGGACGCGGGCTGGCCCGCCTCCCATACCGCCTTCGTTTTCGCCACCAAGTCCTTAAGCGTGTGCCAGGTGCCGTGCACCTCCTGGTACTCGCGGTGAATCTTCTTGACCATGTCCGCCGAGATGGGCTTGTCCTTGGCCTGCGCGATGGTCTCCTGCGTGGCCTCCACCAGGCTGTTCACCTGACCCTCGGCTTGGCCGAGGTTCTGTTTCAGGCTCCGGCCCACGTTGATGAGGCGCTTTATCCATATCCCCTTGGCGCCAAGGAGCCCCAGCAGGCCCATGCCTATGCCCAGGAGCCACTTGTTGCGCGTCTCGGCAGCATCCAGTTGCTTCTTGAGCTCGGCGGCGTTCGTGCGCGCCTCGATGGTTCCGGCCTGGTTGGTGGTATCCTTGCCGAAATCTATGGGCGTGGCGGGTGTTTTCGGCGCACCGACGTTACGGGCCGCCTGCTCGTTCTCGGCGGTCATGGCGTCGATGCCCGGATGCGCCTCGGCGGGCGTGACCTTCTTCAAGGTCGGCAGGGACTTCTTGTTGCGGTCGAGCGTGACCCGGGTGCCCTCGCGGATGCAGCCCGCGAACACGAAAGTCATCAAGCCAGTGCCCAGGAACAGCGCGAACGTCTCGCGCAGGCGCCAACGGCGCTCCTTGTAGGACGGGAACCTCATTTCTCGCCTCCTCTCGATTGCACGATTTCCTCTTCGCGTTTCTCCTTGCGCCACAGCATGTAGCCCGCGAAGATTGCGGTGCCGAACGCCATCAACTGGATCATCTGCCAGTCGATCATCGTGGGGTTCTTGTCGACCTTGCCAAGAAGGCGGTTCGCTACGGCCTCTCCAAGTTTCGCCAACATGTCAGCCTCCCGTGGCCAGCAATGCTACACCTGCGACTGCTGCCAGTAAAGGCAGCAGGCCACCCTTCTTGCTCTCAGCCTCTATCTCCCTCGCATCGCCGGAATCGACCGGGGTCACCGACCTGTCCACCACCAGCTTGGCCGCCGCGCGGGCGGCCACCGGCAGGGGGATTTCGCTTGCGGCCGCGAGGATGTCGTAGGTCTGCTCGCGTACTTCCGCAACGATGTCCTCTCGGCGCAGGTCTTTGGCCACGTTCGACTCCTATCCCAACAGGTAAACCAGGCCAGCGGCGGCGGCGGCGAGGGGCAAAAGGCCGCCTTTGGGAGCGCCGACGCTGGCCAGGAACTTGTCCGCGGGCGTAGTAGTCGCCCGGTAGATGAGCTCGGCGGCCGCAAACCGCGTAAACTCGCCACCTAGCTTGGCCGCAATCGCATCCGCGATGCGCCCTCGCTGCTCCTCTACTCCTATCTCCTTGAGTATGGCGCCAATAGCCTCGGACACCACTCCCGGCTTGTAGACCTTGACGGCCTGGGAGTACTTCTCCGTCAACGCCTTCAGGGGGGCCTCGTGCTCGGCCACAATCGCCGCCAGTGCCTCGTTGTACTCAGGGGTGGGGGCATCGCCCTCGGGGCGCGGAAGGGCCGATATCTTGCCCGTGAGGCCCTTCATGAGCGCGAAGTACTCGGTGACGGGGGGCACGAGCAGGCCCATGACGTAATCGGGCGTGAATCGGGCGGTTAGGAGCGCTGTTCTGGAGCGCTCGACGATGCGCTTGGCGATGCTTCCGCCCACTTGCTTGCGCTGGGCGGGCGTAAGCGCCCGGCCCTTGATGGGTTGCAGGAGATCCGCCGCGATGGCCACCGCCAAGGACATCGGAATCAGCGAGTCGGCGGCCACGATGGCCTCGCCCAGCATCTTAACCTCGTTCTCGAAGAGGTACGGAGGCAACTTCTCGAGCGCCAGGCGGACCTTGCGCATGTCGCGCGCCAACTGCAGGAAGGCCCGCACCATGTCGCGCCGACCCCAGCGCTGCTCCATCATCTTGTTGTAGATGGGCATGACCGTGTCGTTCCAGTAGTCGGCGGTCCAGAGCGCGTCCTTCCAGTCGCCGATGCCGCCCTTGGCCTGCATCGCGCTTACCGTGGCAAAGCCTCCGTGCTTGCCGAGCAGGAACAGCGCCGCGTTGCGGCCACGTTCATAGCGCAGCATGTTGTCCTGGCCGACGGCCTTGACCAGCCAGTCGTCCTCGCCGGTGAGCTCGCCGCCGCGGGGAAGGCCCGCGACCGACTCAAAGAGCGCCTCGCGTTTCTTGTCGTAGTCCTTCCAGGCCGATAACCACTTCGAGCGCCAGGACTTAAGCCCCGACAGCTCGCCCGCGCCCACCGTGTCGCCCAGCGCCTTCTCCATGGCCGTCTTGAGCTGATCGTACTGCTTGCGCAGCGTGGTCGTGTAACCCAGGCCCCTGCCTGCGTCATCGGTGATGCGGTACTCGACGTCGGGCAACTTATCGGGATCCACCCGCCAGAAGCGCGCGAAGAGCTCCCTGTCTATCGGCAACGGCTGCGCGAAAACGGTCGTGGGCTGCGTGGTGAGTTGCTGGTAGATAGCCGCCTGGCGCTCTTTCTCCGGAGCGATGTACGGCTTGGACTTCTTCTGGGCCGCCTGGGCGGCCTGGAACAGTTTCTCGTCGATGCTGCTTCCGGGCATGCCGAACCCCAGGCCCGACAGCCCCGACCCGCGCGGGATGTATGAGCTCTTACCCAGCGCATCGTCGACCTTCTCGAAGAAGCTCTCGAGGCTGGGCGTCGGCGGCTTGATTAGCTGCCGGGTAAAGTTGCCCCAAGCCTTGTCGCTGTAGACCTTGGACTTCAAGTAGCCCTCGAGCTCGCTGGCCTGCGCCGCCATCTGCTTGCGGGCCGCCTCATACGGCGCCGTGGGCGTCTTGAACGGCGACCGCTTGAGCTTGGTGGCCAGGAGCGCGCGATAGTGCTTGAGGAGGTCTTTCCGGAATGCCTCGGTGCCCTTCGGGTCGATGCCGTATCCGCGCGACTGGATGGTCTCAACCAGCGCCTGCACCTCGGGCATGACCGCGTCGATGCTGCTGCGCAGCATCTTGGACAGCTCCTCGGACGCACGCTTCTGCTTTTCGATTTCCTCCTTGGCCTGGCGGAAGTCGATGAATCCCTTGGCGAGCGCGCCGATGGCCGCCAACTGGCCCACTACGGGGATGGCGAACGCCGCCGCCACCGCGCTGGTTAGCCCGAAGGCCGCCGACCACCGCGCGCTCTCGTCCTCGACGATGGACTTGTAGTCCTTCACCACGTCGGCGACCGCGATGGCCAGCTTGGCGACAGGTACCGCCTCGGCACCTATCTGCATGGCCACGCCCTTGGCCACCGCCTCGATGGCGGCCTTTTTCACGGCCGATACAGCGGCGTCTTTGACCAGCTCCTCGGTGTCGACCTTTACCTGCCCCAGCCCCGCGGGAATGGGCCCCACCTCGGCCTGGACGTCGGCGGCGTACTCCGCGGCGAAAGTACTCGGCGAGGGCGGTGCCTCGTACTCGTAGAACAGGCTAATAGCTTGCGGCTTGGCCGACAGGATGCCCGCGCCCGCCTCCAGGGGTGGCACCAGCTTGGGAAACGCCTTCTCGAAGAACATCTCGGCGATGGCGTTGGCCTGCCCCGCCGGATTGGCCCCGGTGTTGTACCACTTCCCCTTCGGGAAGATGGCAGACGTTTCCCAGTCGCGCAGCATGGAGCGCTTACTCGGCGTTGAGCAGGAAGGTCCGTGCCTGGCCGATGCAGACGCGCGCTTTGGCTAGCGACCCGGACTTCAGGGCCGCGAGCGCATCCTTGACCTTGCCCTGGGCGGCCTTGTCCTTGAGCTTGACCTTGCCGAGCGCGGCGGCGGCGCCCTTGGCGTCCCGGCCTGCTACGGCGGCCAGCGCGGCCTCGAGGCCTGCGTCCATCTTGGCCTTCAGCCGAGGCTTGGCCTTCGACTTCAGCACCTTCGGCGCGCGGTTCGCCACAGCGGCGTCCTTGCGCTTGCTCGCGGGTTTCGTCTTCGCTTTCTTCTTGGCCATGGTCCTATGCCTCCTTTTACTTGAGCTTGGGTGCTACGAACTTTATCAGCAAGCCTACTGTGGCCGCCAACTTGATCACATCCCCCCAACGGCGGGCGAATGCGGTGACCGGATCCTCTTTTTCCTCGGCTTGGCCGAGGCCGTGCTCTTCAAACGCGCCCTCACGCAGGTAGACTCCCGTGTCCGTGCCGTAAGGCAGTGCACCAGGTGCAAAGAAGCTCTGAGGTCTCATTTCCCTTCTCCTGCCCTTGCGGGGCGCATTTCCCGAGAAAACGCCGTGTGCCCCCCTGTCATGGGGCAGCAATGGCCCTTTCTCGGCTACTTCTTGAGGGCCTTGTAGCCCACCAGGCCGACCAGGACCGCCGCGCCGATGCCTGCGGGGATAACCCAGCCCGGCAGGCCCTCCTTTGCGGCCTGTGCCGTGGGCTGCACGGGCGCGGCCGAAACCGGTACCTGGCGCTCGATTATCTCGCGCTTGACGATGGTCTGGGTCTTGCTGTCCTCCCCACCGCCGCCCATGTCGCCGAGAATCTTCTCGCTGAGTTTGGCCTGGACCAGGGTGCCCAGCGCATCTCCGGCGATGTCGGGGATTTTCTCCATCAGGTTGTTCGTGATGTTCTTGGTCATCTCCCCGAGCTTGCCCCAGATGTTGAGCTTGGTGGTGGCCTCCATGGCCCCGCTGCCGAGCTCCTGGAGCTCGAACTGCCCCAGTCCGTTTCCGTTCTCGAAGAAGTTCGTGTCCTGTCCGAACAGCATGGCATTTCTCCTCAGAGCTTCGTGATCATCGAAAAGATGATCTCTTTCCCGCCAAGGGCCGCTAACCCCACCAGGATTAGCCACCCTATCTTCTCCATCTTGCTGATGCGCGCGTCGAGGTCCAGTAGAATGTCCTTCAGCGCGGCGTCCTTCGACGTGGGGTCACCGATGGCCTGCAACAGGTTGGTGTTTATCTTGCTTTTCGACACGGATGTCTCCTCGCTCATCGCCGGGAACCGCCAAACGCAAACGCTCTCGGGGCAACCACGGCCACGCCGCCCTGGCCGCAGATATCCAGGAGGCTGTTGAACCATGCCGCCCAGGTGGCGCCGTTATCCGCGCTGCGGATGATGCGCCCCCCGGTGTTGCCCGCGTTATCGCGGAACATTACGTAGATGTCGCCGCTCTTCGTGTCCTCCCACATATCCTGCCCGAAGAAGCCCACCGAGTCGGTGTGCGTATCGGCCCAGGTAAGCCCGCCGTCCGTCGAGCGCATCACCCAATAGTTGTACGAGACCACGATGATGTTGGCCGTCATGGCCACCATGCGCACGTTACTGCTATCGATCCAGTTTGCGGTGTAAGGCCCGCTGATCGACTCGTCGTAGACCAGCGCCCAGGTAACGCCGTCGTCGATGCTGCGATAGAGCCGCGAGCCCTGGAATGCGCCCGAGACCGAGCTTATCAGCAGGAAGATGGTACCCCCCGCGGTTATCTCGCTGAACATCGCCCCGAGAATGGTCCCCACGGGCAGGCCCGGCAATGCAGGCGTGGTCCAGGAGGCGCCCCCCGTATTCGAGCGCAGGCAGCCGTTATCGTCGATCATGAGTATCGTGCCGCTCTGAAGGACGTACAGGCACCGCGGCTGCGCGGGCGCGGCCGAGGCCTGGATACCCAACTGTGCCCAGGCGAGGCCGTCCGCGCTGCTCTGCACAAAGGTCCCGCCCACCGCGTTGGTCTCCGACGCGTAGAGGATGTTCCCCGCGCGCACCGCGCCCTTGCGGTTGGCGCCTGCGCCGATGTCCTGGTTGGCCGGGAAGGACCCATTCCCAAACGCCGTTACGGGCCAGGGGCTCGAGCGCGTGGTGGCGGTTGGAACCGCCGCAACCACCCCCGCCACATGCGTGGGCGAAACGACCAGCTCGTAGGGCGATGCACCGGGGACCAGCGTGAGGATGTCGAACTGGCTCGTGACGTGATTGTATCCTGCTATCACGTTTCCGCCGCCGGGCGCATCCGTAAAGCCCGCCGTGAAGATGGAGTATGTGCTTCCGGGTCCTGGGAACACGCCGCCACCTCCTGCCGCCAACGGCCCGTGGTAGTTCATCATGTCAAACGCGAAGGCCCCGCCTACGAGCACCCCCTGCTGGGGCATGACCACCGAAATCTGCGCGTGCTGCTGAACCGCTCCCGCGAGCGTGGTAAAGAACCAGTTGATGGTATTGCCCGAGTCCACCGAGCCGAACACGTAGAACGGCAGGCCGCCCGAGGCGTCGTTGTCCTGTACGTCGACCGCGTTCAGGAGCGACTGCGTTCCTACCAGGTTCCACTTCGCCTGCGTGCCCGATATCGTCGAGCGAATCAGCGTGGGGGTGCCGTTCGTGCCGTTGGTCGTAACCTCGCCGTTCAGGGTGATGGTCGTCCCCGCCGTGGTTTGGATGGTCTTGCCGTCCGTATCCCGGTCGAGGTTCAGGTTGAAGAAGGCCGTGGCCAGGTTATTGAGCACCGCCGTGGCCGCGCCGTGGTAGAGGACCGAGCTCGCTGCGGGGTTGAGAGTGAAGGCACCGCCGACCGTGATGGTCTCCGCGCCGGTCAGCGCCAGGCCGTCGTTCACCGTGAAGTTTCGGCTGACGGTGATGTCGAAACCGTCGAGGTCCAGCGTGCCCTGGGTGACTGTAAGGTCGGTGCTGGTATCGTTGAGCGACAGGTCGGAGATCAGCTTGAGCGAACCGCTGGGCTTGTTAACGATCCACGCGCCGGTGTGGAAGTTGGCGGCGTTGCCGTCGATGGTCTGGTCACCGCTGCCGTTGATGGTGACGTTGAACGTGCCGTTGGTGGTGCCACCGGTTCTGGTGTTGATGATGTTGCCCCCGACCTCGATTGAGCCGTTCAGGGTCTGGGTGCTGCCCCCGCCTTGCAGGGTAAAAACGTTTTCCACCAGGAACTTGTTGGTGTTGATGTTGGTCGCATAGCCACCACCGGTGCCGAGCTTGAGGTTGTAGACCGTGAAGTCGCCCGCCGTGAGGTTGATGGTCTTACTGCGCTGACTGTTAAAGTCCAGGGTCGCGGTCCCGGGGTCAACCGTCCCCTGGGTATAGGTCCAGGTGATGTTGGTATTGGCCGAGAACCGAATGATGTCGCTGCCGAGGAACAGCGTGCCGCTGGGCTTGTTGATGTTCCAGGGGAGCGAGTAGTCGGACGGGTCGTCGTTGATGACGTTCTGGTCACCGGTCCCCATGAACTCGATGGTCACCGATGTGCTACTAAGCGCACCCGTATCGCCCAGGCGCAGGTCGCCCTCGAGGTTGATCTTGTTTCCGCCCGTGGTGTTCGTGACCGTGGCCAGGTAGAATTGATCCACCACGCCCACGTCGCTCATATACTGCATGGTGAAGCCGTTGGTCCGCTGTTCAACGCGCCAGATGCGGGCCCCGTTGAAATCGAAATGGGTGAACCGCTCGGAGACCAGCGTGGGCTGCTGGGTTAACGCATCCAGCGTTGCCAGGCCGCTTGACAGCCCCGCGGTGGCCCCGGCCGTGGGCATCACGATGCGATCATAAAGCGTTGCTACGCCGCCGCCCTTGTTGACCAGGATGGCCGGGAAGTCGGCGCTGCCGCCGAGCTTATCGACATAGACCTCCTGGGCCCCGGTGCCGTCGAGGATAACCCGTCCCGTTTGCGTGCTGTTGAGCGCGCTCGTCGTGCTTCTAACATCGCCCTGCACATTGATGGTGCCGTTGATGCGATACCCGGTAGTGATGCGGAACTCGTTACTGACGTTCGTGTCGACGTAGGTGACGCTGTCGCCCGCGCTGTGGGTGAGGTTGTAGAGAACCTCGCCGCCGAAATCGACTGTGCGTGAGCCACCGGTCGAAAGCAACACGGTGCCCAGGTTGGGCGTGATAGATGCGCCACCGGCCACGTCGACGCTAACCGCGTCCTCGATGTCCAGGGTGAAGCCGTTGAGGTCTACGTCCGACGGGCAAGTTGCGGTGATGGTGAAGTCCCGACAGTTGCCGTTGGCCGTAAGCTGGCAGTCGGGGCTGTTATTGTCGAAAATGACATCGTCGCTGGCTCCGGGAACGCCCGCGCCACCGGCACCGCCGCTCGACAGGGACCAGTTATTACCGTCGTGCCAGTCCTTGTCAGGCGTGCCGATGTTGAAACCATTGGAGAACCCCTGGTTGAATCCTCCGGTGGTTCCTCCGATGAAATACTTGGTGGCCAATTACCGCTCCTAGCTCTCGTAATCGGCCTTTATCAACTTCTCCAGCTCGGTGACCAGCGCAGGCGACATATCTGCCAGGTCGATATGCACACTGCTGGTTCTGTCGATCTCGTCAGTTGCGGTCTTGGGACAGTAAACGACCCGCATGTTCTGAATTTCCAGCTTTGTGATGTCCGCGCGCTTGATCGGAACAGCTAATGTGACAACCATCGTGTCCTCCGCTCTTTGTGCTCATGTATGCCGCAAACCGACATGCCGCCCTCACTTCGGAAGCGCGTCTATCTTCTTCTGGATGTGGGCCGCAGTGTCGTTATCCCCTGCGGCCGTGGCCTCTTTCTTGGCGGCCAGCAGGATGAACTTCTGCTCCTTGAGCGTTGCCTCCGAATTGTCCGGAAACACGGGAGCAGGTAGGTCCACGATCTGTTTTTTGGTGGCGTCATACTTCTTCAGCATCTCGCCAGCAGGACCAAAGAGATCGGGTATTACGCCTGTAATCCCACTGGCAACCTTTTGCCCTGTAGTCGCCTCTAAGGAACCGAAGGCTGCCGCCACTACGGCGTTGTCGGTGGTGCGGTAGACTATGCAGTAGCCCTTCATCCTTCACCTCATTTCAACACAAATCCGTCAACCCGCAGACTATGTGATGCTGTATTGCCTGAGGCGGATTTATAGTAAGAGAAGATGGCGCTGGCATCGACCCGCTGCGGCCAATGGTGTGTGAAGTTCTGGCCACCGGCAGAGGCACCAACACTACACCTTGCAACGCCTCCGGAACCAGCTCCTGCCTGCGTACCCGGCAAGGTATACAGAAGGAAGGTGCCGGGAACGGCCTGATGACTCACGAACTCCACAATCCATGCTCGACGCCCTACATCGGGCGGAACGGCTCCGGCCGTGTCCAAATTCAGCGCAGTCCAGTTTGTTGATGGTATTCCATTTTGAACTTGTATGGCCGCGCTATACAAGACGTCTTTGCCGACCTGCACAAACTGTCGGAAGTTGCCGCTGCTGTCGTTGTAGACCGCACCCACAAGGCGCTTCATGTCGTAATCGGCGGGCATGGTCGGGGCGCTGGCGCTGGTCGAAAGCAGGCTCGCCACCGTGCCGTCCGAGGACTTGGCGATCAAGTAGATGTAGTACCAGGTGCTGTTGGCCTCAACACCGGTATCCAGGCCGTTGGCTCCGGATGCTGTGATGTCGAGCGTTAGAGTGCCCGATACCTCGATGACACCGATGCCGTCGGTGTCGCCTACCTTGCCGCTGGGGATGTCCAGCTGGTAGTTGGGGTTCGTGGTGTTGTTGTAGACCACCACGTCCCGGAACAATCCGTCCGCGGCGTATACCGAGACCAGGAAGTCCCGCACGTCCTGCGGCGAGATATCGCCGGAGACGTTGTCGGCCAGTAGCGCCTGAAGCGCCGCCAAAGAACGAGGAGTGTCAGCCATCGCGAGCTCCTTCCGGAGGCCGCGATGCGCTAGTCACCTTGTCTCTGGCCTCCGAGCTTAAAGTCCTGCGTATCACGAAGAGCCCTCCTCATAAGAGCCCTACGCAAACTGCAGGATGGAAACGACAGTGCCTGCGGCGGTGGCTATGGTCCAGACCTGGACGTTCTCGTCGATGGGCAGGCTTGCGGTGCCACCGCCCGGTGCGAGGTATCCGCCGTTATTGATGCCTACGGTTGCGCTGAACCCATACCAGACCGTGTTGACCAGGCTGGTATTGGTGAGCATGACCGCTCGGCGTTCGCGGCGCGTGATGGCGTCAAGTTGCACCGCCGTGGTGCCCACCGTAAACGCCTCCGCCGTGGCGGTATGCATGCGCTCTTCGATGGTAGGGATGGCACCCTCGCGCTCCTTGATGATGGCGAGCGCGCGCAGTTGTGCCTCGATGAGCGTCTCCAGCATCGCGGGGTTTATCGCGACGACGCCATCGCCTGGCATGCCCGGTGTGCCCGGGATGGGTGGCACGTATGCCTCGATGGGTTTCGGCGGCATCGGCCGCCGCCCACCGGGCTCTATGTGCCGGGCGAAGGGCTCGACGTAATCGCCCATGCCCCCGTCCGGATGGCCCGCAGGCAGCGGATCCGGCTTGATGGCCGGGCCCCTCAAGTCGCCGAGACCCGCCAGGGTGCCGTTCCCTCCTGGCCGAATCTCATGCGACATAGATGCGCCTCCCGCCCATCGTGAAGTAGATGTCGTTCGCCGCGCCGCTGAGCTCGTTTATCTCAAGGCGCAGGCGGGTGTTGGCCTGGTAGAGGATGGGCTCGGGCAACACCATCGGGAAGGACGCCTGGCCCGCCGCCGCGCTCACGTGGATGAAGTCGTTGGTGATGGCGCGGTTATTGCGGGCGTCGTACAGCCTGAAGGAGAAGGCGCCGGTCGAGACGACCATGAGCTTGAACCACTCGAAGTGCGCCTCGGGCGTGACCTGCAGGAAGAACTGCTGTCCCGTGGCCGCGCCCGCGACCGAAACGTCCTCGGTCGTGGTCAGGAAGTACGGAGTCGAGAAGCGAGCGCGCGCTCCGCGCTTTTCGACGGCCATGGCCATCGACTCGCTGGGATTTGCGTAGTTGTAGAAGCGCCGTCCCACCACCGAGGGCCAGACCGTGTTCCCGGCCGCGCCGTCGACGAATGTCATCGAAAGCGACCGAGAGGTCTGCATGAAGAGCGTCTCGGCGAAGAGATGTGGCCCGATACCACCGGCGCGGGGGCCCACCGCCGTAAGCGTCTGGCCCATGATCGTGTCGATGTGCACCGGACGGTTCATCAGGTGGCGGCGCGCCGCTTCATCGTAGATGTCCACGGTCATGAGGGTCTGGTTCGTCTTCTCGTGAGTCAGGTAGAACCCCTCGAAGGGGCCGTCCTGGCCTACGGTGAAGAGGATGGGCGGGCTGGTTGCGCCCGCACCGACCGTGACCGGATTGTTGGGGTTGTCGGGTACCAGGTAGAAGGACTGGACGTCTAGCTTGGAAGGGTTGGGGACCAGCTTGCCCCCGGCGTTACGAACGAACGAACTGACTCTAGCCACCTCTGCGACTCCTTTCCGGCTAAAAAGCCACCCAGACGAAAGAAGTTCCTTTGTATGGGCCGGAGGGGAAAGTGGGGGCCCGAAGGCCCCCACTAGCTCCCCCGGTCGTTTTTCTTTCCGCCTCTACAGGCCGATGTAGAGGATGCCGATCATGAACGTGCGGAGGGTCGTCACCGCGGAGGCGGTGATGGCCGCACTCGGCCAGAAGGTGCGGCACTGGAAGGTCTCCGTCGCCTTGATGCGATACGGAGCGCCATCCGGCTTCACGAACGGGTAGTATTCCCGCACGCTCGGCGAGCCCCACACCGCGCTCTGGATGGTGGTCGCGGCGACCGTGGTCGCTGCGGCGGTGATGTACTGGCTGGGGCCCTGCGGAATGCGGCTGAGGGGAACCTGCAGCCAGATCCGCTGGGTGCCGAAGGAGAACTCGAAGACACCGCGCTGGTAGACCAGCACCTGGTCCGCGACCACGACCTGCGGCTCCGTCTCGAACTGGAAGCCGAAGAGGTCGAACATCTGGGGGTTAGCCAGCTGCCCGGCCTGGGTCAGGTTGGTGTCTGCCTCGGTCTTCACAGCCGCCGAAGCGTTCAGCTGACCGACCGGAACCTGGAAGAACCGGACCTGTGCGGTCGCGGCTGCCTGCAGGTCGTCGGTGTCGTACAGGGGGTTCCTGTACGCCCGCACGTAACCAGCCGGTGCGGGGCGACTCAGTGCAATTCCCGTGCCCTTCATCTCACTGTGCTCCTTCCCGTTAGGGTAAAGACCACTCTGCCGTTACGGCCCGAGCGGAACATCCGCTCAGAAAGCCATTACGGCGTCTGCGTCGGTAACGATGCCCAGCGCGGGGTTAACCGCCTCGGCGGGGGTCAGGTAGTCGGCCATGGTGGGCGATACCACCTCGGCCGGTACCAGGTAGTCCTTCAGCGCGGGGTTCGCGGCTTCCTCGGGGACCAGGTAGTCGCTCAGGCCCTGGCGCTGCAGCTCGGCCTCGACCGCCTGCTCCACCGCCTGCTCGACGTCCTGGGTCAGGATGCCCATGGTGCCGCCGGGGGCGACAGCCGCGGCGACCTTGGCCGCTACGCCGGACGGGTTCTTCTTAGCCTGGACGTGGACCTGGTCGAGGATCACGCTGTTGAGCGTGGCGGCCACGCCACCCAGGAGGAAGTTCTTGGCCAGCTTGGTCTGGCCGAAGAACGATGCGGTCCCGCTGGTCAGGCCCACGGCCACCAGGTTGACCAGGTACTTGCCCCAGCCCTTGGTCAGAACCTCGGGGACCTTGCCCTCGAGCGCCTTGAGGCCCAGGACCACGTTCGGGACGGCGACCGAAAGCATGCCACCACCGGCGACCTGCAGCCCGTCCTTCAGGGTGTCGAGCGTAAGGAGCTCCTTGAAGCTCTTCTTGAAGGAGGCCAGTCCGGCCTTGTTGCGGCGAACGCCGTAGTTCCGCTTCGCGGGCTTGTTCAGGCCCCAGCGAGCCTTGCCGCCCTTGCGGCCGATGCGCTTGGCGTACTTCTTGACGGTGAGGCCCTTCTTCTTGGCGGCCTTCCGGAACCCGCTCTTGGTGCCGTAGTTCCGCTTCACGCTTTTCTTCTTCTTGGCCGGGCGCTTGGGCTTGCGGTTGCCCGTGATGATGTTGGCCGCGAACTTCGGCTTGCGCTTCATGCTCCGCCACTTCTTCGCGCCCTCGATCACGCCGTACTTCTTCACCACCTTGCGGTAGGCTTTGCCCCGGGCGCTCTTGGGGACACCGGACTTGTTCTTCTTCATTCCCTTCTTCCTCCTCTTGGTGCCCCCGCCCTTGGGGTTCAGCTTTGGCCAGCCAGCGAGAGCGTGGAGCTCCTTCTTGGTTAGCCTCACCTTTCCCCGGGGGTGGTTGAGCACGACTGCCTCGACTGCCATCGAAAACCTCCCAAAACAAAAAGCCCCGCGAAAGGAGGCGTCGTGCGCCTCAGATCGCGGGGCTCTCTACGGCCCTACTTGGATGTCCGTTGTTTGGGCTCTAACTCGCTCCGCAGGTAGTTTACAGTGCGCGGGGCTACCGAGTCAAGCCTGAAATGCCTTGTTTCTCCTTTTCTTGGCTCTGTCTTGACGTTCCTTGCCAGAAAGCCTATCCGTCGATCCACGCCTCGCCGTCGATCACCCGCACCGCGTGGCTACCAGGCATCGTGATGATGGTCTTGCCATCGGCCGAAACCACCTTCTCCGGCTTGTCGTCGTAGGGATGCACCCAGATGGTGCCCTTCTTCTTGGAGTTCTTCTGGTGGGGCTCGTAGCTCTCCGCAGGCGCCTTTCCCATAGAAACGAAGAACTCGCGCCCGGTGACCCGCTTGCCGCCGATGGGAAGTACCCGGCGCGAGATGCTCTCGGGGTCGCACCCGTGCAGTTTCCGGTAGAGCTTGAGGGCCTTCTTGAACTCGGGATCCTTCATGAGCTCCTGCATATCGGCGGCCGACAACTTGGTGCCGGGGTTACGACGGGCCTTCTTCTTGCCCTTCTTCGCTTTCCCCTTGGCCTTCTTGGGCTTAGAGGCTTTGCGCTTGGCCTTCCGCTTGGCCGCCGCGCGCTTCTCCGCCTGGCGGATGCTCCAGAGCGACGGAGCCTTCAGGGAGTGACGCGTCGAGCGGACTATCCACTTGCCCTTGAACTTCCGGGGCAAGGTCGCCACGCGGCCCGTCTTGTCCACCTTGCGCTTGTAGGCCATGGCCTCCGCGCGCGTCTTGAACCACTTATCAACGTGATCGGGTAGCTTACGCTTCGCCATGGGACCTCCCTACTTGAGCACTCCGCGGCCGTGCAGGCGCTGGACCACGGCCACCATGCGGTCGAGTGGCGCCTTGCCGAAGGTCCGCTTGCCCGCCGCATCCAGCTGCGCGTAGCACTTCACGATGGCGCTCGCCAGGGGGGCCGAGACCTTGCGGCCGTCGACCATCCCTGCCTTGCCGCGCTTCTTGATGGCCATCAACTTGCGAATGCGCGGTGCGTTGGCCGCCACTGCGCGAGCCTCCGCCGAGGTGGCGCCCTGCCAGTAGTCCGCGCCCTTGCCGTGCTCGGCCTTCAGATCTTCGGCCATGCGCTTGGCGTACTCGCGGCGCTGCTTCTCGTGCCAGCCCTTCGGGGGGTTTTTCTCCTTCTTCTTGCCCTTGTTCGGCACGACCATCAGCAGCGGGTTCTTGCGCTTGGGCTTCTTCTTCGCCTTCTTGGCCTTCTTCTTGTTCGGGACCACCATCAGCAACGGGTTCTTGCCGCGGGGCTTTTTCTCCGTGAGGACCGACTGCACTTCCATCCCCGCCTTGCAGCGGCCCGTCTTGGCGTCCCAGGAGCCGATGGGGCAGGCCACGACGAGCTTGTGGCTCTTGCCGGGTACGTTCTTCACGCGGAAGGAGCGCGAGTCGAATTCGCGCGGGTCGGCGATGCGCGTGCGTTTGTACTTCTCCGGGTTGAACTTGACAGGCACGGGCTTCGGAGGCCTCGAAGCGCGCTTGTAGAACACGGTGTAAACGTCGTGCCCTTCGCCCGAGAATATCTTCGGGTCGTAGCCCTTCACGACCCGGGCGAGGTTGCCCTCCTTGCGCAGGCGGTCGGCCACCTGGTCGGCCATGCGCTTGTAGAGCACCTGGTTCCAGAGCTTGTAGCCCTTGGGGGCTTTGGGCACCTTGTTGCTCTTGAGCGCCTTGGCGACCTTCTTGCGCCGAGCCTTCTTGGTGGCCTTCGCCAGCGGCCGTTTCCTGGGCTTCATGGCCGGGTTCTTCTTCTTGCGTTTGACGGCCTTCTTGGCCTTGCGCTTCTTGGCTTTCTTCTTCTTGGCCATGCCTTACCCCTTAAACCACATCCAGGCGCCGACGAGGACCGCCGCCGCGATGCCGACCTTGAGCAACTTGCCCGCATCGGTATTGGGCGCGGGCGTTACAGGCGAAATCTGCGAGTAGTCGGGTGCATACTCCCGCGGGGCGGTTACGGTTACGTCGGGACTCGCCCCGGCACCGACCATCTCGCGCACCGTTCCCGTCTCGTCCACGATGCCCACCGCGGGCCGGGGCACGTCGAGGATGCTGCGCATCTCGGCGCTGAGCTCGTCGAGTTCGTATCCGCCGGGTTCTTCGGTGGTGCCCGCTCCGGTGATTTGAATGTCGGTCCCCGCCACGACGTGATAGGCGGGGCCGCCTTCCATGGAGCCGAAACGGCCTCCCGACCGCTCGTGCATCATCTGCGAGTTGATCCATTCTTCCATGGAACCGTCCTCCCGTTATGCGCGCCGCGCCAAGGCCCGGGTGGCGAGCGCCGGACCGGCGATGTACGCACCCGCGACCCCGAGCCCGAGCACCCACATCCACCAGGGGATGCCCTTCAGGAACCCCGTTAACGCCCCCATCATCCCCTCGGCTATCTGCTTCGTGGTCTCCCCGAGCTCCTCGCCCGCCTCCTTGGCCTTGAATCCCGCATAGGCTACGAGCCCCCCCTGGGCGGCCTTGACCTCCTCGTCCGAAACGGCCTGCTTCAAGGCCAACTGGCGCTGGGCCTCCATGTCCTTCAGGCGCTCGCGTTCGTCGCGGTTGTAGCGCAGGAAGGCGGCGATATCCGCGATGATGTTCTTGGCGTAGGTCTCGGCCTGGCGCGCGTTCTTCACGGCGAGGTCGTAGTCGCTGTTCACATAGAACGGCTTCTCGAGCTCGGCGGTAAACTGCGCCTCGGCACGCCCCAGGGCTTGACGCATCGCGGGCAGGCTCTTCTTGTAGAGCGTGTCGACCTGGGTCTTCACCAGCTCGGGATACGCCTTGTTATAGGCGGCCTGAGCGCTGGTCGCCGCTGCGTTGGCTGCATCAAGGATCCCGCGCGCCTCACTCTCGGAGTACAGGTCGCCCATGCCCCGATTCACGACCTGGGCATGTTCGTCTGGGCGCTCAAGCCTGGGAAGGCAGGCGTAGGTACCCATTCCAAAGAAGTCTCTTATATAATTGCGGTTGCAGCCGATGCGGGCCATCAGTATGCCTCCTAGCTGGCCTTATAGAGCAGATATCCGCCGACGCCCAGGGCTGCGAGCGCGGCTACGGCTCCGACGCCGAGCGCGGCCTTCTTGACGGGTTCGGAAACCACCGGCTCGGCGTGGACAACCGGCACCGGCCTCGGTGCTTCCCTCGAGACCTTCTCGTACTCCTTCTCGAGCTTCTCGAGGTAGTATTTCCCCGTAGCCATGAAGGTCGCCGACTTGGCTATCTCCACCACGCCCGCCGTTGGGGTTCTCTCGATGTCCTCGAAGAGGCTCTGGATGGTCGCGCGCTGGACCGCGAAGTCCGATGCGACGTCCGCCATGGCGGCCGGGTTGAGCCCTTCTATCTCCTGCTCCAGGAAACTGATGCGGTCGTAGAGCTTGTGCGCCATCTCGCGCGAGTCGATGCCGAGTCCCGAGGGCCATGCGCCCATCCCCGCCTCGGGGTCGGGGTCGTTCTGGATGGTGCCCTCGGGCAGATTGTGGTGCGCGAAGGCCGGGCTCTGCCAGGGCTGGCCCTTGATGACGCTGGGGTCCACCGGCGTGACGGCCGCGGCACCGCTGGTCATGCCCGCGTAGCGCTGTGCCTCGCCGCGCATGTAGGGGAAGCCCATCTCCTCCTTGGAGATGAGCATGGGCGGGCGCAGCTGCTTGTCGATGTGCTGGAAGAGCCCGTAATCCTTCTCGTGGATGACCGCGGTCTTCTCGGGCTCACCGATGCCGCGGTCCTTGGGGACAAAGGGCTGGTCGCCGCGCTTGGTCATGCTCTCCATGGGGTTGAACCACGTCGAGGGCACCTCCTCGTCGTAGAACGTCGGGTGCGGCTCCTGGCTAACCTGGATGACCTGGTTCGCCGTGCGCTGGTAGGCATCGGTCTGGACGTTGATCGACGCGGGGTCCACGTAGGGCTGCTCGCTGCCCGGGGCCACCAGTTTGCCCACCCGGTTGTAGGCATGCCGCGGAGTGGGAAGCTGGTACTCGTCTCGAAGCACCGGCTGGGGCGCGGTCACGAGGTAGGTCTGCCGGGTTGCGGGCAGGCGCATGACGTCGTCCTTGGGCCCTGAACGCAGGCTGCGGTAGAGCTTCGGGGGGATCATCTTGGCCAGCGCCTTGGTGCGCGGCGAAATGGGCTTGAGCCCCTTCTTGCGGGCCTCTATCTCCAGGCGCCGCGCGGCGATGGCCTTACCGACCGCCGGACCTTTGCGGGTGACCAGTTTCTCGGCGAGCACCTTGCGCGTGGCCGCCAGGCGCTGGCGCTCCGGGGCCTTGGCCATGACGCGCTTGGCGCGCTCGACTATCTTCCTCCGGAACTCCGGTCCGCGGACGTTCAGGGGGTTATAGAAGTCGTGCGGCTCGTAGAAATTGCCCATCCCGAAGATGTCCCGGATTATCCCCTGGCGACGGGTCACCTCGACGTGGGTGCTGGGGAAAAACTCGCGCTTGCGCTTCATGCCTAAATCCTCCAGGTTTCCTTCCCGTAGTGCACGGGAGGCTGCCATCCCAGGTAACTCTTGGCGACGGAGGCGTCCGCCCCCATCCAGTTGTTATTGACCTGCAGCTCGGCGTACACGTGACTGAACTCGTCCGTGCGCCGTTTGTCGGCCTTGATGGTGGCGAAACGCGCGGGGATGCCCACGGCCATCGCCAGGGCGGCTACCAGGGTCGAGGTGTCGTCGCAGTCTCCGGCCCGTCGCCGCAAAGTCTGGAAGGGCGCCTGCACCAGCTCTATCTGGCTCCCATTCTCCACGGATGTGGCCGGGTCGGGCACGTACTGCACATATCGCTTCACAAAGTGCAGGATGCGCTTGCCGTGGCACAGGTAGCTCTTGTGCGGGCAGCCCGCGATGATGCGCGTGGCGATGCGGATGAACCGCCAGTTCCGAGCATCGCGCGTGGCAAGCTCACGCATGCGTCCGATGGTGCGGCTAGTTCCCGGCCGCCCCGCAGGAATGGATTCGAGGAAGGACATCGCCTTCTCCTGTTGGGTTCATTCGCTCGGTTGTGGGGGTAAAGTCCCGGATGGTGATGTGCTCTTTGGCCTTGCACGAGGGACACTTGATCGACAGGGAAATGAAACCCTCTCCCGCGTGAACGCGGAAGAGGGATCTATTACAGGCTTTACAGCGTATCGCGCGGTATCCGCTAGTCACCAGGCATAGGCCGCTTCCCCCGAAGCCTAATCAGGGAGGCCGGAGCCGCGAACGAGTACCCGGCCTCCCCTAGTCCCCTTTTCAATGCACTGCTATTATAATCGTTGACAGTTCCTTAAGTCAAGCCCGCAATGCCTACTTTTCCACGCGGAAGTCGGCCTCGATGACCTCTCCCGCGCTTTCTTCGCCATCTTCGGGCTCGTGGGGCCCATCGTCGACCGCGGCCTCCGCATCTTCCTGCCCCTGGGCGGCCTCGGCATCGGCGATGGCCTTGTCGCGTTCGGAGGCCTCATCGCGCACGGCCCGGTTCCAGAGCTTGATGTAGTCAACCAGGGACCGGCACCGATAGTCCTCCTCGTACACGGCGAACCGCTCCATGGTGTTGACCAGGTGCCCCACGAGGAAGTTGAAGGTGCCTATCTCCTCGGTGTAGTCCTGCAGGATGCCCGCCTTGTCCTCCTCGGGGATGTCGCCCATCATGCGACCGGCTACGGCTTTGGCCAGCTGGCCCACGATCTCGCCCGCGGCGCCTGCGGCCTGGTTGTTCTGGTCGGTCATGCTACACCCCCTCCTGGGGCTCTACGGAAACCCCGCAGGCCTCCTTGATTTCTACGATGCTGCGCGTGAGCCAGTTCTGGGCCTTCTCGTCGATGAGTTTCGAGCCTATCTCCCCGATAAGCTCGGGGTTTACGTGCGGTGCCGCGATGTCCATGAGGTCGGTGATGCTCTGCACCGCGGCCACCCGCTGGCGAATCTCGGGCGGTCCGCCCATCACCTCGCTAACAAAGCGGGACTCGACCGGGCGCTCGGCGAGCTCGTGGTTTAGCAGCCCCGTCATCTTGGCGACGAACACCGCATACCCCTGGCCGCCAGCGGTTTCCTGTGTGCCAGCGGGCTGTGCCGGGGCACCCGGAGCTGCAGGCGCTGCCGCCGCGCCTGCGGGTTGTGCGGGCTGTGCTGGGGATGTTTGGGGGGGGTTGTCCACAGTAGCCGCATCCTGCTGAGCACTTCCGGAAGGCGCCTCACCTGCCGCCGCCGCGATTGCGTCTTTGCGGAGCTGGGCCTGGCGGCGTAGTTTCGCTACCGCGCGCTGGGCTATCTCCTGGGCTGCCGCGTTCACCTGCGCCTCGTCTATTTCCTGCGGTGCCGGAAGCGCACCCGGCTGTCCACCAGCCGCCGCCTCTGTGGCCTTGTCCTTGGCGAGGTTCGCGGTGATGACCTTGACCAGCGTCCCGGCGGCATCGTTGGCCCAGTCGAGGTCGCCGCCCTTGCCGCCGCCGCCACCAAACTGCGCGGCGTACTCCATGCCCATACGCATCAGCTCCATCTGCCTGTCGGCGTTCAGCTGTTGGTTCTCCGACTTCTGGGTGACGAGCTGCAGTAGCAGATCCGTCTCGCGCGCCTTCCCATCGGCCTGGGCCGCCGCGGTCTTGTTCGAGCTCTCCTGAGACAACTGCATGAGCTTGAGCATGTTGTCGAATTGAGAGGAGCTATTCTGTTGAACGGAGGTAAGTTGCGTCCCGATGTTGGATACCACGAGCTTGAGGCCTTCCATCATATTTTGGCTGGATTGGTTGATTGCTTGGACCAAAACCTCGCTGCTGCCTCCGTTATTGCGCTCGGACCGCAGCTCCGACATGAGCGCCTCGAACTTGCGGTCGCTCTCTATCTGCATTCGCTCCATGCGGTTGACGAGGCGCTCTTTCTCGAGTTTGTCCGCGGCGATTGCCTCCGCCTCCTCGCGCGTGATCATGTCGGTTGGAATCTCGAGGCCCTCTCCGTCGTCGGGCTCGGGGTTCTCCTTCTCTATTTCCCGCTCTATCTGCATGCGGCGCTTGCGCGCCTCCAGGAGCTCGGCCTTCTTCTCCTCCTCCTTGCGGGCCTTCTCCAGCGGATCGCCCTCCTTGCCGAAGGGGCCGACCGCCTGCTTGCGATTCGTCGGCGGGTTCTTCGGCTCGGCGTCGAAGGTGACCGGCCAGCTGCGGAGCGGCTTGCCGTCGACGCGCAGGTAGAAGACGTACTCCTCGCCGCCGAGCTCTTCCTCCAGGCGCTCCTTCACGCGCTCGACGTCGAACGGCCACTGGAATTTCCAGTCGCGCAGGAGTCCGGTCTTGATCTTTATGCCGTTGTGGATCTTCGGTGCCCGGCGGTCGACCTCCAGCGTGCACTTGTATGGGTCGATGGCCTTGGTGGCGAGCCACCTCACCGACTTGCCCGAGATTACCGATAGGGCCCGGTAATCCTCGATGGGCGCAAGCAGGCGGTCGGCCGCCGTGAGCTCGGCCTCCAGCGCCTCCAGCTCGTCGTCGTCAAGGCCCTCGCCCTTGGGTTCCACCGCGTCTCGCGCGGCCTTTTGCACCTCCTGCTTCGCCGTCGTTCGCATTTCCTTCTTGACGGCCTTCATGAGCTCCGCTTGTAGGTCGGACACGCGCTGCCTCCTTTCAGGAATTCCACGAGGGACCCTTGGGCCCCTGCCCCCCGCTTGCGGTATGCGTTGTTGGTTGAGCTTTTCGTTTCAACGGTGCCTCTCAATGGATAGCGCCATGTGCTCCCAACTATACGGACTCGGCCCTTGGCCGTCAAGGGGTTACGTCGGGCGCAAGGGGCCAAAAGTGTAGCGTCAGCCCGTTTCGGCCCACCCCAGGGCATCCCACAAACCCCCGACACGCCAAGGGTTTATGGAGCGCTCAATTTTCGCGTTTTTTGTCTTGAATTTGTAGCGCCCTGGCCGTATATTACTGGTGAAAGGCAACACGAAAGGGCTGGCAGAGACAATGGATTTTTCAGGCGCGAGACGAGATGCGAAGCACCGCAACGGTGCACTCTGCCAGCCCGGAGTTCTCGTCTCGCGCCGTTGCTTTGAAGGGGCTGGAGCAATGAAGACGGAACAAGGCTGGCTGGTATCGGCGGTGACGCACGGTTACGAGTTGACGGACATGGCAAGACCCGACGTTCTCGTGAAGGTAGAGGGCAAGGGCGCGTTCGAGGTGGCGAAGGAGCTCGCGGCGGAGCCGGTGCTGCTAGCGGCGGCGGTCGAGGCCGCCGATTGGCTCTGCGACTGCGAGCCCGGCACGGACCAGCACGAACGCGGCATGAAGCTCCGTAGGGCCATCGAGAAGGCGGGTGTGGCATGAGCCCGCAGGAACGGGATCGCGCCGCCGAGTACATCGCGGCCAACGAGCAGGCCGAACAGGCCGCCGCTATTGTTCGCGCCTTGGAGAAGCGCGCCGACGAAAAGCTCCACAAGTTCGAGGAGGCGGGGCTTGGTAAGGCCCCCTTCCGCGTCGTCGGCTACCGCTACGACGTAGGCCCCAAGGTCATCTCCGTCAAGGGCGGCGTAACCCACACGGCGGGCTCCCCCGGGCAGCCCATGGGCGTCTGCAAGTACTGCGGCGAGGGCATCGCTCATGTCTTCATCATCCGCTCGGCGGACGGTAACGAGTTCGACGTTGGCAGCACCTGCGTTGGCAAGACCGGGGACGCGGGCATGAAGAAGGCGGTCAACCGCAAGGTCAACGCCCTGCGCCGGGAGGCGCGCGAGAAGAAAGAGATGGCCAAGATAGCCGAAGGGCGCGAGTGGTGCGCGGCGCGGCGCGACGAGATGACCAAGCTGCCCCACCCCAGCTTCGACGGCAAGACCCTGGCCGACTACTACGACTGGATGATGGAGCGCGCGGGCCGAAGCGGCATGCTGCGCGCCATCAAGACCGTTCAAAAGGCCCTCGGCAAGTAGCCATGCAGACCTTCCTCCCCTATCCCGACTTCGAGCGCTGCGCCCGGGTGCTGGACCGCCAGCGCCTGGGCAAGCAGCGTGTCGAGTGCCTGCAAATACTGCGAGTCCTGACCGGAAAGACAAAGGGATGGCGCAACCACCCTGCGGTGCTCATGTGGAAGGGTTACGAGCTACATCTCTGGCGCTATGCCATGGTCATCTGCCGGGAATGGATCCGCCGCGGATACCGCGATGGCTGTCGCTGCAAGCTGATCGAGATGTTTCGTCGCACCCGAAAGCACCTGGGCGTGGAGGCGCCACCCTGGCTCGGCAAGCGCCGATTCCACGAGGGCCATCGCAGCAACCTGCTCCGGAAAAACCCCAAGCACTATCGGCGGTTCTGGCCCAAGCTGCGGGCCGACCTGCCATACGTATGGCCTGTGCGAAAGGAGACGCCCTGTGCCTAACCGACTGACTTTCCGTGGTCCCAGCGATGTGAATCCGGTGACGTGGAGCTGGAAGGACGCCGCCCTTTTCGGCGCGGTCATCCTCGTGCCCTTGGCCTGGGCCCTGGGCTGCCTGGTGATGGCCTGATGTTCGACCGCATCGACAAGCGCCTCTGGTGGGACAAGGCCCTGACCTTGGTCGAGGGCTGCACGCGTTGCTCGCCGGGCTGCGCCCACTGCTGGCTTAAGGCCATGGAGAAGCGCTTCAAGGGCGGTGAGGCAGCCGCGGTGACCGTCCGCGAGGACCGGCTCACGCTTCCCGGCAAGCGCAAGAAGCCCGCGGCCTGGGCCGTGTGGAGCGACCTGTTCCACATGGACGTGACCGATGCCTTCATAGAAAAGGCGTTCCATTACTTCGCGGCCTATGGGCGGCACGTCTACTTGCCGCTCACAAAGCGCTCGGCAAGGGCCAAGCGCAGCTGGCCTGCATGGTACACCCTGGGCAACGTCTGGCCGGGGGTAACGGTTTGCAACCAGGACGAGGTTTACAAGGTCTACGACCTGATCGAAATCAAGGCGCCGGTTCTCTTCCTGAGCATCGAGCCCCTCTTGGGGCCTCTCGAGCTTCCGGAGGAGTTCCTGCGGCTTGGCAAGCGCGCCTGGGTTATCGTCGGAGGCGAGAATGGCCCCGGCGCACGTCCCATGGAGCGCCGCTGGGCCGAAGATCTCTGCGCACAATGCGCAAACCCCGGAGTTCCCTTCTTCTTCAAGGGATGGGGCTCCGCATCTAAGGAAAACGACCCGAGGCTGCTCGGGAAGGAATGGAAGGAGGTGCCGGAATGGCAAATGGCATAAGCGCCGAGGAAAAGGCTGCGCTCCTGGAGGACAGGTACCCCGAGCACCGCAAGGTTGAGGACAACCTCCGTGCCTCGCGTACCATTGGCGGGTTCCTAGAATGGCTTGGCGAGGAGCGGTTTGAGCTGGCCACCTATGAAGACGGTGCTCTCCAAGCATGGCTTCCCGGCCTTGGCGAGCGGGGCATCAAGGAGCTGCTGGCGCGCTTTTTCGACATCGACCTTAAGGCATTTGAGGCCGAGAAGCTGCAGATGCTCAAAGAGCTGCGGGAAAGGAGCTAGCCATGGGGCAGGCCGAAGATAATGAGCTGATGGTTCAGGGGGCAGCCAAGATAGACGAGCTGATAGCAGAACGAGACCGCCTCAAGAAAGAATGCGACGAGTACATGGAGGCCATGCTTAAGGCGCGCGAAGAGCTGGCGGATGCGATGGAGTCTCGCGATGGGCTCGTCATGGAGTTTCACCAGGCCCTGGAGGATGTGGCTCAAGCCGCAGGCATCGCCATTGGACGCGAGTCCTGGTGGGATAATAAGCGTGACAGGCAGGTGGCCATGGTCATCGAGCGCGTGGCGTCCATGCGCAAGAAGCTGAAGGGTAAGAAGCGATGAGCGAGCCCAAGACGCACGAGCTCAAGACCTGGCCGGAGTACTTCGAGGCCGTGCTGGACGGCACGAAGACCTTCGAGCTGCGCGAGGACGACCGGAAGTTCTCGCCTGGCGACGAGCTGCACCTGCGCGAGTGGGATCCCCGCACCGAGGACTACACCGGGCGTGAGGAGTTCAAGCGCTGCGGGTACATCCTTTATTGCCATCCGGGCCTTCGACCGGGCTACGTGATCATCCAACTGGAGGATGTGGTATGATTGATCCGCGGACAACCTTCTGCATCTGCGATTTCGAAACCACGGGCGTCGATACCGTGAAGGACTACCCCATCGAGGTGGGGTGCGTGTTCACCGACAGCAACTTTGTGGTGAAGGGCGTATATCAACACCTCATTCTGTGGGACGCCTTGGCCTCGCAGGCGGGAGGCTGGCGCCCCGAGCACTCCAAGGCGGCAGCGATACACGGCATAAAGGTAGAGGACATCCAACTGCGGGGAAGAAAGGACGCGGATATAGCCCCCTCTATATTTAAGCTGGTGGAAGAATACAGCAACCCCACGAAGAGCATGGTCCTGCTGAGCGATAACATCCAGTTTGAGTGGGCCTTTATGAAGCGGATCATGGCCGCCATGCAATGGCCCTTCCATTACTGCGGATGGGATAGCAGCCTACTGCTCGAGATGAGCGGCGTGGGGGACCCGGTGCCCGTGCATCGGGCTTTGCCCGACGCCTGCCTCTTACAGCAGGCCCTGGTTCGTGCGCTCGAGAGGATATCCAACCGGTGATGATGCTCACCCGCCGCCTGCGCGGCAGGAAGGGTACTCCCCAGCGCGGTTTCGGTGCGGCGTTTGCCAAGGCGCGCAAGGCGCTGGGCATGAACCAGGAGCAGGCGGGGGCCTACTTCAACCGGTCGCGCTCTACGATAGCGAGGTGGGAGGCCGGGCAACAGTTGCCCGACCCCAAGGACAAGGCGTTCATGGCCAGGCTGGATGTCTTCCAGCAGATGGCCTACTCAATGGAGTTCTGAGAGGAGGAGAAGTGGAGACCAAGCACAAGATCGAGGCGGTTTGCGATTTCCTGATGTGGGGCGCGAGGCAGAAGAAGCCCATCGTGCTCGCATCCAAGAACCAGGGCGTGCTGGGCGAGGTGCCCGGTGGCAACATCGCCCAGATCGTGGAGGACGCCTTCGACGAGATCGAGAAGGCAGCGGCCGACGCGCCCTCGGGTTATGAGGGCGAAAAGACCGCCGACCCGGATGCCAAGCCGGGAAGCCCCGACGAGACCGAGGTCGTCGACCTCACGCCGCCCTCGGGGGGTGACCCCGACGCGGTTCCGAACCCCACACAGCCGGTCTAACGAGAGGAGGCAATATGAGAACTTTGATGGGAGTGTTCCTGCTGGGGGTGCTGGCTACGGGTTGCTCAACCTATGGCGACCCCGCCACGCACCACTACAAGGGCGTCATGGTCACCTGCGAGCACTGCGGCTCGGACCAGGTGGAGCGCAAGAAGCGGTCGGTGCTCACCGGTTACGTCGGCGCAGCGCTTGTCAAGGAGTACCGTTGCGCCAAGTGCGGCAAGAAGGTCTCCATGAAGGGCCGTGTCCCGGAGAAGGAGTAGCCATGCGCATCTGGATAGTGACGGACGTCTACGTCAAGGGGCACACGGCGAACCAGGGGGTCTACGACAACCTGGCCGCGGCTCTGCAGCACGTCGGGGCGGCACACGGCGACGAAATCGACGACGAGGAAATCGAGCGCGACGATGACCGCTTGCTCATCCACCTCACCCGCAAGGATGAGGAGGAGGTCTGCCGCATCGAGTCCTTCGAGGTCGAGTCGGCGTTCGAGCCCGGCGAGTAACACCAGGGGGCCCTGCGCCTTGATGCGCAGGGCCCACCTCCACTACCAACAGACTGCGAATGGGGGGACGGAGGTTATCGTGGGCGCTACGGTTGAGAAGGAACGCACGAGCTATTCGATACTAAGGAAGATTCGGTCCCTTGGGGGCGAGGGGATCCTTTCGGTCGAGGACATGGTGGAGCTGGGCGAGAGCACTCTGCGGGTGCTTGCGCTCATGTGCGACGGCAAGTGGCACGACGCCGAGCAGATTCGGTCGATAGCCGGGAAGGGCGGGAGGCCCGCAACGAGCGGCCTGCGGCGCATGCGCGAGCTGAGGAAGTACTTCCCGGTGGCCAAGCGCCGCCAGAAAGATGGCGACCGGCTGTGGGAATACAAGCTGGTAATCGGGGGCCGACTTTTCTGAACGAACGGACTTGACGGGGGACGGAAGGCGAGCTAAATTGAGCCTGACAGCACCTTGCCCAGGAGGACTTGTGAACAGAGCAGATAGGGTTGCCGACCGGGGTTCCTTTTGCCTCCTGGCATTAGGTGCTGTCGCCTCGGTCGGCAGCCTTATCGGCTTTGAGGTGGCCCCGTGAGCAGCGACAGAAAATCGCGCCGAGAATATGCACCTTATGCCATTATTGAAACGCATTTTGTACGCACAGATCCCCGATTTAGGAGCCTGCCACCGCTCGCCAGGTACCTCTTTATGATGCTGTGGGTGGACGCGTTCCACCTGCGGAGAGTACGGCTGCCGAGCTGGTACGATACAAGAGCTATACAAGACCTGACCGGGATGGATACAAGGTCCGTCCAAAAGCATGTATCAAACTTGCAGCAAAAATGCTTGATTGAGGTGGACGCCGATGGACGCATAACTATACCCGGTGTAAGGGGTAAGGGTAATATCAAGTGGAAGGACGATGACGAAAACCTTGACCAAAACCTGAGCCAAGAGTCGACAAAGCGACCGGGGATGTGTGAGGGTGAGGGTGAAGGTGAGGGTGAAGGTGAGGGTGAAGGGGAGGGGAAGAGAAAAGCCCGCTCGCCGCGCCCGAAGGCCGCGGCCCATCCCCCCTCCGGCGCCGTTGCAAATTTCGTCACGGCCTGGAACGCAATGGCCACAAAAACCGGAGGCAAGATTCCGGCCGTTAAAAGCCTCGGCCAGAAGCGCTCTCGGCTGCTCTCGGCTCGCCTGAAGGACAACGGCTGGAAGGACGAGTACGAGGCCGCGCTCGAGAAGATTCCCGACTCGCCGTTTTTGACCGGAGGCAACGACCGCGGCTGGCGAGCCAACGCGGAGTGGTTCCTGCGTCCAGGCAACCTCGAGAAAATTCTCGAGGGCAACTACGACCGCAAGGCGAGGGCCATCGACTGGGGGGATGAAGATTGAGCCTCCGCCAGAAATTTCTCACGCTCTACGAGGCGAACTTCGGTCCCTTTCCTGCGGAGGACCCCAAGCAGGCGGCGGTCTGGAGAAAGTTTCTCGACCGCCTGCGCCCCGAGCAGGTCGAGCCCCTGGTAGCCGTGGTGGTCGACGCCCGGGTAGACGCCCGGGGAAAACCGCGCCTCGAGGACTTTCGCAGGGCGTATAGCGCCATCACCGGCGAGACCGAGCAACGCGAGCGTCCGGGTGGATGCGGCTTTTGCGGAGGCGTTGGAACTTTCGCGGCAGCCTGGTCGCGGGTCTCATCGCAAGCCTCCTGGCAGCTCGGGATTGGGCCGGGCCACTGCCGCGTGTATCGCCTGCCCTGCCTCTGCCCGAAGGGTGAGGCGATGGCAAAGGGTTCCGGAGAGGACAAGCGCATTCGAGCTCGAGAGTGGCGCAAGAGCGTCATCGCCGAGCTCCAAAAACGAGGCGAGCCCTGCTCTCCCTTCGCGGTCGATAACCACCTCGAAAAGCAGGTCCGTAAGCATAACCAGAAAAGTATATCGACTCCGCCCAGGCGCGCCCCTCTTCCGGCCCGGGAAGAAGGCGATCCGGTGGCCTTCGGCGAGCTCGACGAGGAGTCGGTTTTCAACGCCGACGAGGAGCCCAAAGATGCGCCCTTCTGACCCCCCTCCCCTACTCGCCCTGCCTCCCTCCCCGAAATGCCCAGATTTCAAGAAATTTGCAATTCGGCGAGCCTCGGCGCCGAAAATTGGCCATTGCTGGCCTAAAAAGGGGGGGTAGGTGCCGACTTTTTTCCGACCCGCTATCCCTATACGCCGGAAACGCGCCACGGGGCTTTAAATGGGAATAGTGGCGATTTTCGGAAATCGGCATTTCAGGGTCCCGTTTAGGGTCCCGTTTTGGTCTCGCTTGAGGGGCGCATTCCGGGGCCCGAAAATGGGGCCGGAAAACAAAGTCCGCGAATTTCTAGACAATTTCCCTTGCGCTCCGATTTCAGCGCGCTATTATGGCCGTTGAAAGGAGGCCGGAAATGACGCCCTATCCGAAGTCGAAAGAGCTCGAGGACGTCCTGAAAATTCCGTGCGAAGACTGCGGCCTCGTTATCGAGGTCAACGTGACCGGATTGCAGACGAGCGCGGAGGTGAACGCGGCAATCGAGGACGAGCTGGGAGCCAACGACTGGACGTTTGGCGACGGACTTATCGTCTGCCCCGAGTGCTCGGAGGACTACCGTGGCTAAGCAACTCGCCAAGGGCGATCCCAACTGGCGGCGCATGAAGCGCAAGACGAAACCGGCGGGGGAGAGCGAGGAGAAGAGCGTGACCGCAGAGAAACCGAAAAGGCTCAGCGGACTCGACGCGGCCTACAGCGTTCTGTCCCAGGCGGGATGCCCTATGACGGTGAAGGCCATGATCGAGGTTGCCAAGGAGTGGGGCACCTGGCCCCTGAAGGGCAAGACCCCCGAGGCCACCATCCGCTCGGCGATCAACCGCGAGATCAAAGCCAAGGGAGACGACTCGCGTTTCGTGCGCGAGGCACCCGGAATCTACACCGCGAGGGCCAAGTGATCTACATAGCCTCCCCCTACACCCACGCGAGCTCGCAGGTCCGCCAGGCGCGCTTCGAGGCGGTCGCCCGCTTCTGCGGGGACCTCGTTACGCGGGGCGTGGTGGCTTTTAGTCCCATTGTCCATTACCACCCGATAGCCCAGCTCTGCGACTTGCCTGGCTCCTGGTCTTTCTGGGAGCCCTTCTGCCTCGCGCACCTCGTCCGTGCCGATAGCGTCTTGGTCCTGAAGCTCGAAGACTGGAACCACTCGCGTGGTGTCCGCGAGGAGATCAATCGGGGGCGCCTGCTTAACAAGCGCATCGACTACGCGGAGGACCCGGATGCCTGACAAGCTCGGGCCCTACGAGCTCGACCACGTCTACCAGGGCGACTGCGTCGAGCTCATGAAGGAACTGCCCGCGGGCTCGGTGCCCATGATTTGGACCGACCCGCCCTACGGCGTGGACTACAACGACGGGGACATGAACAGCTCCCTGGACCAGATATTCTCGGGTCGCAAGCGCCGCCACATAGAGAAACCGGTCGAGACCGTGGCGAACGACGGCGAGGCCGACGCCATGGCCATCACCCGCAAGATGCTCGTGGAGGCCGGTCGGGTGCTCGATAAAGAGTGCTGCGTGTGTTGCTGTTGCTGCGGAGGCGGTGGTCCGAAGCCCCTCTTCGCCAAGGTCGCGCTCATGATGGACGAGCCCCCGCTGGAGTTCTTCCACGCGGTGGTGTGGGACAAGATGGGCCTGGGCCTGGGCCTGCGCTATCGCCGCAACTACGAGTTCGTCATGATAGCCAAGCGCCGGACCGGAAAACTACTGTGGGCCCGGGTTCGGGGCGATAAGAAGACGGCGAACGTGGTCCGCGTCCCGAAGGTCATCCCCAAGGCCAAGGAGCACCCCACGCCCAAACCGGTGGAGCTGATAAAGCACTTCCTCGAGCTCCACACCAAGCCGGGAGAGCTGGTGCTCGACCCCTTCTGTGGAAGCTCGCCCGTAGGCGTGGCGTGCGTATCGATGGGGCGGCGCTTCCTGGGCTTCGAGCTCGAGCCCCACTGGGTGCGCGTGGCCAACGATAGGATCCAAGCCGCGAAGTTAGGCTGCTCTTTGGAAGACGTGGAACAGGGGCAGGATACGTTGTTCGGAGAAACCGAGAGCGAGGTCCCGTGCGGACCCGTTACACCGGCGCGCGGCGATGCCGGGACCTCCTCTCTATCCGGAGACAAGGAATGAGGGGCCTCCGCCAGAAGGCCCTGAGCCGGGGGACCGGTTGCGGGTTGCCGCCGGTCCCCCACAGCATGGGGGCGAAATGGTTTCGACCGCTTGATGGGATGGTGTTGCCGCGTGTCGAGGTTGATCGGCAGGCCTCGTTAAAAGCCGATTGCAAAAAGAACTGCCGAGCGCACACCGCTCAAGATGGCTGCTTAGCCATCCGTCCGCCCGATAGGGGGCCACGACTTCGGGACGGGCGCCGCACTGTGGCTGACGGCGACGGAAAGACCGCTGACTGGTCCCGCAAATGTGGGGCTGTGCCCATAGCCGAGCCAGCAGGGAGCAGGATCACGACGGGCGAGAATGAATCTCTGACTACACACGTAGACGCGCACCGGACTACAGGCTGGCACGGGGGTTCGATTCCCCCCGCCTCCACCATGACAGGAGAAAGCGAATGACCCCCAAGCGCGCAAAGGTTCTGAGCCCCGAGGAGATGGAGGCCGCGGCAACCGAGATGGCCGAGATAGCCCGGGAGGAAAACATCCCCGCGGCGGTCATAGGCGGGTTCGCCATGCGCCTCTACGGCTCGATCCGCTTTACCGCCGACGTAGACATCGCGGCGCTCGAGGAGCTGCCCGATTACGAATACGAGGGCACGCTGTCGTTTGGTGGCAACGTGCTTCGCGCGGGAAACGGAGCGCGAGTGTGTTGGGTCGTCCGCGACGACGCCTACGAGGAGCTCTACCAGGAGGCCGTTCGGATGGCGGTCCCCGTGGAAGGTGAGACCTACAACGTGGTCCAGCCCGAGCATCTTGCCGCCATGAAGCTCGCCGCCCGCAGGCACAAGGACGAGGAGGACTTAATGTTCCTGCTCATGCACACCGACATCGACGTGGGTGGCACGCGCGACATCGTAAACGAGTACCTCGGCCCATACGCCGCGGAGGATTTTGACTCCTACGTGCGCGAGGCCACATGGCGCATTGACAAGGAGAACGAGTAGATGCCCGAGCGCAACGTAACTACCGGACAGCATACCCGAGTAATGACCGTCGACGAGAAGGGCGCCGGAGGTGCCTTCCACCACTACATGGTGGTGGACGTGCCATCGGTAGAGCGCCAGGCGCCACGACTCTTTGCCGACATCAACTTTCAGAGCGGCCCCATAGGAGAGGGCGGCGTCAACGGCGCCCAGAACGAGGATCTTATCGCGGTGGTCCTGGACCGCCTGCAGTGCTTCCAGGGGGGCGAGTTTCCCTGCGAGGAGAACCAGGAGGCCATCGACCACCTCAGCAAAGCCCTTGAGGCCCTGAACCGGCGCACGGCGAAGCGCATCGAGCGCGGGGTCGAAGGCAAGAGCGAGGAGTAGACGAGATGATCGAGACGAAGGGATCGTGGCTCAAGATGTTGCGCGCAGGCTCCAAAGAGGATGCGAAGGCTTATGCCTACATTCTGCCCCAGACCGTGATGGCGGTTAAGGACTCCCTCAACCGTCCGGGCTGTTGCTTCGTGGGCTTGGCAAGCCAGGTCTTCGGCGCTGATCACAAGCCGTCCGTCGAGGTGGCCCACACCGGCGAAGAGGTGCTGGATGCCGTCATCGATGCGCTTCCGCCCATGACCTCCTTCGCGCCGCCTCGCGAGCTGACCGACGAGGAAAAGCAGGCCATGCTGGAGGAGGAAAAGGCCAAGACCGCGGCCCTGGGCGAGGCACTCGCCAAGGGCATGGCCAAAGGCCAGAAGGACTCGGACCGCGAGAGCTGGGGACAGGGCTGATGGGCAAGATCATCCTACCCGGCGACCAGAACGACCCCGCCAATCGTCCGCGCGACCTCGCCGACCTGTGGGACAAGGCGGAGAAGACGCTGTCGCCGCACGAGCGGGCACAGCTGGACTTCCTCAAGAAACAGCACCCGAAGGAGTACGCGCTCGCGCGGGTAAACGAGATTCGCCGTCGCCTTAGCCAGGTCATGTGCAAGGTGGTGGCCGACCCCAAGCTCCTGCCCAACGCGGACCTGTTGGACTGGATGCGCGACATGGCCAGGAACAAGGGCCTCAAGTTCGAGGCCGTGGGCGACAAGCAACAGAACGGCATCATGCATACCTTCATGTGGGACCCGAAGGTCGAGCGCATGGACCTGCGCCCCTGGATGGGCCCGCAGGACGGTCCGGAGAACCGCTGTTACCTGGGATGGGTAGAGAAAAACACCGAGCCCACCCCGGACAGAGGAGATGGTGGATGATCTGCAGTAGGGGGGCCGGTGCGGTGCCGACAGACGTAGCGTGTCGGACCCGGTCGGGGACCGTAGGCCCCGGTGATCCGCTGAATGACCATGTAAAGTCCTCGTTAGTGGTCAGCCGAAAGGGCAGGGACGCCTTGCCTGGAGCCAGAGGTGCGGAAATAGGCCACCGGTCCCCCTGCGCAGGAGGTTGGGGATGGGCACGAACTATTACATGGAGACCGAGCCCTGCCCGCACTGCGGGCGCTCGGACGAGCCGGTGCACATAGGCAAGAGTTCCGCGGGCTGGTGCTTCGCGCTGCACGTCCACCCCGAGCGCAACATCAACAGCCTGGCGGACTGGCAGGCCGAATGGGCCAAGCCCGGCGTGAGGATAGTGGACGAGTATGAGACCGCTCTCAGTCCCGTCGAGATGGAGCGCGTCATCACCGTTAGGGAGTTCGGGGACTGGCCCAAGGACGAGCCCCCGACCATGTATGGCTCGTGGAAGGAGTTCCACCGGGAGAATAGAACCGAGCCGGGGCCCAACGGCCTCCTGCGCCGCGCGCATGACCACTGGGGTCGCGTCGGTGCCGGAGAGGGCACGTGGGACCTACTCGAAGGAGACTTCAGCTGATGGCTAAGTACAGGAAGAAGCCCGTGGTGGTCGATATTTCGGATCCCTGGCAGAAGCACGGGGACCTTCCCGAGGTGGAGAAATACAACGGAAATAACCCCGGCGGCAAGTGCGAGCATTGCGAGAACCTGTTGGCTCTGCATGGAGTGGTAGCCACGCTCGAGGGCTATCACATCGTGTGCCCGGGAGACAGCATCGTCACCGGCGTAGAGGGCGAGAAGTACCCCATCAAGCCGAACATCAAGGCTAAGACCTACGATGCCGTCGATGCGAATGCCGCGCAGAAAGAGGCCATCCTAGACTCGGCGATGGCGCGCATGCCATTCTGCGCAGACCACCGCGACAAGGTCCGCGGCAAGCCCTGCCGCGAGTGTCGGGTTGAGCGCCTCGAGAAGACCATCCGAGAGACCCGCAAGAAACTGCTGGCGAACCTGGCCCAGGTCCGCGGCACCAAGGAGATAGTGGCGTGGATGATGATTCGTGCGGGCCTGGAGGCGGAGGAATGAGCGTCTGCGCCGAGGGACGACACGATTACGAGATGGTGATGGCGCTGGAGCGATTCCCCGAGACCGTGTCCGCCTACTGGTGCAAGCTCTGCGGCACCCTGCGCGTAACCATCACCAAGCACGGCGAGGGCAAGGACCCGGTCGTCGTGCGCGAGTCCGAACGCCCTCCGCGAGGTGACCGATGAAAAGCCAGTGGGAGATGCCCGCCTGGATGCACCAGTACGCCGACCTCGTTACCGATACCGGTGATGACGGGGTCGAGGGCACCATGAACCTCTACAAGCACGGTGCCGCCGATCTCATCGAAACCCAGGAGGGCCGGTGCGTGGCGGTAAACGCCCAGGTGGGGTTGTTGGTGGGGTTGCACGCGCGCGGCATGCTCGTGGACGTGGAGCCGTGCCCCCTGCGGCCCAAGACCACATTCGGATGCAGCGACTGCGAGCGGTTCTTTACCGCCGAGGAGGCGCTGGAGCACGTTATGCAGTGCGACTGCGGGGGAAAGATACAGAGCATCATTCCGGAGGATGGCGATGAGTAAGCAAAGAGCATCAACCGAGGACCGTAAGGACGGCAGGCCGGACAGCGGCCAGGCCCTCATTACCTTCCGCCCGCGCGACAAGTGTCCGTGGAAGGCGTGCGACCGATACGCGACGTGCACTGCGGCCGATGGCGAGGAATTTCTCCCGTCGCTGGCCTACGGCGGGGGCGTGAAACGCAGCCGGGCTCGGAACGTTGCCTTTCGCCTGGCCTTCGTCTGCGACAGCTACAAGGACGCGATCAAGTAGGGAGGTAACACATGGCGTGCAGGACCATCAAGCGGAGGAAGGTGCCCAAGGCGCTGAAGGAGAAGCGCGAGCGGGCAAAGAAGCGCGCAAAGCGGAGGATTCGATAACGTGCTGACGGTCTGGACCCATCCGTGCTTCATGACGGACCTCAAGGAGGATAAGGCCGAGGTCTATGAAACCCGCAAAGAGTGCGATGAGGCTTGCCGCCGTTGCTGGCGGATATCCTCCGAGTGCCCGAGGGGTTTCCTGACGCGGGAACCCAACAAGACGAGATTGCTGATAGGAGAAGATATATGAAGGCTACCGAGAGGAAAGCGTGGTCTTGCGCGAACTGCGCCAAGGTCCATCTCTTCGAGAGCGAGGCGGAGATGTGCTGCCGCGAGCGTGAGTACACCTGCAAGGCTTGCGGCAAGCTCGACGCCAATCCGCCCTGGACGGCGCCCGCGGTCCGCGAAGGGCTCTGTTCGATGTGCTACTTCACGAAGGAGAAGATCGAGAAGTGGCAGGCCCTCGAGAAGATGCGTCCGGAGGACTGGAAGGGGCCCGTATACCTCGAGAACACCGACAGGTATTACGAGGACATGGACATCCTGCTTGACGACATTGCCGATGGGGACTGCGAGGGGCAGTTGCCCCGCGTCTACGGATGCGATGTGGAGTCGCCCGACTTCGACCTGCACACCGAAATGGCAGAGCGCATCGACGATAACGGTGGGGAGGGGCTTTCCGATCAACTGGACGACGAGAAACTGATGGGCCTCCAGCATCAAATAGATCAGATGCTCAAAGGCATGTTCTATTGGGAGCCCAACTTCAAGAAGCCCATCGACGTAACGGGAGCCCTGGCGGGCAAGTAACATGATCGAGTACCAGATACAACGGGCGTTCAACAAGAAGGCTCCCCCGCCGTGCCTGTGCGGAGCCCTGGACTACCGGGTAGACCCGGACGCGCCAATGATACAGGCGGGGGTCTTCCCATACGAGGTGAAGGACCGCATCGCCATATACATCGTGATCACCTGCAAGCAGTGCGGCCAGGCCCGCTTCTTCAACCCCGCCCTGATAGGGATCCCGGAGGAGGAGGTCATGAAGTACCGCCTGCGCCTGCGGAGGGCGGCATCCGAGGACCGGCATGACGAGGAGAGCATCCATGGGGGCTAGCGAGGCGGGCAAGGGATCCGACCCCCGGCCGGTGCAGGACCGCGCGGCTTTCGACCGCAACATGAGGGCCATCTACGGAACGCGGGTTCGCATCCCCGGAGGCCACGACCGCGACCTGATGGTCGAGTTCATCGTGACGGCCATCCTGGAGCACTACGGCGAGATGGGGATGGTCGTGCCCGATACCTACATCCGCACCAGCGTGGAGAAGACGCTGGGATTCCTGGAGGGGACGGCCGGATGATCATTTGCGACGAGTGCGGAGCCAAGATTCGCAAGAACACCTATCATCATCCCATCGTCTCCAAGAAAATCCGCCGTAAGGGCGTGGTATACCAGGTGAGCGTGACAGCCTCGCGCGTATACAAGAAGGGCAACCTGATGCCCTGTCAGGTATGCGCCAAGTGCATCAGCGAGATGGCCGCGGCGGCCTTCAAGGAGGGCAAGTGATGCCTCGCGTACTTAACAAGCGCCGCGATACCATCCCGCCCGAGGCCGTCTACGTGGGGCGTCCCTCGAAATGGGGCAACCCCTTTACGGTGGGCAAGGACGGCACGCGCACTCAAGTCATCGAGAAGTATCGCAGCATGCTGCTGGGCAACCGACAGCTCATCGAGGCGTTGCCGGAGTTACGCGGCCGAGACCTGGTGTGCTGGTGTGCACCGGCCCCCTGCCACGCCGATATCCTACTGGAGCTGGCCAACCGCGAGGGGTTCATCGGATGATTCGCACGCTCTGGGAGCGCCTGGTAGACGCGGCCATCTGGTGCCTATCGGCCATACTCATGGTCGCCGCGACCGTGCTCGCCTGGATAATCCTGTCGCCGGATGCCATCAACGATTTCTGGAGCCGATGTGTTAGAAAGCGCCGCAAGAGCCCTTATCGGGGCTGCTACCCGCACGGTGGCGGTCCTGGTGAAGCGGGCAACGGGAAGGGAGGCAGTTGTGAAGGTTGATCTTAACTTCGAGCTCAAGACCGGCGAGGAGGATGCGCCCAAGCGCCAGGCGGTGGTGCGGGTGGACCCCTCCGACCTCAACGACGTGGAGCTGGAGGTGGTCGAGACCGATTCGGCAGGCACCCGCAAGAAGTTGGGCTGGTGCAAGCTCGAAATAGGCAAGCTCATGCAGTTTTTCAAGAAGGAGTAGAGCGTCATGGCAAGGAGGAGAAAGAAGAAGGACGCGCCGGTCGAGAAGCAGCGCGGAAACATCACGGTCTACTACGCCGATCAGGAGATGCCCGAGCGATGGCAGGCCCAGGCCGCGCGGTTGGGCATGAGCGTGTCGAACCTGGTGGCCAATGTGCTCGACACCCTCATCCCTATTATCGAGGAGACCCCCAAGGAGGATATCGGCAACATCGGCAAGGTCGTGCAAGTGCCGGAGGAGAACGACAGCGATGGCGAGCCTGGAGAAGGCGATTCGCAAGGCGATGGCGGGGAAGAAGCGGAGGCGGGGGCGGAAGCCGAAGCCGAAGCGGAAGGTGAAGGTACGGATGGCGAAGAGGAGGAGGACTGATGGAGCCTAAGCCCATGGACTTGGGGGCGGCTATCCCCGAGGAACAGCTCAAGGCCATCCGCGAGCAGGGCGGCTACTGCCATCGACGCACATGGGTGACGCAGACCATCGGACAGGTGCCCCCGCAGATAGTCGGTGGCCAGGCCGGGATAGCCGTCCAGTCCTCGGTAGGTGGCGCCCCCTGCGTCGGCAAGCTGGGCATCTGCCCCATGTGGGACGAGGAACGGGAGCAGTGCCTGGACCGAACGGTAGCCATGGCCAAGATTGGGGCAGACCTCAAGACGGGCCGCAGGGAGCTGAGGTAACTCGTGAGGATCCGTTCCTTCGCCGCCTACGCCAACTCGCGCCTGCCCAAGCGGGTGAAGGAGTTAAGGCGCATCGTGGGTATCCTCGACGAGAAGAACCCCGAGGGCCTGGACCGCGACGAGGCCGAGCAGGCCCTGACGCACTTCGCCCCGCACTTCGAGGACATCCACCTCTACGCCCAGGACGGCACGTGGTTCCTGTCGGTGGGTTACTACGTATGCCCGAAGTGCGAGCTCAACTTCGACGCCAAGGACGCAAAGAGCATCTCCCGCGAGGGCACCTACTGCCCGCAGTGCGGGGAGCTGGTGCCGAAAGAGGAGGAGTGATGGACCCGATAGAGCGCTTTCAAGATGCCCAAACTCGCTCGCTTTCCATGATCGCGGGCCTGGGCTGCCTGCTCTTCTCCTATGGCGCAGGCTACCTGGACGGGACTGCCAAGGCTCGCAAGGGCCGAAAACGTCGCGGACCCGAGAAGGCTGCGAAGCGGCGTCGGCTCAAGCGCCTGAAGCGCGAGGTGGCCAAGCTGGAAGCGGAGCTCAGGGATTGTATCAAGGATTAGGCCGATGCGAGCGACACAACCTCCACTGGTAACTCCCCCGATGACCATCCGGGGCAGCACGCAGGTCGACAGCAAACGATCTGATCTACCGGCGACAGGGAACGTGCTGGGGCTATGTGGCCCTGAGATTGCAGTGGCCATCGGCCAACTTTTCTGTCCGGTGAGGCACATTATTGTGCGTTGGTAAAGGGGTGAATGATGCGAGAGTTGACGATTCAAGAGGCCGAAAAGCTCGCAGAACAACGACTCGACCGCCGCAGGCGCTACGCCACTACGGATGATGGACAGCCGGATGAATGCTACGGCGGGGCACTGCTATTCACGCGGTTCGCCTACACCACGCCGTGTAGCGGATGTCACGAGACGATAGACGGCCATCCTGTGCAGGGCGCTCCCGTTGACGGGAATGGCGTGGCCCTTGGCTGCGGATGCCACGAGTGCGGATACACGGGCAAGCGACACAACGTGGAGTGGGGGCCGCATGATGTGCAGCCGAAGGCCGGGGAGGAAAAAGGATCATGAGCCAACTAAGTATGATGGCTGATTGTCTGATGGAGGCCGTTTGCGACGGCGGCACCGATGCTGCCGAATGCGGTTTCTGCGGGAAGGAATACGGCACCCCGGTAGCCGAAGGGCAGGTCCCCAATGAGACCGTGGGGGTGGGCGAGCTCGCGGGCACCTTGGTTGTGCATTGCTGCCGCTGTGATGGCGTCATGAAGTACGCCCAATTTGTGCTCGCACACCGCCACGCCCTTTCCGGGGCCCTGCGTAGATTCGCCGACATGCAGAGGCGGGAGGCCGAGAGGCTTTCGAGGGAGCTATGCTGAAGCGCAAGGCCCGAAGCTGCGGTGGTTGTCGCGCCCTCCGGGACTGGGCGGGTTGCCCCTGTCCTGGATGCGAGCTGGGGTATCCCACTGAGGCGCGCCCCCTCCTGATAGATGGCAAGGATACGGGGTGTTATACCTATCACCCGAGGGGTTTGTGCCCCAAACCGAGAACTCTTGCCCAGCTATGCGCCGAGAACTAGCCGATGGCCTGCATAAGGATCCCCTGCGGTTTCATCTGCGTGGACGATGACTTCGGCTCGGCGTTCGTAAATGACCGCGAGTACCGATGGAGCTTCAACGAGTGGCTGGGTCCCTTGTTCCTGCGCAAAGACGGGGCGGTGATGAAGCGCCAGCCCGGCGAGAAACACCCGATATGGCCACACTTCGAGAAGTGGCTGGCCGCGCGCGAGGGGACCCATGCTAAGGGCTAACAGCCAGGCCCATCGGGTCTACTGGTGCGTGGTTCGTCACGGCCCGGTGACCGCATGGGAGGTAAGCGAGCTGATAGGCATGGACTGCAACAAGGCCAGCTCGCGGTTGCACAAGCTCTGGAAGCGGGGCCACCTCGTGCGCCTGCCTGGCGGGGGGCCTAAGGGGGGCCATCGGTATACGTCGAAAGTGGGGATTGAGTGATGCACTGGCCAAGAGTATGCCAAAAGTGTGGGGAGTCCTGCTATGAGAACTATGGAAGCATGGGGTGCGAGCATTGCCGGAAGGATGCGCAGTGTGCGAGCTGCATTTTCCTCAATGCCGCGATTGAGAAGCTACGCGAGGAACGCGACAGCCTACATTCACAGCTTACGGAGGCACTCCAAGCCATTACAGAGCTAGAGGGTCGGGGCGATAGCGTGGAACTGGAAGTGTTCGAGATGCATGATCGCATAATGGGCCGCAACGGAGGATTCTACGATAGCCCAAGCAAAACGTGGCGCGGCGACATCAACACACTTCCCATAGGCAAGTACCTGATAATCAAAGCGCCGAAAGAGCGCCAGCGCGAGGAGCCCTGAGATGCCGATAAGGATCAAGCACTCACAGTGTGGTACCGACAAGGAGCGTCTCGACTTCCTCCTGCGATACATATCGATAGAGGACGTGGGCGACGAGAGCTACTGTCCAGGCGTAGTCGTGCGAAGCGAGGCGCTCGAGGAGGCGCTCTCGCACGGACCCAAGGCCGACGAGGACGGATACTACCCCAACACCATCGAAAGGTGGGGAGATGACATGCGCGATGTGATAGACCGGGCGATACGCCTGCACCATGTTGCCGCCAATGCCGGGGGTGACGCATGACTAACGAATGCAAGTGCAGCGACTGCCGAGACGGCCGGTTCCAGCGGCTAAAGGCCGAGGCGGAGCGGTCGCGGTTGAGGGAGAGTGCGTTTCGCAGTTTGCTGGGCAAGAGCCTGACGTGCATCCAGGTGCTCCACGATATGCTCAAGCACGCGGGGTTGAAACGGGGCGAACGGCGCGCCTATGACATGGCGCAGGACATCATTGCAGCCCTGGCGGAGAAGGAGAAATGACCGAAGACATCAAGACCGAGATACAGAATGCCAGTCGCGAGCAACTGGTGCTGATGCTCTACGACGGTGCCCTGAAGTACTGCCAGGACGGCAAGGAGGCCATGGCGCGCAAAGACAAGGAGGCCGCCCACCAGCATCTGACCAAGGCCCAGAACATCGTGATGGAGCTGCTGTATGCCCTGGACCGCAAGAAAGCAGGTGAGATCGGCGACAATCTGGCCAGCCTCTACACCTACTCCTACAACCGCCTGGTGGAGGCCAACGTCTACCAGGAACCCCAGCGGATAGATGACGCCATGAGCGTGCTCAAGGGCCTGCGGTCTGCCTGGGAACAGGCGATGAAGTTGAAGGAATCGAAGACGGATGATAAATAACCCGGGCTCCCCCTGGACGACCGACGACATCGGCTGGTATCGATGGCCAAACTACGCCCCAGCACCGCTCGATGGCTATCAGTACCTCGCCGATGGCCCAGTGTTGTACTCTCGGCCGCCCATTCGCATGCGGCACCGAGTCTGGTTCTGGCTGGTAAACCTGATAAGGGTTTGGCAGCGATGACCAAGAGGAGGATAGGCATGAGCTTTGTATCGCGCCTCTGCGCCCGCCTGAGCGGCAACAAGAACCCTACGGACCTCTATCGTCCGGAGAAGTGCCCTGAACATGAGCCGGGCGAGGTATCGTTCGGTGCGCTATGCTCCGGATTTCAAGAAGCGCGCCAGTGCAGTACCTGCCGATGGAATAAGACTCGCGACATCGAAAGAGCCCGAAGACCGATAGTAAGCACAGGCAAGAAGGAGGAAACCAATGGACGCCTATGAGAAGATGGACCACACAATTCGCACGACCTGGTTCAAGGACCACGAGCCCTCTTTCCTGAAGACCGACCACGGCCATCACCTCAAATGGAGCACACCGGACGACAGCTGGTGCAACCGCGTGCTCTACACCATCATGGACGACCGGTGGCTGGTAGTTCGCGGCGACCTGGGATGCGCCACCTACTGGTGGAGCGGCCCCATTAGTTGGGACTTCCTGGCGGGCTGTGGCATCGACTACTTCGCTAGTAAGTGCGAGGCCAGCGAAAATGGGAAAGGCCACCGGGAATGGAACACTCGCGAGGCCGAGCGCTGGTACGAGTGGTGGGTTAAGACGCAGCGAGAGGAGGACAACCAGAAGGCCGTCGATAAGGCCGAAGAACTGCGAATGCTTTCGCACATGGAGTCGGAGTTCTACTGGGACGTCTGGATCCGCGAGCATGGCCAGTATGTCTTAGGCCCCGACTGGTGGGATGTAGAATTGCCGGGCAAGATGGTATCCATGCGTTGCCGGGCGCACCTCATTGGCATCCAGATGGCCCTGGAGCGTTCCAAGACGCGCGAGGAAATAGAGAACATCGCGGTGGGAGGCTCCAATGACTAAACACGACCCCAAGGCCTGCTTGTTCTGCGGCAACCCCGACTCGTTCGTGATGACCTGCCCGCACGTATGCCTGGCCTGCGGCGACAACCTACAGGCCGAGTACGGGCTGATGATCATGTCGCTGGATACCTATCAGGCCATGAAGATAAGGGCGGAGATCGAATCGTCCGCCAAGGAGTAACCTCGATGGCCAAGGAGTTATGCTTCTTCCAAGATCCCCGCAATCGTCCGCTCTTAACGTGCGAGGTGCCCGATGGCGAGGCAGGGAAATTGGCCGAGAAGTTTGCCAGGGTCTACAAGGAGTCCGTGATGTTGGAAAGAGCGGCAGGCCGGAAACTCGAGGACATCTATGCCCGCATGGATGCGGTGATGGACCAGGAGCGCTCGCCCACTCCCACCGAAAAGGACGACGAGTGGCTCAAGAACGCCTGGCTTGATATGTGGGCGATGCGGGAGAGGCTAGATGAGCTCACGATGCACGTCAACGCGCCGGAACTTCGGGCCAGCCGCCGCCTTGAAAGGTTGCTGCGCCTGGACACCCCATTGCCCCTGTACGGCATATTAGTGGAGCTTCGGAGGGCGGCGGTCATTCTCTTGCACCGGCAGGATTACGATGGCGATGGCCACGAGACTATCCGAGATGCGGTGCGGGCGGTTCTGCCTATACTCACCATGCTTGGAGAATGGCGCGACGAGGAGAACACCGATGCCTAAGCCGAATACCTGGGGACAGCGTTTCGCGGCACTGCGACGAGAGCTAGAGACCCAGAAACCCCAGGCAGGGGCGTTCATTGACTCGTCCGGCACGCTTCACTTCAATCTTGAGTTTGTCGAGAGCTGGCAAGGAAGAGAAGCCCTGCGAGTTGAGAGCGTGGTCCGCGATGGCGGGGAATTGCTCCTTGATATGGAGGATGCGTTAATCCTGCGCGACCTCCTGCTGGAGATGCTGCCCTTGGAGTCCGAGGAGAACACCGATGCCTAAGCCCAAGTGGGTCATCAAGCGCAACAAGGCCGCGAAGGTTACGGTCCACAAGCGGGAGCTGTGCCGCCGGGCGGCCGAGGCTCTTGACGTAAAGGCCGAGCCCGTGCGGATCGTCTTGAACGCATTCCTGGACGAGTTGGTTTCCGCCCTGCAGAAAGGCCACTGTGTTGAGTTGAGGGGCTTTGGTAGCTTTCGGCCCCGGGGGTGGGCCAAAAGGCGCGTGAAGGCCCCTAAGGGCCAGGCAAAGGCCGTCCCTGAAAGCAGAACCGTATCCTTCCGTGCAGGCCGCAGTCTCAAGGGTTTACGCTATTAGTCCGGTATTTACCTAATTTATGCCTTGACTTTGGCAGAGATGTCTACATAATGGACAACAGGAGGGAAAGGAAATGAGCGGACCGTGCCTATGTGGAGACCCTTACTGCGGATCCTGCGGCAACCCCGCCCAAGCGGAGATAGAAGCTGCCGAGGAGTGGGCAATGAAGGAGTTCTACAAGGCCAAACTGGGTCCCGAGGAAGTCCACATTGCCGTGGAAGTGGGTATTGCCGCAGTGCAGGCCGCTCGTGGGCACGCAAAGCGGGAAGCGGCCCGTGTACGGGACGAGGAGCGCCTGGACGCCGAACGGGTAGAAGAGGCCGTCCAAGCCTATTGCGATGCCACCAAGGCCCTTGTGCGGGCTATACCCGCCGACGACTCGGACAAGTATATCCCCGAGTTCGATCATCTCGAAATAGCCGGGGAAAACCTGGCCCGCTATATCACGGCGGCCGTGTGAAGATGGATCCCACCGTACACCGCGCCAAGGCCCGCGATGCAGGCGGTTGCAACTTCTGCGTCAGCGATACGGTCTACGTGTGGGTCGTAAGAGGCCGCTGTACGGAGATGCGGCTCTGCCATACTTGCTACCGGGAAATCCGGCGCCAAGTGAACGCACAGGCCAAGGAGACCAAGACGTGAGCCATCTTCTTTCCGATGCATTGGGCTCTATCGAGGAGGCCTGCGCGTTCCTGGAACAGGCCGAAAAGCAGCTCGATCAAGAGCGCACCGAAATCGATGCAAAGCCGGGCGAATGGCCGGAGCTCGACAGGCTAATAGGCTACGTGCGGGCCTCAAGAAAGGGCCTGGAGGGTCACGTCCGCGATGATTGTTCCACCATCAAGAAAGCCATCGGCGATTGGGAAAAGGAGAGCGACCGCCTGGCCGACCTGGCCGATGGGCAGTCGTACTAGGTCGGAGCCCATGAGCTATCCGTGCCCCTTCTGCGGAGAACCCCTTAGCGCTCGACGCGGGTCCCGCGGGCAGCCATATCTAAACGGGCTCCCGGGCGGCCGTGTCTATTTCTGCTCTCCACAGTGCAAAGAAGCATATGTGACCGGGAGCGAAGAGCCCTTGCTGGGCGAGCTTATAGATGAGGGGATTTCCTTTATTAACGCCGGAGAAGCCCCGGATGGGCTTTCACAGATTGG
>Ga0180438_10000745_pt1 | contig 59851 bp, 49 predicted proteins | sample SS_ome_12_FD_132455 | JGI IMG/M metagenome (GOLD analysis project Ga0180438, IMG submission 132455) | Hypersaline lake sediment archaeal communities from the Salton Sea, California, USA - SS_3_D_2 metaG | ecosystem: Environmental > Aquatic > Non-marine Saline and Alkaline > Hypersaline >... | reverse complement strand
TCCAGCGTTCCCCAGATGGGTTCGCCGCAGCGTATGCAGACGATGCCGGATTCCCGCAGCGGACGGATCAGCTGGGGATACTTCTCGACGATCTCTTCGATCAGAGTGGATTTATTGATTCGAGGGTGGTTGGTTTCCATGGTTTCTTTTTTCATCCTTTTATGCCTAAGGGGATTACTAATTTTAACTGCATTTTACGAAAATGTCCTGTTTTTGTCAAGGTTAACGTCACCTTACCTGTTTCTTTCTGGGACAATTTCCTCTTGATTCTTTGGCTGCAATAGATTATCATGCATAGAGAGACCTGCATAATCGGTATGAGGAGGATTATTATGAAAAAGGCAATCTGTCTGACCCTCTTATCGTTGTGTGTATTGGGAGCATCGGCCCTATACGCACAGCAGAGGGAAGTAGAACCCGTTGAATTCAGGAAAATCTCCGACGGTCTTTATGAGATCGTCGGCGGCCGGGGTGCTCGAGGTGGTGCCTATATCGGTGATAACGGCGTCCTGGTTATCGATGCGAAAATGGATGAATCGTCGGTCACCCAGGTTATGGATGGCATCCGCCAGATGACCGATAAGCCCATCACGTATCTAGTCAACACGCACAGCGACGGCGATCATGTATGGGGGAATCAATTCTTCCCCGAGACGGTCACCATCGTAGCGCACGAGAACTGCCGCAATGAATTTTTTCATACGAAACGGGACGGGTCGCCGTCAGATTGGAACAACCCCGACCTGGCATCGTTTCTTCCCTCCCTAACATTCACGAACCGAATGGATATCTACCTGGGCTCCAAGAAAGTGGAATTGTGGCATTTTGGGACGGGGCATACCACGGGCGACGCCGTCGTTTTCTTTCCAGAAGAGAAGACGGCTTTCGTGGGAGATCAGATTTTTTTGGAAAGGATTCAGCTCATTCATTCGTACAAGGGCGGAAATTCATTTGCCCACGTAAAAACCCTCACGAAGATGCTGGAAACGTTGGATGCGGAGCATTTTTGCAGTGGACACAGTGAGATGACGGATCGGGATGGAATCCAGAATCATATAATTCAGATGAAGAACCGGCAGGAGAAGGTAAAGGAACTGGTTGCTCAGGGGAAGACTCCAGAGGAAGTCAAGAGCGCGTTCCAGGAGGACGAAGCCCGGCTCGTGAGCTCGATTTACGAGGAGGTCAAGAGCATGGAGTGACGGGGGCCGATGGAGGCAACCGAGATCTTGACTCCACTGTTCTTTTGTCCTGTCGTCCGTCCTGCTTTAATCTCTACTCTGAAGATAAGGTTTGACGATATGTATAAAAAGGAAAGGTAAAGATTCGATGACTGATGATAAGCAGGCTAAAACGTGGGGAATGCTCTGTCATTTAACGGCGTTGTCGTTGTTTGTCGGCATCCCCTTTGGCAACATCATTGGACCGCTGGTGGTCTGGCTAGTCAAGAAAGACGAGTATCCCTTTGTCGATGAACAAGGCAAGGAATCTCTCAATTTTCAGTTGTCCATGACGATCTATGCGATTGCTTCGTTGATACTCTGCATGATTGTCATCGGCTTTTTCCTGCTGGCTGCATTCGTTATTGTGGAATTTGTCCTGGTGATCATGGCCTCTGTGAAGGCGAGCAACGGCGAATCCTACACGTACCCCATCACCATTCGATTCATCAAGTAACGGGCAGGACCGCAGAAAGAAGACACGTTTATCGGTCGAGTGCCATTGTCTACGACACGTCAAATTTGTACTGATTTATTTGACAATGTCCTGTAAAAATCTTATATTTCATGATACGAAAAGGAAGTGCTTCGACCGAATTCAGACGATGGATATTCATGCAATTGACCTTCGAACCTGGATCATCTTTAATAAACACATATCAACCAATTTCACTCCGGGGAGTCGTTTGTCCGTAAGGGTGACTCTTTTTTAAGGACATGTTCTTTCTGGACTTCTGAGTATTTTATTAAAAATATTTTTTCTGATGTGACCAGTTAACAGCGCAAGTGTAAGGATCGTTTATCATTCCATCAATTCAATCGTAACAGTATAGAAAGGAGAAACCTCCATGGCGACATTGCAGGAGAAACTGGCGGAACAATTGCCCAAGAAACAACAAGAAATAAAAGAACTGGTGAAAGCCCATGGCGACAAAGTGATGTCTGAAGTCAAAGTTTCACAAGCTTTCGGCGGAATGCGGGGCGTGAAAGCCCTTATCTGTGATACGTCTCTCGTCGAACCGGATGAAGGATTGAGTATCCGAGGAATCCCCATCCTGGATTTAGTAGATAAGATTCCTGAGGAGATATTCTATCTGTTGTGCACGGGTGAGCTCCCCGATAAGGACGCCTTGACTGCTCTCCAAAAGGACTTGAGGGATCGTCAAAAAGTTCCTTCCTACGTGTTTGATGTTTTGGATGCCATGGGGGACTCGCATCCGATGACGATGTTCAGCACGGGCGTTCTGGTCATGCAGAAAGAATCGGTATTTGCCAAGCAATACCGAGAGGGTATTCACAAGTCTGAATACTGGAAGCCGGTAGTTGAGGATTCATTGAGCCTTATTGCCAAGGTGCCCACCGTCGCAGCCTATGTCTACCGCAAGCGCTTCAACAAAGGCCCCCGCATCGAACCTAAATCCGACCTCGACTGGGGTGGTAATTTCGCTTACATGATGGGCGTCGATGATCCCACGGGTGAGTTCGCCGACATGATGCGTCTGTATCTGGTTCTTCATTCCGACCATGAGGGTGGAAATGTCAGCGCCCATACCTGCCACTGCGTGGCTTCCGCTTTGTCCGATCCGTTCTACTCAGTCTCTGCCGGATTGGACGGCCTGGCCGGCCCCCTCCATGGTCTGGCCAACCAGGAATGCTTGAGGTTTGTTCTCGCATTGAAAGACAAGTATAGCGGCGTACCTACAAAAGAGCAGTTGGTTGATTTTGCATGGGAGACGTTGAATTCGGGTAAGGTGATTCCCGGGTACGGACATGCCGTCCTGAGAGTGACCGATCCACGGTTCACGGCCTTCCGGCAATTCGCCCTGGATCATTTTCCCGATGATGAAGTCGTTAAGATTGTCGACCTGCTCTTCAATACCATCCCCGGCGTGCTGGAAGAACATGGCAAGGCCAAGAATCCCTGGCCCAATGTGGATGCCGGATCGGGAGCGCTGCTCCACCATTTTGGCGTCACGGAGTTTGATTATTATACGGTGCTCTTTGGTGTTTCCCGTGTCCTGGGCATGCTTTCCCAGCTCATCATGAGTCGTGGTTTGGGAGAGGCCATCGAGCGGCCCAAATCCGTGGGAACGGATTTTGTGAAGAAATTCGTGGGCTCTTGATCATCCGACTACGTTTTCTCGTCATTATGAGATAGAGGGGAGGTTGACAACACCTCCCCTTGTTTTATACGGCTATTCTATAAAACACAGAACCCAGCCTAGCAACGGTGCGTTGAATAGAGAAGGCTGTAAAACGTGCAGCGTCTGGCATAGAATACGTGTATGAAGAACCGAACAAGACATAGGATATCCGTCCAGGGGATTGTACAGGGCGTCGGTTTTCGACCGTTCGTCTACCGGCTGGCCGTGAGCGAAAACCTGAAGGGCTTTGTGACCAACACATCCCAAGGTGTCGAAATAGAAGTCGAGGGAGGTTCCGTCGCCATCGAGCGGTTTTCCAAAAGATTGCAATCGGAACCGCCACCTCTGGCAAAGATCACGCAGGTATCGGTCTCCGATATCCCTCCCACCGGGGACGTTGAATTCTTGATTCAATCGAGCAGGGAGAGCGAAGATCGATCCACCCTCATCTCACCGGACATCTCCATCTGTGACGATTGCCTGGAAGAGCTGTTCGATCCTGCGGATCGACGTTACCGGTACCCATTCATCAACTGTACCAACTGTGGCCCCCGGTATACCATCATCAAGGATATCCCGTACGACAGGCCCAAGACGACGATGGCTTCCTTCCGGATGTGTCCGGACTGCCAGAACGAATACGAGGATACGGCGAACCGGAGGTTCCACGCTCAGCCCAACGCATGTCCGGTGTGCGGCCCTAAGGTATGGCTGACCGATGCGGAGGGTCATAAAATCGACTGTTCCGATTCCATTCACGAGGCGGCCGTTCGACTGAGAGAAGGGCGCATCGTGGCCGTGAAAGGTTTGGGAGGGTTTCATCTGGCCTGCGACGCGACGAAGGAGACAGCCGTATCCCTGCTCAGAACACGTAAAGGCCGGGAGGAGAAGCCCCTGGCCGTGATGGCCCCGAGTCTGAAGACTGTGGAGAAATTTGCGGACATCACGCCCATGGAACGAGACCTCCTGGTCTCTCCCAGAAAGCCCATCGTCCTGTTACAGAAAAAGAGGCCCGAAACGTTGGCCCCGTCTGTGGCGCCTCGAAACGGGTACTTGGGAACCATGCTGCCGTACACACCCCTTCATTATCTGCTGCTGGAGGAAGGATTCGACGCCCTGGTCATGACCAGCGGGAATATATCGGAAGAACCCATCGCTAAAGAGAACGAAGAGGCTCTCCGACGTTTGGGGGGCATCGCCGATTTTTTCATGATGCACGATCGGGATATTTATCTTCGGAGTGATGATTCCGTGACGAGGGTGGTCGCAAACCTTCCGCGAATCGTACGACGATCCAGGGGATATGTGCCCATGCCGGTTTTTCTGAGGAAACAGCTGCCTCCCGTGCTAGCCGTGGGGGGCGAGCTAAAGAATACGGTATGCGTTCTCAAGGGGGATCGGGCTTTCCTGAGTCAGCACGTGGGCGACCTGGAAAACCTGGAAACACTCCAGTTCTTCAAGGAGAGCGTCGATCACTTGACCCGGATTCTAGAGATTCGGCCGGAAGTCATTGCCCACGATCTCCATCCCGATTATCTATCCACGCAATGGGCGCTGGAGCAGGCGGATTTGCCGTGCATCGGCGTTCAGCATCATCATGCGCATGTGGCATCCTGCCTGGCAGAGAACGGACGGGATGAGCGCGTGATCGGTCTCTCTCTGGACGGGACGGGATACGGGGACGACGGCCGGATTTGGGGCGGTGAAATACTCCTGGCCGATTTCACATCGTACAGCCGTGTGGGTCATTTCGAGTACCGTCCGATGCCCGGGGGAGCCGCAGCCATCAAAGAGCCCTGGCGCATGGCCGTGGCTTATCTGTACCATCTGTTCGAGGAACAAGAAGGCGGTTACGATCCGGACGACTTTTTACGGGGGATACGTCAGCTGCCTATCACAGAGAGCATCGGTTCTGATAAAATCATCAGCATCATCCGAATGATACAGCAAAATATCAACGTGGTGCAGACGTCCAGTCTGGGCCGTCTGTTCGACGGCGTGGCAGCCCTCATCGGTCTGAGGCAGTCGGTGGCTTTCGAAGGTCAGGCAGCCATGGAGCTGGAGATGGCCATGGAGGATGCCTCGGTAAACGAGGACGAGAACCAAGCATACGATTTTGAGACACAGCAAACGGATTCCTGTCTTCTTATCTCTCCCGATGATGCGATACGGCGGATCATGGATGACGTGACATCGGGCGTTCCTGCGGGGGAGATCAGCCGGAGATTCCATGCGGGACTGGTTCGCCTGTTTACTATCGTTTGTGAGAAAATAAGAAAGCGCCATGGCATCAACGTCGCGGCGTTGAGCGGGGGATGCTTCCAGAATCGCTATCTTCTGCATCACCTTTCCAGGGCCTTGAAAAGGACAGGATTTGAGGTTCTGATGCACTCCCATGTGCCCACCAACGATGGAGGTATCGCTCTGGGTCAGGCTGTGGTCGCGTCCTACCGATTGTCTTAAAGGTTTTACATTTTATAAAAAGTAAAACAGATTTTATCTTGGAATACATCTCAATTTTTACTATCTTAATCCTCATCGTAGTGGGTAAGCAATGTTGGAGGTGTGACCCGTGACCATCGCCACTGTATCCACGAAAGGTCAGATCGTGATTCCGGCCTGGATTCGGAAGCGTCTGGGGATAAAGCCAAAATCCAAACTGGTCGTCAAGTTATCGGAGGATAGTCAACAGGTTCTGGTCGAACCCCTGCCCGAAGACCCTATCGAGTCGGCCTGCGGATTTTTTTCCGGGAAATTTTCCTTAACCCGGTCTTTACTGGAAGAACGTCAGCAAGATGCAAGAATCGAATCAAAGGAATTTACTTGATACATACGGCCTCCTTCTATTTCTGCAGAAAGAAGGTCCGTACCAGGTGATTAAAACGCTTTTCAGGGATGCTCAGAACCAGAAGAATCCAATTCTGCTCAATGAGATGAGCGTGGGCGAGGTTTTCCATGTCACGGCCCGTACCCATTCGATGGAGAAAGCCGAAGCGTTCTTGCCTCTGCTGGAAGTATTGCCCATGGAGATCGTTTCCAATGACCTGGATAACATCCTGAGAGCGGCCAGAATCAATTCAAAATATTCTTTGGGGTACGTACGGGCGCTCATCGCGGCTACCGCAGAAAAAGAGAATGCCGTGCTCCTGACAGGTGATCCCGAGTTCCATAAGTTGGAAGGCGTCGTACCTATACGATGGCTCGATTGAGTTTTATCGATCGGGGCAATACGGAGTGGTCGTTGTACATGATCGTCGTACCGGGATGAAAAAGAAAACGAAGAGGGTTGGTATTATCTAACGAAGGTGGAGATATGTGTGTAGCCGTGCCTATGCAAATAAAGAAGATTGATGGTGAAAGAGGAGTTGTCGATATCGGCGGTGTGGAACGCGAGGTGGGACTGCAGCTTATCAAGGATGTCAAGGTCGGGGATTATGTGATCGTTCATGCCGGATTTGCGATTCAGCGGTTGGACGAGGAGATTGCCAAGGAGACACTGGCCCTGTTTGATGAGATGGAGAAACTCACGTGAAGTTCATCGATGAGTTTCGGCGGGGAGATGTGGCTCGTCATCTGGTGAAACAGATCCGGGACGCGTCTGAGAATACCCCCATGACCTTCATGGAAGTATGCGGAACCCATACAATGTGCATGGCCAAGTTCGGCATCCGGCAGCTCATCCCAGAGCACATACGGCTGATTTCCGGTCCCGGATGTCCGGTGTGCGTGACGCCCAACCGGATTGTCGATTATGCGGTGGCCCTTTCCCGTCAGTCGGGAGTCATCGTAACTACTTTTGGGGATATGATGAAAGTACCGGGGTCTTCCTCCAACCTGGATCGTGAACATGCCAGGGGTGGCGATGTGAAAATCGTTGCTTCTACTTTGGAGGCGTTGAACATCGCCAAAGAGAATCCCGATAAAACGGTTGTGTTTTTGGGTGTGGGTTTCGAAACCACGGTACCGACGATAGCGGCTTCTTTGATGGAGGCGAAGCAGCGGGGCATCCCCAATTATCATGTGCTTGCCGCCAATAAAGTGATGCCGGAAGCCATGGAAGCCTTAAGTCAGGGTGATGTTAAAATCGACGGCTATCTTTGTCCGGGACATGTGAGTGCCATCATCGGATCCAAGCCGTATGAATTCCTGGCAGACCGGTACGGCTTGGCCTGCGTCATCGGTGGATTTGAGCCGTTGGATATTCTCCAGAGCATCCTCATGCTGGTAAAACAGGTCGCCAACCATCAGCCTCGTGTCGACATTCAGTATTCCCGTGTGGTCACGCCCGATGGAAATCCCAAAGCCCGGGAGGTTGTCTATTCGGTGTTCGAATCCTGTGATTCGGAGTGGAGAGGCATCGGCACCATACCCGAGAGCGGTCTGAAGATTCGCCGGGAATTCTCGGACTGGGATGCTGACGTTCGATGTTCGGTGGATGTGGAACCCACGCGCGAACCCAAAGGCTGTCTCTGCGGCCAGGTGCTTCAAGGGAAAGTAAAACCGTCTGCGTGCAGACATTTCGGCAAGACGTGTACGCCGGGAAATCCTGTCGGCCCCTGCATGGTCTCCAGCGAAGGCACATGCGCGGCGTATTACAAATATCAATTATCATGAGGGTATGGGTGAATCCGATACACACAACCGGAAAAATGTCGGTGCGACGATAACCCATTCACTCGATACCATCGTGCTAAGACCAGGTTCAAAATTATTCGGATAAACTCGACGCAGCCAGATTTTTTCGACACCGGGATGATGGAAGAATCGGGAGTCTAAATATCGATAAAATGGAAGAAATTCGTCTCGCACACGGGGGGGGAGGTCATTTCTCTCAGCAACTCATCGAGGAGGTATTCCTTCCTGTATTCGGGAATGATTACTTGAATCCGCTGAACGATAGCGCCGTTCTCGACGTGAACGCCTCTCGCCTGGCGTTTACCACCGATTCGTTCACCGTGTATCCTATCTTTTTTCCGGGTGGGGATATCGGTCGGTTGGCGGTGTGCGGAACGGTGAACGACCTTTCCATGGTCGGGGCCCATCCCGCCTATCTCAGCGTGGGATTCATCATCGAGGAAGGGTTCCTCCTGAAGGACCTGAGACGAATCGTCCGGTCGGCCAAGGACGCAGCCGACGAGGCAGATGTCAAGATTGTGACGGGTGATACAAAAGTGGTGGAAAGGGGCAGTGCAGATCGCCTCTTCATCAACACATCGGGGATCGGCGTGCTTCGCGAGGATACCACGGTTTCCCATGCCAGGGCACAGGTGGGAGACCGCATCATCGTCAACGGTCCCATCGGATGTCACGGCATGGCCGTGATCACGTCCAGGGAGAGCCTCGGCTTTCGATCTCGGATTGCTTCGGATGTGGCTCCCTTGAATCATCTGGCCCGAGAAATGCTCGGCGTGACCGGTGATATACACGTCATGCGAGACGCCACAAGGGGCGGGCTCGCCACCGTCCTGAATGAAATGGCGCAACAGGGTGGTGTAGGCATCGAACTGGACGAAGACAAGATACCCGTGACCGAAGAGGTGAACGGTGCTTGTGAGCTGTTGGGATTCGATCCTCTGTATGTCGCCAACGAGGGTGTTTTGGTTGCCTGCGTATCAGCGTCCAAAGCAGAGGCCGTTCTGACGGCGATGAAAAAAGCGGCATACGGTGAAAAAAGTGCCATCATCGGACGTGTTACCCAGGAACCAACAGGAAGGGTTGTGTTGCGTACACGGATCGGCAGCAGCCGGATCGTAGATATGCTCAGCGGCGAACAGCTTCCCAGAATATGTTAATGTTCCTGCTTTGCGGGATGCGGGTAAGGGGCGCTGTCACGTTCAAGCTGCTGGAGGACGTCGTTGTAGAAGGCTTCCCAGCGCTCGGGTTTTTCATTAAAGTAGGCGAGTATGTGTTCGTATTCTTCTCGAGTAAAACCGTATTTATCGATGATGGCCCGGGAAGAATCAAGCAGAACGGAATCAGTGGCTGTATGATGTTTTTTAAGATGTTGGAGTTCGACATACACACGGATAAAACGTTCCCGGTTTTCTGAAGCGGTTCGTTCTTCCGTTTTTTGACACCGAATCATCAGCATGAGAATTGTCAACAACACAAAGACGGATGTTCGCTTGAGCATTTTTGTCATCTCTGTCAAATGAACGAGTTGGTTTAATAAATGAAATCCAGATTCAAAAGTCAAGAAGAATATCATGAATTATGATGCTTGGGTTGATCTTCACCTGCATACCAATTTTTCCGACGGTCTTCTGACCCCCACGCAAGTGGTGATGAAGGCCAAGGAGGCGGGATTGAAGGCAGTCGGAATCGTGGATCACGATACCATCGATGGCATTGCGGAGGCTACGGAAGCCGGGAGTCTTCAGGACGTCGAAGTCGTTCCGGGTGTCGAGCTGAGCAGTCAGTATGAGGGGAGAGATATTCATATCCTGGGGTACTATTTCGATCCCGACCATCCGCGTCTCCGTGAGTATCTGCGGCGGTTTCAACAGGAGCGGTATCGCCGTGCGGCTAAAATGATCAAGAACCTGAATCATCTGGGTGTACGCCTCACCATGGCTGAAGTCAAGGAAAGGGCCAAGGGGGGGAGCATCGGACGGCCCCATCTGGCCGAAGTCTTGATGGAGAAGGGATATGTTGAAACCTTCCAGGAGGCTTTTCACCGTTATATCGGGTATGGTTCCAAGGCGTATGAGGAGAAGTATAAAATACGACCGGAAGAAGCCATCCGGCTCCTATCGGAAGCCAAAGGATTATCCTTCCTGGCCCATCCTGGATATTCCATCTCCGATTCGATTATGCTTCATTTCATCAAGGCCGGCCTGGATGGTATCGAGGTCGTTCATCCCAAACTCAACGAGAAACGCACCCAGCACCTTCAACAGTTTGCAAGGAACAATGGACTGTTGCTCTGTGGTGGATCGGATTGTCACGGTGGTCGCGACGGACGGTTCTATATCGGCACCTTTACCGTGCCGTATATCATTCTGGAAGAAATGAAAACCGTGCTCCGTTTGCGTTGGGACGAAGAATCCTGACACATTTGAATGGCTTTGTATGTTACGAAAAGGTCGTATGAGTCACAACGTTCAAGAAACGTCCTATTATCACACCAAGATTAAAGAGTGGCCCGAAGAGGAGCGGCCGCGAGAAAAACTCTTGAACTTCGGCCCGCAGCATCTCAGCGATGCGGAACTCCTGGCACTTCTGATCGAGTCGGGTACAGGAGGCATTACGGCCGTTGATCTGGCAAAACGGCTTCTTGTGGAACATGAAGATTTGACCACACTTTCCTCGTTAGGAATCTTCGAACTCTCGTGCATGAAGGGTATCGGACCGGCCAGGAGTGCAAGAATCTTGGCTGCTTTTGAATTGGGACGGCGCGTGGAAGGCGGTAAGGGCAAGGAAGGTGTTCGGCTGAATTCTCCGGCAGATGTTGCTAAGTTTTTCTCCCCGGAATTTAGGGGATTGAAGAAAGAAATTTTCAAGACCATTCTTCTGGACAGTGGAAATAGAATGATTCGGAATGTGACTGTCTCGCAGGGAACGTTGAACATGAGTGTCGTTCACCCTCGTGAGGTGTTTAAGCCTGCTGTAGATCATCTGGCGGCGGGAGTTATACTCCTCCACAACCATCCCTCAGGAGAGCCGGAACCATCCCAGATGGATCGCCAAATCACCCGGCAATTGACGGAGGCTGGTGAGGTTATGGGTATTCCTGTCGTCGATCATATCATCCTTGCGGACAATCGATACTTTAGTTTTGCGAAGAAAGGATTGTTAAAACAGGTGAGGAGGAGCGATGCAGTTTGATCGGGAGAGAGTGGGCGATGTGAACATCATCCGAGTACGGGATAAAAAGTTAACATCCCATGAAGCCCCCGATATGAAGACAGCGCTTCTGGGGCTGACACTCGAAGATGATGAAAGATTTCTCTTGAACCTGGGCGAAGTGGAAAACATGGATAGTACGGGCCTGGGATCTTTCCTGTTTGGTATCCGTCAGGCCGAAAGCCGGGGGAAAGATATACGTTTTTGTAATCTTCGGGAAAAAATACGTTTCTTGATCCGAATCGCCCATCTGGAACAAGTGATTCAGGTTTACGAAACAGAAGTGGAAGGTCTAGAGGGTTTTCAAAGAGACGACCGGGATGAGTAATCCTATCAACGAAGAACGCATTCACGAAGCATTGAGATCGAAAACATTCGGGCGCTGGGTAGCCTGTTTCGATACGGTTGATTCCACCAACCGGTTTGCGAAGCATCTGGCTGCCCAGGGCAGGCCGGAAGGAACCCTGGTGTATGCCGAACAGCAGACTGCCGGACGCGGACGGTGGAGCCGAACCTGGGACTCACCCCGAGGGCATGGGCTCTGGTTTTCCCTGCTTCTAAGGCCGAAGAAGGGATGCAGGTCTCTCACCTGTTTAACACTGTTGGGGGCTACCTCGGTAGCCCACGTTCTGGAAAGAGTGGCCGGCGTGAAGGTGCTGGTGAAGTGGCCGAATGATATCTATGTTCAAGGTAAGAAATTGGCAGGCATCTTGACAGAGGTGTCTCAGAATCAGCGCGATTTATTATACGCAGTCATGGGAATCGGTGTGAACGTAAATCAAAGCGAGGTCGATTTTTCGGATGACATCCGAGAGAGGGCCATATCGTTGAGTATGGTCACACACTCCGATCATGATCGTCTGACTTTGTTGATCGATTTACTCGCCCAATTAGAGAATGATTATCGAAAGGCGGAAACCAACGGCTTCGATTTTGTGTTAAACAGATGGATTTCCCGAAGCTTTATTCTGGGTAAAGAAGTCCTCATCCGGTTGAACAGTCATTCGATGAAGGGAGTGGTGAGGGCATTCCATAGCAACGGGGACATTGTTCTGGCCACCGAAGACGGGCGTGAACATAGACTTTCAGATGGCGAAATTGTCGAGGTAAGAGATGCTGTTGGTTGTGGATGTCGGTAACACAGAGACGGTGATCGGTGTATACGAGCAAGACGCACTGAAGATACATTGGTCACTATCCAGCCGGGTTCCCAGAACGTCCGACGAAAGCTGGATACTCCTGAAAACATGGTGTGAAGCGCATCATATCGCGTTCACCGACATTCAGGGATTTGTCATCTCTTCCGTGGTGCCTTCGTTGACGGCTGTGTTCGCCGGCGTATCGAGAGAACGGATCGGTCTGGAGCCATTGGTCATCACAGCCGATACGGATACGGGCCTTGAAATATTGTACGATACGCCCCGTACCGTGGGTGCCGACCGAATATGCAATGCTGTTGCAGGTTATGCGATGGCTGGGGGGCCACTGATCGTCGTGGATTTCGGGACGGCGACAACGTTTGACGTGGTATCCGAGAAGGGTGCCTACATAGGTGGAAGTATTGCTCTGGGCCTGAAAGGGGCATCCGAAGAGCTCCACCGGGTGGCTGCCAAACTGCCTCGGGTCGATCTCGTGTTCCCCGGTTCTGTGGTGGGCAGGACGACGGAGGAGAGTATACAGTCGGGCATCATGTGGGGCACCCTGGCCCTGGTGGATGGGATGATCGACACTATCGTACGAGAGATGGAATGGGATACGGCTCAGGTTATCGCCACAGGAGGAATGGCATCATCCGTCGTGGAAAAATCGGCGAGAATAGAGAGAGTAGAGCCTTTCTTAACACTGGAAGGCATGAGACTCATTTATCAACGTAATCAGAAAACGACTTCTTAAGGAGGATACAGAATGGCCTTAATGAGAGAAATGAATGAAAAGGTGTATAAGATCATTGGCGCATGTATGGAGGTACACCGGACACTGGGACCGGGTTATCCTGTTGATTTTTACCGGAAGGCATTGGATGTGGAATTTCCGCTGAAAGAGTTGCCCTTCGAATCGATGAAGACCCTTCAGGTGATGTACAAGGATGTGCTCGTTGGAACCGTTGAGATCGATTATCTCATCGACGAGGATGTTGTTATCGTACTACGGTCTCAGGAAAGTCTGAAGGATACAGAAATTCAGCAGGTTTTGCGGTGTTTGACCTTGACGGGAAGCCATGTGGGTATTCTGGTAAACTTCGGGCTGTCGAAAATCCAGTACAAGCGCATCATGCCCAGTCAGCAGCAGAAGGACGTGAGAAAGGATGTGTATCAGCCGATGGCATACCGGCAAATTGGAAAAACGAGAGAGGGAAATCCCGTCATCTGAGTAAGGTGTAGCAAGCCGATAAGGACGCTCGATCCATTATTTTTATCTGCAAGAGGAGTCGAGCATCTCCTCTAGAATAGATGCCGGAGATCAGGTTTGATGAAAAGATGGAATTATCTACTATTATTTCTGTTAGGCTGTTCATCCGCCTTGGCCCAGACAGTCCGTTTTCCCAAGTATCGAGGCTATGTAAATGATTTTGCACAGGTCATCTCTCCGTATTATGAAGAGAAAATGGGGGCCCTGGCCTGGGAAGTGAAACAGAACACCGGTGCCGAAATGACCGTGGTTACCGTGGAGGATATGGGCGGCTGGGGTATCGACGAGTATGCTTCAAGACTCTACGAGGATTGGGGCATCGGTGAGAAGGATAAAGACAACGGGGTTCTGATTCTCCTGGCCATGGCGGAGCGCAGGACACGCATCGAGGTCGGCTATGGACTGGAGGGGATTCTTCCCGACGGATTGGCGGGAGAGATTCTGGATGAGTACGTGCTGCCCGATTTCCGGCAAGGTGATTATGGACAGGGTCTTTATAAAGGCCTGGTGGCCGTGGCCCGAATCGTTGCCGATGATGCGGGGGCGAGACTGTCAGGTTCCGAAAGCACACCGAGTCCCCGGCGATCTTCACGACGCAGGGGAGGGAGCAGCCTCTTTTTTATCATTCTTTTCATCTTTCTGATGATCGTCACAAAAGGCCGTATACTGCCGTGGATGCTGATGGGCATGCTGATGGGAGGGGGACGGGGCGGCGGTTTCAGCGGCGGAGGGTTTGGTGGTGGTTTTGGGGGATTTGGCGGAGGCATGAGCGGGGGTGGCGGCGCTTCACGGGGGTTTTAGCCGTCTCACTTTGGAATAAACCGTTTAACCATGTTTGTCGACGAGTAGAAATCCTGATTTACAGATGTTTGAGTGTACACCGATCCAAATGAATACATCGGAGGTATATTATGCGTTCCAATCCCGATAAACCCGAGGAGGTCTTTGATCCATTCTGTCAGGACATTCAGCAGATCTTTGGAAAAAACGTCGTGTCCATCATCCTCTTCGGGAGTGCAGCCACGGATGATTACATTCCTAAAAAATCCGACATTAACTTTCTCGTCGTACTGACATCACGAGGAATAGAAGACATAGGTGCTGTGCAGAAATACGTCGCCCGATGGGAAAAACGCAACATCAGCATACCGCTTTTCTTGACGAAGGAGTATATCGAGGCATCGCTGGATAGCTTTCCCGTGGAATTCTTGAATATGCAGCTGGTCTATCGTGTACTGAAAGGAGAGGATGTTTTAAAGGGGTTGAAGATCAAACGCACAGACCTTCGGCTTCAATGTGAACGTGAACTCAAGGGGAATCTCCTGAAGCTGCGCCAGGGGTTCATCGAAACAGGGGGCCGGGTCAAACCGCTGCGTATGCTCATCGTCCAGTCCATCGTTGCATTCGCGTCCATCTTCAAGGGGCTCTTGTACCTCAAAGGACAGGAGGTTCCTGAGATGAAGCAGGAGGTGCTGATCGCTACATGCAGAGAATTTAAACTGGATGAAGGCCTTTTTTCTGTGTTACTGTCTGTCAAAAAGTACGAGGCAAAACTATCCAAAAATCAGCTGGAGAAGAACGTAAAGCGTTATATCCAGGAAATTCAGAAGTTAAGCACGGTTGTGGATCGCATGACATTCACGAAGAAGAAATAATCCTTTTCGAACAGGAGGAGAACATGAGCAAGGGAGGAAAAGTAGGACTCATCATTCTTGCTGTCCTGGTGGTCGTTGTCCTGATCGTTGTCTTCAGTATCAAGAATATGTATAATGGTTTTGTGCAGTTGGATGAGAGTGTCAACCAGACATGGGCGCAGGTACAGAACGTGTACCAGAGACGGTACGATCTCATTCCCAACCTCGTCGAAACCGTCAAGGGTTACGCAGAGCACGAACGACAGACGCTCCAGGCCGTCACGGAAGCCCGATCCCGAGTCGGCGGTGTGATCAACCTTAGAGCCGAAGACCTGACACCCGAGAACCTAGCCCAGTTCCAGCAGGCTCAGGCAGGCTTGAGCGGTGCGCTTCAACGCCTGATGGTAGTGATCGAACGTTATCCGGACCTGAAGGCCAATCAGAATTTTATTCGCCTTCAAGATGAGTTGGCTGGTACGGAGAACCGCATCGCCGTGGAGCGAAGACGGTTTAATGAGGCCGTACAGCTTTACAATAGCACGATACGGCGCGTACCTCAGGTTTTCTTCGCTGGAATGCTGGGCTTTGCGCAAAAGGGATATTTCGAAGCTGCCGACCAGGCCCAGGAAGCGCCCCGGGTAGAGTTTTAATCCCTCTAGCGTTTGTTTACGTTCCCGTCGGATTTCGTTTTTAAAATCCCATGCCCAGCTTTTGCATCCAAGTCGGCCATGTAATCCTGCGGATGCATCGCTCTCTCGAATACGTTAGGAGGATTAGAGATATGGGAGCTTCCCTGCTTGTACTCGTCACGATCGCTTTTCTTCTGTTGGGTTATATCTTTTATGGACGATACATCTCCCATAAATTCGACTTAGAATCAAAACGAACGACGCCCGCTCATACCCAACGCGATGGTGTGGATTATGTGCCGGCCAAGGCTCCCGTACTCCTGGGTCATCATTTTTCGTCCATCGCCGGGGCAGGACCAATTCTCGGCCCGATTTACGCGGCCATCTTTGGCTGGATTCCTGTTTTTTTATGGATTCTGGTTGGCAGCGTGTTCGTCGGTGGGGTTCATGATTTTTCATCCATCGTGGCATCGGTGAGGCATGGCGGGAAGTCCATCGGTGAGGTCATCGAAGATCACATCGGTGAGGCGGGAAAACGACTCTTCCTGATCTTTGCATGGTTTGCGTTGGTCCTGGTTGTGGCCGTGTTCTGCAGGGCCGTGGCCTCGACCTTCGTGAAATCTCCCGAGGCGGCCACATCCTCCTTGCTCTTCATCGGCCTGGCCATCCTGTTCGGATTGAGTATCTATCGTCTCAAAATTCATCTGGGATTGGCCACCCTGGTGGGTGTGTCGCTCCTTCTGGTATGCGTGTACCTGGGCATGCGTTTTCCCTTCAGCCTGCCCTACAACACGTGGTTGTATGTCCTTTTCGTCTATATATTCATCGCTTCCGTTACTCCGGTCTGGATTCTGCTTCAGCCGCGGGATTTTCTGAATTCGTTTCTTCTTTATCTCGTGCTCCTGGTGGGCATCGTCGGCATCTTTGTGGCGAATCCCAAGATTACCTTTCCTGCCTTCGACGGATTTCAAACGAATCTGGGGACGCTCTTTCCGATTCTGTTCGTTACGGTGGCCTGCGGTGCCATTTCCGGGTTCCACTCGCTGGTGTCCTCGGGAACCACGTCGAAACAACTGGACAGGGAATCCGATGCCAAGGTGGTGGGCTACGGCAGCATGCTGATCGAGGGATTGCTGGCTGTCATCGCTCTCATCACGGCCGTCACCGTCATCAGGGGGGATTATTCGCGCCTGATAACCACGGAAGGCGGGGGCCCCATCGGTATTTTTTCCTCGGGCGTCGGCGGGTTCATCTCCACACTGGGAATACCCATCGAAATCGGAGTCACCTTTGCCGCTTTGGCCATCTCGGCTTTCGCCCTGACGAGTCTGGATACGGCGACGCGTCTGGCTCGATTCATGTTCCAGGAATTTTTTGAAAAGGAAGACCGGCCAACGGTACTGAGTCGGAATCGGTACGTGGGAACGCTGGTCACCGTCCTCTTTGCTGCCCTTCTTGCCCTTTCAGGTACGGGCAATATGTTGTGGCCGATGTTTGGCTCGGCAAACCAACTGTTGGCCGCCATCGCATTGCTGGCCGTCACGGTTTGGCTGGCAGAGCTGCAGAAGGAGAACCGTTTTGTCAAGATCCCGATGTACTTTATGTTCTGTGTAACACTCACCGCCCTGGGGATGCTCATCCATAAAAACCTGGTGGCTAAGAATATCACACTTTTTTTAATCGCAATCCTTCTCTTCGTTGTAGCCGTATTTCTGGTTCTTCAGGCTCGGAAGAGTCTTCAAAAAATCGGCGGTCAAACAAAAGAAGCAACCTCCTCCTGACCGGACATGTATCCAGAGCCTGCCCTTGTGAATATGACAGTTAATCGGGAGGCATGTGTCCCTGTCAGGGAGAGCAATTTGAAATAATGCACGTTTTTCTTCCACGAATGCATACTCAAAAGGAATCCAACTATTGAGGCAACCGCATGGAAAAGACTCTCGATGGCAGTGTGAATCAACGCTTTAGTTCTCGTTTGGGATTGCTGCTCAGCGTGCTCGGTATTGCCGTGGGTACGGGGAATATTTGGCGCTTTCCCCGTATCGCTGCACAGAACGGCGGTGATGCAGGAGCCGGTGCCTTCCTCATCGCATGGGTGTGTTTTTTGTTTTTGTGGAGTATCCCCCTTATCATATCCGAGTACGCCCTGGGACGTAAGTACCGCAGGGGAGTGGTGTCTACGATTTCCAACGCCTCGGGCCCGCGATTCACGTGGATGGGTGCATTCGTCGCGTTCGTATCCACGGCCATTACTTTCTTTTACTCTGTCATCGTCGGGTGGTGCATCTATTATTTCATCTACATGCTGACCCATTCCCTGCCCATGAGTACCGATACGGCCATGGGCATATGGAATCAGTATCAGGGAGGGGGGTGGCCGATGTTGTTCCATGCCCTGGCCATGGGCTTCGGGGCTATGGCGATATGGAAGGGCGTGCGTTCCATCGAGCGGGTAAATAAAGTACTCATCCCCACATTGCTGGTGATCGTGATCTTGGCCGTTGTCCGGGCGTTGACGCTTCCCGGTGCTTGGTCCGGGGTGTCGTACCTTTTCACGCCACAGTGGAGTCAGTTGGCCAAACCGAAGATTTGGCTGGAAGCGCTCACCCAGAACGCTTGGGATACGGGTGCGGGCTGGGGATTGTTCATGACGTATGCCGCCTACATGAAGAAAGAACACGGTGCCGTGAAGAACGCCTTCACCACGGGTATCGGGAACAACACGGTCTCACTCCTGGCCGCTTTAATGGTATTCGGAACGGTATTCGCTGTCCTCCAGACCGAAATGGGTATGTCCAGACCCGAAATCCTGGAAATCATGAAAACCAGCGGACCGGCATCGACGGGTCTCACGTTTATCTGGATGCCGCAGCTTTTTGCTCGTATGTTTCTAGGACATCCCCTCTCGGTACTCTTCTTTCTGGGTCTGACCTTTGCCGGTTTTTCTTCTCTCATCGCCCAGCTGGAACTTCCCACACGGGTATTCGTGGATGCCGGATTCAAGCGTTCCCGTGCCATCGCCATGGTAGTAGGTTGTTCGTATCTTCTGGGGATTCCTTCTGCCAGGAATCTGAATATCTTGAGCAACCAGGATTTTGTCTGGGGCGTGGCCCTGATGATTTCGGGCGCATTCGTGGCATTTACCATCGTCCGAAACGGGGCCCTGCAGATCCGAACCGTCGATCTGGCCGATCCTGGCGACTGGACGTTGAAAGTGTGGTGGGAACGGGTTATTACCTACTTTATCCCCATCGCTGCTTTCATCCTCCTGGTCTGGTGGTTGGTGCAGTCGGCCAGTACGGAACGATGGTACAATCCCCTGGAATCGTTCAGCATCATGACATGCCTGGTTCAGTGGACGTTAATCATCGTCATTCTTTTGCTGTTGAATCGATGGATGAATCAACGCATGGTTCACCGTGTGGCTTTAGAAACCGAGGGATAATCATCTTTTTATCAAGCTTGATAAGGATATCATTTTCATCATAAGGAATCGTCATGGAATATCAAGCACAGCTTCTCATCGTGATGATCGGCTACCTGTCTCTCTTGATTCTCTGGGGAATGTACCAGGGACGTAAGGTAAAGACCGATGCCGATTATGCCATCGCTGGCAGGAATTTGCCCGGATGGGTGGCGGCCTTGTCTGAACGGGCGACGGGGGAATCCTCATGGGCTCTGCTGGGTCTGCCGGGTCTTGCCTATGCCTCCGGTCTGGTGGGCATTTGGACGGCCATCGGTTGTGTGGCCGGTATCGTGACGGCGTGGGCTGGGATTGCCTGGCGTTTGCGGGATGAAGCAGAAAAGTATCGTGTGACGGCATTTACCAAATACATCGCCGAGAAGCACGCGGACGCAGGCAAGTGGATTCGCGTTCTGGGCAGTCTAACCCTGGTATTCTTCTTTTTCTTTTACGTGGGGGCCCAATTCCTGGGCGGTGGTAAGACGCTGCATACGATGTTCCACATCGATCCCAGACTCGGCATGCTGATTACAGCGCTCATCATCGTCCCATACACGGTTTATGGCGGTTTTCGCAGCGTCGTATACACGGACGTGGTTCAGGCCATCGTCATGATCATGGCCTTGGTCGTCGGGCCCATCGTGGGTATCATCACCATCGCCAATACACCCGATCTCTTTGCGTCATCCATACCCCAGGCATTGCGTCTGGCTGGTTCCAAGTATTCCTCGATGACAGGGGCGGTTTCCGGGTTTGCCCTAGGAGCCCTCATCATGGGAGGTCTTTCCTGGTTTTTCGGTTACCTGGGCGGCCAGCCTCAGCTCTCGATGCGGTTCATGGCCATCAAAGACCCGAAACAGGCGAAACAGGGTCGGAATATCGGCATCCTCTGGACTGTACTGGCGTATATCGGAGCCCTGAGCATCGGATGGATCGGTATCGCCCTTTTCGGTCCTGAAGGGTTGACCGATCAAGAATACGTGATGCCCGCGGTGATGCTCAGGATTTTTCCACCCTACATCGCAGCGATTCTCATCACGGGCGCAATCGCGGCCATGATATCCACGGCCGATTCGCTGTTGATCCTCTCGGCCACGGAACTTTCCGAGAATCTGCTCAAACGTCAACAAGACTCAGAGGATAACCGGAAAAGAGGCCTTGCACGATCCCGGCTGGTGACAGCCCTCCTGGCTGCTATAGCCCTGGTGGTCGCTTATCTGTCGCCTCAAACTCTGATATATACCCTCGTCGGTTACGTATGGGCAGGTATCGGGAGTACGTTCTCCATCGTCATTCTGTTTACTCTTTTCTGGAAACGGTATCATGGTAAGGCCGTTTTAGCAACCATCGTCGTCGGCATCGTGTTCACCATCGCATGGATCAGTACGGGTATGGACGCCAAGATCACGGCACGGGTGATGACATTCGTGGTGGCTGGGATAGCCGCCATCGTGGCGACGTATCTATTTCCTCGCGAGTCAACGATTCCATCGGAGTGATCGATTATTATCTAAATGAGTTAAAGACCTCGTGATTTAGACATACCGGGGTCTTTTTTTCGGGGATCAATCTGCTTTCCTCCATTTTGAAATGACCTCATTATTTCTTATCTTGTGCTGGATATGTCCGATATCGAACTAACAATCCAGCAGCAGGAGGCTGTGGAGTTCGGCGAAGGACCACTCCTGATCGTGGCCGGTGCCGGCACGGGCAAGACCCTGGTCATCACCCAAAGGATTGCCCATCTCATCCATTCCGGGGTGGTCAGGCCGGAGGAAATCCTTGCCGTCACGTTCACAGAAAAGGCCGCAGCCGAGATGGCCGAGCGGGTGGATGTGCTCCTCCCGTACGGATTTGCCAACGTTCAGATCTCCACCTTCCATGCGTTCGGTGACCGAATCCTTCGGGAATTTGGCCTGGAAATCGGCCTGAGTCCCGACTTCCAGGTTTTGTCTCAGCCGGAGCAGATCATCTTCTTCCGGGAACATCTGTTCGAGTTTCCGTTGAAGCATTACTGTCCGTTGAGTGATCCGACGCGGTTCATCCAGGCAATGCTGACGGTTATATCCAGGGCGAAGGACGAGGATGTATCGCCGGAGACGTTCCATCAATACGTCCAGAGTCTCCGCAAAAAGGGCGAGGATCATCCCGACGATGGGGGGCTCTCCGAGGAAATCGAAAGGCAGGAAGAAATTGCCGCCACGTATTCGATGTATCAGGAGTTGATGGCAAGAGAAGGGAAGGTGGATTTTGGGGATCAAGTCAGCCTGGTATTGCGGCTCTTCCGGGAGCGCGCGACGGTACTCAAGCGGGTTCAAGAGCGATACCGATTCATCCTGGTCGACGAGTTCCAGGATACGAATTACGCCCAATTCCAACTCATCCAGCTTCTGGGAGGCCAAAAGGCCAACATCACGGTCGTGGGTGACGATGATCAATCCATCTACAAGTTTCGCGGGGCAGCCATTTCCAACATCCTGAGCTTTATGGATGTGTATCCCCAGGCCAAGCAGGTGGTGTTGACTGAGAATTTTCGCTCCTCACAAATCATCCTGGATACGGCCTATCGCTTAATACAGAACAACAATCCCGACCGGCTGGAAGTACGAAACCAGATCGATAAGCGGTTGAAAGCACAGACGAAAGGGGCACATCCGTTGGAACATTTCCATTGTGATTCCCTGCCGACAGAGGCCGACCGGGTGGCTCAAATAGTACACGATCTGGTGACAAATAAAGACTATGCATACGGGGATATAGCGATCCTGGTTCGCACCAACGGGAACGCCGATCCGTTCCTCCGGTCGATGAACCTCAAAGGAATTCCCTGGCGTTTTTCGGGGAGCCGGGGCCTCTATTCCCAGGCCGAAGTCCAGCTTTTGATGGCGTTTCTTCGGGTGATCGCCGATCCCGAAGACACTGTCAGCCTGTACCATCTGGCCACCACGGACGTATACAAGCTGAAGTCCATGGAAGATTTACAGCGGTGCGTGAACCTGGCCCATCGTAAGAATGTATCTCTGTATTCCATACTCAAGCAGATCGATGCGTTGGAAGAGCTTCGGAACATTTCGGCGGATACCCGGTCCACCATTCCTAAAATAGTAGAAGATATCGGCACGTATCTCGATCTATCCCGGGACAACATCACCGGCGTCGTGTTGTATCAGTTTTTAACGAATACCCAATATTTTAAAAGACTCACCCATAAAGAGACCCTGGAAAATAACCTTAAAATTCAGAATATCGCTCGTTTTTTCGATGTGATTTGGGCGTTTGCCCAGGTGGCCAGGGAAGACCGGGTGATTCATTTCGTTCACTATCTTGATATGTTGGTCGAATCGGGGGATGATCCTGGAACGGCAGAGGCCGATCCAGACCGCGATGCCGTGAACGTACTGACGGTTCACAAGGCCAAAGGATTGGAGTGGCCGGTGGTCTTCATCGTCAGCCTTATCGACAAGCAATTTCCTCATACCCGCCGGAAAGAGCCCATCGAACTCCCGACAGAGCTGGTCAATGAAATCCTCCCCGAGGGAGATTTTCATCTTCAGGAGGAGAGACGGCTTTTTTATGTGGGAATGACCCGAGCCAAGGAGCGGCTCTTTTTCACCAGTGCACAGGATTACGGTGGTGTGCGAAAGCGCAAGGTCAGTCCATTCATCCTGGAGTCTCTGGATCGGCCCCATCTGGACGAGGTGAACGTGCGTTCTGATGCCCAGGAGCGCATCCAGCGCTTTGCGCCGCCCCCCGAGGGAGTGATCCGTACGAGGGCCCCCATTCCGGGTGATGCCGTCCTTCATCTTTCCTATTATCAGGTCGATGACTATCAAACCTGTCCGCTGAAATACAAGTATGTGCATATCCTCCACCTTCCGTTCTTTCATCATACCATCGTTTACGGAAAGGCTGTACATTCGGCCATCGAGTGCTATTACCGGCATATCATCAACGGCAGTCCGGTCACGCTGGACGATCTCTATCGCGCCTTCGAGAGAGCATGGAGAAGCATCGGCTTTCTGTCCAAGGAACATCATGACCGTCGGAAGAAGGCAGGAAAGGAATCGATTCGTCGGTTTTTCCAGGAACAGCAAAAATCGGGGATCATCCCGAAACTGGTGGAGGAGAAGTTCAGCTTTTTAATCGAGAAAAATCGTATGGTGGGACGCTGGGACCGCATCGATGAGCGGGACGGCAAGATCGCCATCGTTGATTTCAAATCCTCGGAAATCCATACGCAGGAGGCGGCCACCCGACGTGTGAAGAACAGTCTTCAGTTGAACATCTACGCGATGGCCTATGCCCGAACCTTCGACAGGATGCCCGACGTATTAGAACTCCACTTCTTAGAGTCGGGACTGGTCGGCCAAACGAATGTCACAGAGCAGATGTTCGCCAAGACCGAAGAGGTGATTCTGCAAGCCGCTCAGGGTATCCGTAGCCGGGATTATACGGCCAAGCCGTTGTACCAATCTTGTAAGTATTGTGCTTATACCGACGTGTGCCCCAGCGCCGTTCGGGTTTAAGGAGGAGACATGCTGGGTTTCGATTACGATGACGATAAACGCCGCTGGTTTCGCGACCGTTGGGACGGTGATGTCATCAACCACCTCGTGATTGCCCTGAACGAAGGACGAGAGATTGCATCCATCCTGGCAGAGGTTCCTCAAGACAAAACCATTCCCGCGCGACCCGATGTTCTGGACTTGCGCGGGATCGATTTTTCTCATCAGAATCTTCGAGGGCCCTGGGAAAGAAAGGCTGAGGAAAGAATTCGTACAGGTATTTTGTTGAAGAATGCTGATCTCACGGGGGCCGATATGTCATGGGCGATCTTGCCCCGGGCCAATTTTAGGGGATCGTTCCTCAAATGGGCCGATTTCAGGAACGCAGAACTAATTTATGCCGATTTCTCCGAGACGGATTTATCCGATGCCCGCTTTGACGGGGCTTGGCTTCTGGATACGCGATTCTACGATGCGAAAGTGACGGAAGAACAACTCCACCGGCGGAGAAATCTCGGGCAACTGGATTTTGATTATCATGCATACGAGATTTAGGATACTGGGAAAAATGCAAGTGTAATGAGCGATGACCGGCTAAAACCAAAGTGTGATGAGCTTATAATAAATGATTTTGGGAAAATATCTGCTCTATGTAATTCGCTACAACTAGGAGAACGAATCATGGATGTTTTCGAGGCCATCCGATCTCGCCGATCGATACGCAAGTATCTCGATAGGCCCGTTGAGGAGGAGACGCTGAAACAAATCCTGGAAGCGGGCAGGCTGGCTCCTTCGGCCAACAACCGCCAGGAGTGGCGCTTCGTCGTGGTTCAGCATCCAGAGACGAGGCAGAAGCTGTCGCGCGCGGCCTGCAATCAGTCGTTCGTGGCCGAGGCCCCTGTTGTGATTGCTTGCTGCTCGGTGGAGTCGGATAAGGTGATGACCTGCGGCCAGCCCGCTTATACCATCGATGTTTCCATCGCGATAGACCATATGACGCTGGCTGCAGCAGCATTGGATCTGGGCACGTGCTGGATCGGGGCTTTTTATGAGGATCAGGTTCGAGAGATCTTGCGTATCCCGGATTCGATCCGAGTCGTCGAACTGCTGACCCTGGGATATCCCGGAGAACGGCCATCCCCCAGGCCCAGGAAGAAACTGGACGAAATCGTTATGCATGAACAGTGGAAGTAAAAGGAGACGATTTATGCCGTCGGCCATTCTGTTTCATGCACTGTCCATCTCCGTATATCGAAGAAAGGGAATCATCGTGCGGGGATTGATCCACATTCCCGGAGTCTTGACGTGAACATGGGGTCTGACAAACCTGGATGGAGTATGGAACTTTACACCATTCAAGTATTTTTAATCTTTGGGGGTCTGATGTGTCGGGTCGGGAGAATACGGCTTAAGCCATTGTTTATGATGAACGAGGAGTTTTGATCCATGCCTACGTATGAATTTACATGCAGGGATTGTCAGAATCATTTTGATGTCTTCGTGTCTATATCAAAGAAGCGTGAAATTGTTTGTCCCGATTGCGGGAGTCAGAACTTGCAGGAAGCCTTTGGTACTTTTTATGTCGGGGGTAATGTCTCCAATCCTGGAGCAGGTACGGGCGGCAGTTGCGACGGGAGTTGTGCTACCTGCGGGAGCACGTGTAAGAAATAAGCAAGGATTTCGGTGTGAAATTTCATATTAAGAAATCAAATGCATTCGGAGATGAGTTATGAAAAACACATCTCTTCCCAAAGCATTTGAGGATCTCATCGCCCAGTCGGAGGTTCCGGTTCTGGTCGATTTCTGGGCTGAATGGTGCGAGCCCTGCCGTATGGTTTCGCCGGCTATACAGCGCATTGCTTCGGAACTGAAGGGAAGGGTGCTCACCGTCAAGGTGAATGTGGACAAGAAGCAGCATGTTGCAGCTAAATATAAGATCAGCAGCATTCCAACCATCATGATGTTCAACAAGGGGCAGGTCGTGATGCGATTAACGGGCGCCCTGCCCTACGAGACGCTGAAAGCAGAGGTAGAGCAAAGGTTGGACTGAAACAGGGACTCTGATTAGCATTCAGAGCGACATACAGAAACAATCTCAGTTCATGTCCCTAAAAGAGGGGAGAGGACGATGATTCGTTCTATCCGAAGGTTTTTCTTTTTCCCTAGTGTTATCATCGGTATTTATCTTTTTGGAACCGGCTGCAGTGATCAGTCCTTTGTCACCATCGGCACCGGCGCCGTGACGGGCGTGTTCTATCCGACGGGTGGGGCCATCTGCCGGATGATCAACAAGAAATCCGATGTCTACGGCATCAAGGCGACGGTCGAATCAACGGCAGGGTCTGTGTACAACGTGAACGCCGTGCTCAGCGGAGACCTCGAATTTGGCGTCGTACAGTCGGACAGGCAGTACCAGGCCGTACATGGCCTGGCCGAATGGTCGGAAAGGGGTGCCCAAAAAACTCTGCGATCGGTCTTCTCGATTCATCCCGAGGCCGTTACCCTGGTGGCTGCCACCAAGAGCGGCATCAACCGCGTGGAAGATTTGAGGGATAAACGGGTCAATCTGGGAAATCCGGGTTCTGGGCCTCTGCAAAATTCCCTGGATGTGCTGCAAGCCTTCGGCCTCGCAGTGGACGATATCAATGCCGAGTACGTGAAAGCATTGGAAGCACCCACCCTTCTTCAGGACGAACGCATCGATGCGTTTTTCTACACGGTGGGACACCCCAGCGGGAATATCAAAGAAGCCACGTCGGGACGGATTGGGGTACGCATTGTCCCGATTCAGGGGCCTGGATTGGACAGTCTGGTGGCCATCAAACCCTACTATGCCAAGGCGATCATACCCCGTGCGCTCTATCCAAAAGCAGAAAATCACGAAGACATCGAATCCATCGGCGTGAAAGCCACGCTGGTGAGCGCTTCTCATGTCGATCCAGCCGTCGTATACGCCATTACCAAGGAAGTGTTCGATAATTTCGAGGAGTTCAAGACGCTGCATCCGGCATACGGCGCGTTGACAAAAGAAAACATGCTTCAAGGGCTTACGGCTCCCATCCATCAAGGAGCGTTGAAGTATTACCGAGAATCGGGTCTGATTCGTTTTGTAAAAAAAGTATTGATTTTAGAGGAAGAAATTGTAAATTGATTTCCGGAATCCGATGTCTCAATTAGCTTCTTAGGAATACATCTTCTTCCATGATCGATTCAAAAGATTCTGTGCACCGTTCGACTCTGATTGGCGCCTCTGTAATCGCGATTTTATGGGCCGTTTTTCAACTGGCGCTTCCCCAATTCATCATCCTGGATAGAATCACGATAAGGGCCATTCATCTGATGTTTGGCCTTCTCCTTGTTTATATCGCTTTTCCGGTAAAACGGAGGCGGGGAGAGGATCGGTTCTGCGCGCCTCAGAGTACGGCAGTAACACGAATCAATTTTATCCTGGCTCTTGCAGCGGCCGTGTCGGTTCTATACATCGTCATCGACTGGAACGGCATCGCCATGCGAGCCGGAGCGCCCCTTACCCGGGACATTGTATTCGGCATCGTCGCCGTCGTCTTGCTTCTGGAGGCATCGCGACGTGTCGTGGGGCCTGCGCTATCCATCATTGCGCTTGTCTTTACCCTGTATGCTTTTCTCGGTCCGTATCTTCCTTCCGTGTTCGCCTTTAAAGGCGTCTCGTTACGAAAATACATAACCCAGGTTTTTCTTTCATCAGAGGGCATTTACGGCATTCCCCTGGGAGTTTCGGCCTCTATCGTGTATTTGTTCGTCTTGATGGGAGCTCTCCTGGAGCGGGCCGGTGCGGGTGCATTTTTCATCAAGCTGGCCATGTCGGTACTGGGGAAGTATCGAGGGGGGCCTGCCAAAGCGGCGGTGTTCTCCAGCGGTTTGATGGGATGTATCTCGGGTTCCAGCGTGGCCAACATCGTAACCACGGGTACGTTCACGATACCTTTGATGAAACGCATCGGATACCCTGCCAAGAAAGCCGCTGCCATCGAGGTGGCTTCCAGCACAGACGGGCAGTTGATGCCGCCCATCATGGGCGCGGCCGCATTTATCATCGCCGAGTACGTCAACGTCCCCTACATCGATGTCATTAAAGCGGCTGCCATTCCTGCGTTCGTATCCTACGGCGCCCTTTTCTATATCACTCATCTGGAGGCGTGCAAACTGGGCATCGAAGGATTGGCCAGGGAGGAGATACCGCCGTTCTGGCGTACTCTGAAGGAGGGCATCCATTTTCTCATTCCTATCGTCGTCCTGCTCGTTGAGCTGCTCTACTTCCGGCATTCCCCCGAACTTTCGGCTTTCCGGGCCATCGTCGCGTTGTTGGGCATGATTCTGTACCAGGAGTTCCGGAGAGAATCTGAAAATACGTGGGGGCGAAGAGCCAGGGCTGCTCTAAAGAGGAGCCTGAAGATCATCGGCAGTGGGTGCATTCAAGGATCAAAAAACATGGTGACAGTGGCCGTGGCCACGGCCATAGCCGGGATTATCGTGGGCATCGTGAATCTGGGAATCGGCGGTATGATTACCCACATCGTCGAAATCCTCTCAGGAGGAAACATACTCATATTGCTCCTAATCACGGCAGTCGCGAGCCTGCTGCTGGGTATGGGGCTTCCCACGACCGCCACGTACATCGTGATGGCATCGCTGACGGCACCCATCATCGTGGAGGTCGGTGCAAAGTTCGGTCTTGCCGTTCCTCTGATCAGCGCACATCTCTTCTGCTTTTATTTTGGGATACTGGCCGACGATACACCTCCCGTGGGACTGGCTTCCTACGCGGCCGCAGCTCTGGCCGGCTCGGAACCCATCCCTACAGGTATTCAAGGATTCACGTACGACCTGAGAACGGCCATCATTCCGTTTATGTTCGTGTTCAACACCGATTTAATCCTCCATGGCGTTGATCATCCTCTGATCATTCTCTTGGTCTTTGGTATGACATTACTGGCGGCCTGTGCTTTTACGAGTCTGGTGCAGGGATGGCTTTTAATTAAAAATCAATGGTACGAAGCATTACTGCTGATCGCGGCCGTGTTCGTCCTTTTCAACCCGAGAGTTATATCCGATCTTGTGGGACTGGATTCAAGATGGCGCCATGCAATGTATACGATAGGTTTAGCGGTCTGGCTTTGTGTTATCATCATACAAAAAATAAGAATGAAAAAAAAGAAACCCCCAGAAAATCCTCAATCTATGTTTCGTGATGAGGACGGACTGACGAGAAGAATACCAAAGGAGGATTCACTATGCTAGAAACGAAGCGTCCCAGGCTGGATATGCTTGCCCAGTCTTTTATTGAACAGATTATTTCAGAAGCCATGGACGTACTGAAAAAGACGGGCGTACTCGTCGAGAACGAGGAAGCCGTTAGACTTCTCAAAGAGGCGGGATGCGATTCAAAAGGGCAGACTGTTTTCATTAAAGAACCCATCGTCCACCAGGCCTTGAAGACCGTTCCCCATTCCATTCATTTGTATAACCGAGACGGTTTGCTTGCTATGCAACTGGAGGGGGATCACAACCACTTCGATCCGGGCTCTGCGGCTCTAACCATTCTCGACCCGAAAACAGGAAAAGAGAGGGATCCCATCACTCAGGATCTCGTGAGGTTCGCCACGCTGACGGACGCACTTCCCAACTTTGCGGCCCAGAGCACAGGCATCATATCCACCGATGTGCCCAAGGAAATGCAGGACAGGTATCGGTTGTACATCGGACTTCTGCACTGCCGGAAGCCCGTTGTCACCGGAACGTTTTCCGTGGAAAGCTTCCAGATCATGACCGATATGCTGGTGGCCGTCCGAGGTAGCGAAGATGCCCTGAGAGAAAAACCCATGGCTATCTTTGACTGCTGTCCTTCACCGCCGCTGAAGTGGAGCAACCTGACGTGTCAGAATCTCATCGATGCATCCAGGGCCGGGATTCCTGCCGAACTCGTCTCCATGCCGTTGACCGGCGCGACATCACCCGTTACATTGGCCGGTGCCCTAGTTCAGCTCACGGCCGAGAACTTGAGCGGCATCGTCATCCATCAACTGGCCAATCCAGGGTCCCCCATCATTTTCGGCGGGTCTCCGGCGGCTTTTGATATGCGGAAGGGAACGACGCCCATGGGGGCTATTGAAACGATGATGATCGACGCCTCGTACGCTCAGATCGGTAAGCATCTGGGTCTGCCCACCCATGCGTACATGGGGCTTTCTGATGCCAAAGTCGTGGATGGCCAGGCGGGTCTGGAATCGGGCATGGGAGCTGTGATCGCGGCTCTGGCTGGCGTCAATGTGATTTCGGGGCCCGGCATGCTGAATTTTGAAAGTTGTCAGAGTCTTGAGAAACTCGTCCTGGACAACGAAATCTGCGGAATGGCCCTGCGGCTCGTTCGAGGCGTAGAAGCAAGAGGCGATCAACTCGGAAAAGACCTGTACGGCGATATTTACGACGGCGAGCACTTTGTCGGTTCGGAGGAAACTGTTCGATGGTTCAGGGAAGAGATGATTACTGTCGGCCCGACCATCAATCGGGACACGTATGATGTGTGGTCGTCTCAAGGCAAGAAAACGGCCTGGGATCGGGCCTGTGAAGAAGTCGTCAGAATTTTGGACTCTCATACGGTCGAATCCCTGACCGATGATGTGGTCAAGGAATTACGGGGAATCATCGAGGACGACGCCCATAGGCTGAATGTCGAGCTCCCGTCTCTGGGATAAGACTATTCCGGATGTCGTACGCCGCCATCTGGAGTACTGACACGAATTTTTTCGAAAAGTCCTGCACCGAATGTCGCCATTGACGAATCGTGTTCCAATTTTGATCGGTCGTTATTCGTACGTGTTCGGTGCTTTTCTTTTCATGGAAAACGTCCTTTCATCTTAGAGAGGATGGAAGGCCTTCATCGAGGTCATGATGCGTCAGGAATTGTTGGATCGTTTTTTCCGCTACGTGAAGATCGATACACAATCCCAGGAGGATGTCGAGGACCGGTATCCGAGCACGGAAAAGCAGAAGGTGCTTTGCTCCCTTCTGGTCGAGGAACTTCAGGAACTGGATTTACGCGACGCTCGTATGGATGAATACGGGTATGTGACGGCCACGTATCCCGGCAATCTACCAGATGATAAAGCGGCAAACGTACCGGTCATCGGATTCTTGGGACATGTGGACACTTCTCCCGAAGTGTCTGGCAATAATGTGAAGCCCATCCTCCATCGCAACTATCAGGGGGGCGACATCGTGCTTCCAGGTGACGTGACACAAATCATTCGGGAGGAGGAAAATCCCGACCTCCGCGATTACATCGGAGAGGATATCATCACGTCTGACGGTACGACGCTCCTGGGTGCCGACAATAAAGCGGGTATCGCCGAAATCATGACATTTCTCTCGATGCTGAATAATCGGCCTGAGATTCCACACGGCACACTTCGTATCTGTTTTACACCCGACGAAGAGGTGGGAAAGGGCACGGAGCACTTTGATGTGAAGGATTTCGGTGCTGATTATGCCTATACGATAGATGGCGGGAGAGTCGGGGACGTGGAGAACGAAACGTTCAACGCGGCTGTGGCAGTTTTTACAATCACAGGCATCAACGTGCACCCCGGTTATGCCAAGGATAAGCTGATCAACAGTTGTCGCATGGCCGGCGAGATCGTCACAGAGATAAAAGACGATCCCTCTCCGGAAACTACGGAAGACAGGCAGGGTTTTTTGCATCCCTACGTGATGAATGGCGGAGTAGAACGCACGGTCTTGAAAATACTCCTCAGAGACTTCGAGGTGAAAGGGATCAAGTGTATGCAAAAGCGATTAGAAGATATTCAAAAGAAACTTCAGCAAAAATATCCCAGGGCCGGCATCGATCTGGAAATAAAGCATCAGTATCCGAACATGCGTTTCGAGCTGGATCGTGAGCCTCGCGTTGTCGAGTATGCGCTGGAGGCGGTCAAACGGGCCGGTTTAGAGCCTCGGCTTCAGATCGTCCGCGGTGGTACAGACGGTGCCATACTCTGCCAGCGTGGACTGCTGACACCGAACATCTTCACCGGTGGTATGAATTTTCATAGCAAGCTGGAATGGATACCCGTCCGAGCCATGGAGAAAGCGGTGGACACTCTGCTGCATCTCGTACAGATATGGGTGGAGAAAAGTGTCGAATAATCTGTGTATAACGTCTCAGCCAGGTGGCAAAATGTGCCGCATGGGCGGAAGGAATTTCCGCTCTGGTCCACAGTCCCTTTTTTTACGGGTGCAATCGTTAATCGCATAAGGTATTGAAAATTAATGTGATATGTTTCAATGCAAAATTTCGAAAAGTTTGGCAAGGAGTTTGTAATAGTAAACGATGTCCAACGATTATTAAAGAAAAAAATCTCATTTCCTTTCCTCTTCCCCCGAGCCGTTGTTGAATAAACAACGGCTTTTTTATTTCACCGGTATGCATGGCCTTGATTTTGGGTTTTCAATTCTTTATTTTTGGTAGGCCAGAAGCAAGTCGAACCGACGGACAGTAAAGCATGCACATAGAGAGTAATATAAGAAGACGATTCCGCCGGGCTGTGGCAGGCTGGTACGGGAAGCATCAACGAGCCATGCCCTGGCGGAATACAGACGATCCTTACAAGATCTGGGTCTCTGAAGTCATGCTTCAGCAGACGCAGGTTGCTACCGTGGAGCCGTATTACCACCGGTTCGTCGATCGTTTTCCAACCATTCATCACCTGGCAAGTGCGCTTCTGGATGAGGTGATGAAGGCCTGGGAGGGATTGGGTTATTACGGCAGGGCACGTCATCTGCACAGGGCGGCAAAGGACATCGTCTCACGATTCGGAGGCCATGTACCGGATAATATAGACGGCTTGCTTTCCTTGCCGGGTATCGGCCGATACACGGCAGGAGCGATTCTCAGCATCGCCTACGACCGTCCCGTACCCATACTCGATGGAAACGTGAAACGGCTGTTGACGCGTGTGTTTCATATCACCGAGAATGTGGATAAGACCGGAACCCAAAAAATTCTATGGGAGTTGGCCGAAACCTTGTTACCGAGAGCACGGGCTGGAAATTTTAATCAAGGCATGATGGAGCTGGGCGCGGTTGTATGCAAACCCGCCCAACCGCTGTGCGATTCGTGTCCATTGGCGGGCATTTGTAAGGCCAAGAGGTTGTCCATCCAGAAAGACCTTCCCGTACGATCATCCAGGAAATCCATTCCGCATTACGACGTCACGGCCGGTATCATCTGGAAGGATGGAAAATTCCTGATTACACGGCGGCCTCCCAAGGGTCTGCTGGGAGGGCTTTGGGAATTCCCAGGAGGAAAGCTTGAGAAGGGCGAAGACCTTGAGAGTTGTCTGATCCGAGAGATTCGCGAGGAGCTGGGTATACGGATCGAAGTCTTGGAGCCGATGATCTCCGTACGGCATGCGTATTCCCATTTTCGGATCACGCTCCACGCATTCCGATGCAAATACGCGGGTGGCAAGATTCGTCTTCTAGAATGCGATGATTATCGCTGGATCACATCCCAGGAGCTAACAGCGTTTGCATTCCCCGCGGCCGATCATCGAATCATAGAAGTATTGATGAAACAGAAGGAGGAACCCGATGAAAATTCTGTATTATAGGGACATAGAAGCCAGTCCTGTCACTCACGAAGAGGCCGAGGGCGTGACGATCCGATGGCTCATCGCGAAGGAAGACGGCGCGCCCAATTTTGTGATGCGGTTGTTCGAAGTCGAACCGGGGGGTAACACGCCCCTTCACACGCATCCGTGGGAACATGAAGTGTTCGTCCTCGATGGAGAGGGTGTCGTCTGGAGGGATGGACATGACATCCCCATTGAATCGGGAACGGCCGTCTTCGTGCCGCCGGATGAGAGACATTGTTTCAAAAATACGGGAACAGGGGTGCTTCGCTTTCTCTGTCTGGTGCCGGTCTCAGCACAGTAGAAAAAACCGCCGTTCCCGTTATTTATAGCGAGATAATTATATATTGAAGAAAATGAGTCACAGTGCATTTTGAACTTGACAATTTTAGAAAGAATTTGTATTATTTAAAATCTTTGCATTATTGATTTATCGGTCTGCTCTGGGAGGGAGTACATTTTTTAACGGCATAATCACGCGTGTGATTATGCCGTTTTCGTTTTTTCGCTATTAACGGCCGTCCAGATGGTCATCGCATGTTTTGATAAATCCAGAAAAATCAATATAAAACAAATATAGTCTGTGTCGATTAGAATGTATACCCCGGAATGTGCAAAGCGTGCTCGTGTCGCTGCAGCAATAGTATTCAATGTACCGTTTCATACGATCTTTTTTTCGAACTCCCCTTCTTGAAATCACTGAAGGATGTTTTTTAGGTCGTCCCCCAAAAAGTTGATGAACGGATTGGATCATTATCGAGTGAGAGGTGTCAGCATTTCCGGTAAAACGGAATTTTAACTTGACATTCTCGAATTATTTTACTATGCTTTTTAGGTCTTTTATGTTCGAGTATATGAAAAATTCTCTGGGAGGGTAAATGAATAAGAACGGCATAGCCGGGTAGGTGATTATGTCGTTTTTTCTATTTTAACCAGAGTGTGGAATCTCGAGTATCTCGATCGCTTTGATTAACACTCCGAAATCCAAATCAACCAGTTTACGTAATCTCAAGAATTAATCTAGTTAACATCATGAATGCAGGGGGTTCATATCTTTTTTGATAAACACGCGACGTATCTTTATAATCTGAAATCATCGTGGGAGGACCGATCGATGAAAACATCACAAACCCAAGACCACCGTCAGCATGCCGTTACCTGGATTCTGGTCATCGTAGTCGCCTTTGGACTTTTTACCGCAGAATCAGTACGAGCCCAAGTCGATTTTTCTGCCGATGTGACAACAGGGTATCCCGTGCTAACGGTGACATTCACTGCTGATCCACCTCAGCAAGGATGGGGTCCCGCGCAGTGGAGTTTTCCAGGCGGAGCGCCATCATCTGCTTCAGGAACTGATGTTGTCGTCGTGAATTACGTAAATCCCGGTACTTTCAATGTGAGTATGAGCAGAATGAATCCCACAGGAGCAACTGTCGTGAAGACCAAGAGAGGATATATTACCGTACTCACACCGGACAAAGACTATGGAGACGCTCCGGATGATCCGGCAGGCGGCAAGTATTATCGAACCCTCCGATCCAGCGGTGGGGCGAGTCATCGTGTGAATCCACAAATGCGTCTGGGAGCGCTCATAGATATCGAAGCCAATGGACAGCCGAGTTCGGATGCCCTTGGCGACGATAATAACGGTCCGCCGGGTGCTCCCACGGACGATGAGGACGGTGTCGATATAACGACGCTGGTATCCGATGCTGTGAATACCATCCATGTATCTGCCGTCGGCAGGGGATACCTGAGTGCCTGGGTCGATTATAATATCGATGGAGATTGGGAGGATACCGGTGAGCAGGTACTCGTGGATGAACCCTTGATCACTGGGGATTATTGGATGACTATTCATGTGGATCCATCGGTTGCTGAGGTCGTGACGGGAATGACGTATGCACGATTCCGGTTCAGTTCGCAATCGGGTCTCCCCTACTACGATTTGGCACGAGATGGCGAGGTGGAAGACTACCGAATAGAGATCGTGCCAGGGGATACACTGGATTTCGGGGATGCTCCCGATGAACCGAATGTGTTTGAGTACTGTACTTATCTGGCTAACGATGGTGCCCGCCATCCCATCAGTGATGCGTTCTACCTGGGCACGAAGCCCGATGACGAGACCGATGGGCAACCCGATGCTGATGCCACAGGCGATGATCTGAATGGTGTGGATGACGAGGACGGCGTGACCATTCCGACGCTGGTGCCGGGTACAACAGTCGACCTCACTGTGAATGCTACTGGAGAGGCTTTCTTGCATGGGTGGGTGGATTTCAACAAGAATGGATTTTGGGATGAGCCGGTAGAGAAGGTCGTCTTTCAAATGTTGAGCGATGGCTCGAATACAGTATCCCTGCCGGTACCTCCGACAGCAGCCCTGGGAACGACCTTTGCTCGATTCCGCTACAGCATGGATCGAATGCTTAGATACGACGGCATGGGATCACCGGGTGAAGTGGAGGACTATAAAGTAGAAGTCGCTGAGAGCGATACACTCGATTTCGGGGATGCGCCCGATGACGGGACGTATCATTATATGACCTTACTGCCCATGGGGGCCTACCATCGAGTAAATGATGAAATCTATTTAGGCACCCCGGATAACCGGCCCGATGCAGAGCCCGACGGACAACCTTCGCCAGGAGCGGACGGAGATGATACGGCGGATGACGACGACGAGGATGGGGTCGACATTCCACTCTTGGTACCGGGAGAGACGGCATACATCAATGTCCGTGTGGTCGGTCAGGGTATCCTTCGCGGGTGGTTTGACTGGAATGCCAACGGGCTATGGGATGATCCTCCCAATCCTCTCGATCCTCCTGACGATCCCTTTATGCGAGTCGACCTGGGTACAGGAGATTATACGTTGCCCGTGGATGTGCCAAGTGATGCCGTAATCGGACAAACGTACGTGCGGTTCCGGTACTCCAGAGACAGGATACTCTATGCCAAGGGGCCTGGTGGTGATGGCGAAGTGGAAGACTATCTTATCACCATCGTTGCCGGAGAATTCGACTTTGGTGATGTACCGGATAGTTATGCTACCACCCTTGCCTCGGATGGTGCCCGTCATCCCGTCAGTCGGGCAGTCCACCTGGGGACGTTATTCCCCGACAACGAGGCGGATGGTCAGCCTACGGCGGGAGCAGACGGGGATGATACCAACGATACCGATGATGAGGATGGTGTTGAATTCATAGATCCGTTGATTCCGACCCAGGCAGCCACCATCCGTGTGACGATGAAGGGCAAGGGATTGCTGAACGCCTGGATCGATTGGGATGGGAACGGCGACTTTGTCGGTGAGTTGGTGATTGGCTATTTTAACGGTGGGGGCACCCACACGCAGGATTTTTTAGTGAATGTACCGGCTCTGGCTGTCGAAGGCGATACGTACGCACGGTTCCGGTTTGCCGATGATATGTGGTATGAATATTTCGGCCTGGCCGGTCCGGGAGAAGTCGAAGATTATTTGGTCACCATTGTTCCGGGAGATACACTGGATTGGGGCGATGCACCCGACGATGCCTTCCTCCATTTCCGCACGCTCTCCGCTCATGACGGTGCACGGCATCCCATCAGCGATGGCATCTATCTTGGCAGTAAACCCGATGGCGAAACGGATGGACAGCCAACGGCCAATGCTGTGGGAGATGATATGGCTGGGATCGATGACGAGGACGGCGTCTTGATTCCTGCGCTGGTACCCGGTGGGACGTTTACGATTACCGTGACCACGCACCATATCACGGATGTGCATGCGTATCTTCACGGGTGGATCGATTTCAAAGGAAACGGCAATTGGGACGATGCGGGTGAAAAAGTTTTCGATGGGATCCTCTTGGGTGCCGGAACCCATAACCTTAATGTGACTGTGCCCAATAACGCTGCTATAGGATTAACCTACGCACGTTTCCGGTACTGTTATAACGAGTCTCTCTCCTACTACGGCCTTGCCTCCGAGGGCGAGGTAGAAGATCACCAAGTAAGAATCCTCAAGGATTTTGGTGATGCACCCGATGATGGTTTTTATCACTATGCTACGTTACTGACCAATAACGGGGCGAGTCATCTGCCCAGCGATGACATCTATTTGGGTATAAAGCCCGATGGTGAGCTCGATGGTAATCCGGATCCGAACGCTCTTGGTGATGACAACACCTGTGCCGATGATGAGGACGGAGTAACCATACCTCTTCTAGTGCCGAATCAGACGGTTACTATCATCGTGGAAGCCCATTGTACGCTGGGTGCGACGATGTTCAACGGTTGGATCGACTTCAACGGAGACGGTGACTGGGATGAGGCAGGAGAGCAAGTTTTTACAGACTATGCCATGGATGATGGTACGCATTCGCTGAGTGTGTTTGTTCCACCGGGTGCCGTTTTAGGGCCTACATACGCACGATTCCGGTACAGCCCGGATCGTTTCCTGAAGTACTACGGAGAGGGTTCTCAGGGTGAGGTGGAAGATTACAGGGTATGGATCGACAACCGCGAATTCGATTTTGGAGATGCACCGGATGAAACCACCGATCCAATGTATCCGACACTACTCGTCAACAGCGCTGCCTTTCACCGTATCGTTCCGTATATCCATCTTGGTGATAAAATCGATGCAGAGTCCGACGGCCAGCCCGATAGCGATGCGCTGGGGGATGACAATACAGATCAGGATGATGACGATGGTGTTGTATTCCCAACTGACTTGATTCCGGGTGAAACGGCCCAAGTCATCGTAACAGCATCGACCGCCGGTTACTTGAGTGCATGGGCCGATTTTAACGGTGACGGTGATTGGGCTGATTGTCAGGAATGTATCATCCATCACCAGCTTGCATTCTCGGGTTCTAATACATACAGCTTTGGAGTCCCTAACTGGGCAGTTCCGGGAAAGATATTCATGAGATTCCGATTCTATACACGACCGCACCTTCCTGGTACTGGCTACTCGCCCTGGGGAATGGCTTGGGATGGGGAAGTGGAGGATTACGTAAAGGAGATTGAAGAAAATGAAGGGCCGGGTGGTGGACCCGGTGCTATCAAATGGTACCAGCCCCCACTTAAGAATCCGAAGTCCCATTATCCGTACAGCTATTGGGGTTGGGATGAACTTTCCGTTTATTCCGAAGCCATTATCGCCGATGATTGGTTCTGCGCCGATTCACGTCCTGTCACGGGTATTCGTTGGTGGGGATCGTACGCCGACTGGGATAGTGTGGTTCCGCCGCCCAACGCTCCTGAACGTTTCCATATTGCTATTTGGTCGGACATTCCTCAACGTATGGACAGAGGTGCAACCCAGCCGGGAACGGTCGTCTGGGAAAAGACGGTGAGCCGATCCCAACTCGATGAGAGAGCCGTGGGAAGCGATTTTTACTACGGATATGCTGAAATGGGAAAACCGGACACCTGTTTTCAGTATAGTTACGGAATCACACAACAGGATTGGTTCCAACAGCAAAATGACTCCACGTACTACTGGCTCAGTGTTTCAGCCATATACGAAGGCGGAATGCCGTATTCCAATGTATGGGGCTGGAAGACGCGTGATCGATATTTCCGTCACGACGGTCTCCGAATACTGCAGCCGGAAGAGCCGGCTCTTGATTCTCTCTATCGTTCGGGAGAGATCGTCCAGCCGGATTGGGACATGTCTTTCGTGTTATATACAACCATTTACGAAGAGCCCTTCGATTACGGAGACGCCCAAGATCCGGAGTATCCGACAGAGTTCGAGAGCAACGGCGCCCATCATATGGTTTGGCCCGGTATATACTTGGGTGAAGGTATCGACAACGAACCGGATGGTGTATCCGACGAAGACGCGCTGTACGATGATACGGAAGGTAGCGACGACGAGGACGGAGTCGTGTTTGCAACGGATATTTCCGTGGGAGATATAGCCTACGTGACTGTGAATGCCTCGGAGCAGGGATATCTGAGTGCCTGGATTGATTATAACACCGATGGCGACTGGGATGATGCGGGCGAGCAAATCTTCATCGATATGCCACTTTACGCGGGTGGAAACAACCTTGCGTTCAGTGTGCCTCGAAGTATCAGGGCAATGACTACGTATGCGCGTTTCCGCTTCAGTCCGATATACGGTGTCACTCCAAAGGGACTGGTTATCGGAGGTGAAGTGGAGGATTACGAGGTGACGATATCCTGGGCAACGGGCGTCGATGAAGACGGCATGAGTGCTGCTATCCCGAACAAGTTCGAATTGATGCAGAACTATCCCAATCCGTTCAATCCGGAAACGACGATCAAGTTCCAGCTTCCGCAAGCGGGTGAAGTACTGATCGTCCTTTATGATATTTTCGGTCGTGAAGTACGCACCCTTGTTCATGGAGAATGGGCTCCGGGTTATCATTCGGTGGTCTGGGATGGTCGGAACAGGAATGGTCAACTCGTGGCTTCGGGCATGTACTTCTATCAGATTGCCGTTCGAACCATCGAAGGCCAGCGGAAAAAGTACTCGGATGTGAAGAAAATGATATTCATGAAATGATTTTTCAATGATGCTTCTCCTGCGAAAGCGGGAGAAGCATCGGAACATCGGCAATGGTTTTGCATGAATACATTCTTGACGATTGGGGTATTTTAAGCTTGACATTGTGAAAATAATTTGTTACTCTTGTCTTACAGCCTTCAATCTTATACACGTTTATTGGAGCCTTAGGAGGGAGAATGGACATAGGCGGCATAGTCTCTACTGGCGGTTATGTCACCATCGTTTCCTCTGAGAATGGACATTTTATTCTTCAATTCTTACGATTTTCACTCCGCGATTTGAAAACATTCGATTGCAATCAACAACGGTACATCCACTATATACAGTGATTTCCATGTCGTTGATGATGTTTGGTATCATGTATATACGATTGTTATCTGAACGAAATTATAATTGGTTAATTTCAAGCCTTTCCTGGGAGCATCCGTAAAGTAATAATAAGGTGAGGGGGTTTTCGAGAAGTGTCTTCTTTCCAGAAGGGCCAAATTCTATCCATGATATCGACGTCATTTAAATTTTTATTGGTTGCCTTTCTTGTGAGCAGGATTGAATATTAATATGTCGTCTTAGCTTTTTTTATGCAATATAGTTCATAACATAGGCCTATTCGAATAACAAAATCATTAGGGAGGATAAGCCGATGAAAAAGACGCAATCCAGGGATCACGCTGGGTCTCGGATGATCTTTTTGCTGATCCTGGCGACGGCCTTGACCTTTGGTCAAACTGCCAAGGCTCAAGTTGTGGATTTTGTAGCCAATCCCACCGAAGGATTCGAAGATTTACTCGTACAGTTCACGAATCTCTCGTCGGGTTTTGGCGGAGGGACTGCTCCTTTATGGACATTCCCTGGCGGAACCCCGAATACATCCACGGCTGAAAATCCCTTCGTGACGTACTATAATCCCGGTACTTATAATGTCACACTGCAAATATTCGATCCGACGTACGGGAAAGAATACGGTAGATTGACCAAAACCGAATACATCCACGTGTGGGTGGCCAACAAAGACTGGGGAGATGTACCGGATTACAATCCCGGCGTGGTCGGGTATCGCACGACCTTCGCGAGTAACGGAGCGTTTCACACCGTGAACCATCAGATTTATCTCGGAGAACTCGTGGACACGGAACGCGATGGGATTCCAACCGCCGATGCCCTGGGTGACGATACAGACGGGCCTGCCGGTGCTCCTCCGGATGATGAGGATGGTGTCTATATCACCGATCTGTCTGCCGGGATCGTGAATAACATCAGGGTGGTTGCACATGGTCAGGCATTCCTGAACGCCTGGGTTGACTTCAATGCCGACATGGATTGGGATGACGCGGGAGAACAGATTGCTATAGATTTGGTCTTAGCCGATGGGGAGAATATGGTACCCATCCCCGTCCCTGCTGACGCGGCAATGGGTATGACATATGCCCGTTTCCGATACAGTACGCAAAGCGGTATTCCATCCTATGATGCGGCGCGTGACGGCGAGGTGGAAGATTACGCGGTGGAGATCCATGAGGCCGAGAATCTCGACTATGGTGATGCTCCGGATGATCGGCAGGCTACCCGGTATCCAACTCTGAGCCTGAATAACGGTGCCAGTCATCCGATAAGTCGCGATATCTTCTTGGGCGATGATATCGATGTGGATCCCGACGGTCAGCCCACTACCGGTGCCGATGGTGATGATAACGACGGTCTGGATGATGAGGATGGTGTCGATGAGACCACGCTGGTGCTCGTGCCCGGAGTCATGAACACGATCCGTGTGAAGGCTCATCTGAGTGTCTTAAACCAAGGGTATCTCAGTGCCTGGATCGACTTTGATATCAACGATAGCTGGGCAGATGCGGGTGAGAAAGTCCTAGACAAGGCGATACTATTCAACGGATGGAATGATGTAGACGTTTGGGTGCCCCTGGAGGCCACGGCCGGTGAAACGTATGCACGATTCCGGTTTGTGGGTGTGGACGAAACATTGAGCTATGATCAGGCCAGTAGCCTGACGGGTGAAGTGGAAGACTACAGGATTCGTATCACTGAACCCAATAACTATGATTTTGGCGATGCGCCGGACGATGTGGATTTTCATTATCTTACCATGTTGCCCGACGGAGCCCGTCATCCAATCTCGTACAGCATTTTTCTAGGGACACCGAATTTCCCGCCCGATGGCGAGGATGATGGACAGCAGACGCCCAATGCCCAGGGAGATGATGTGGATGATGGGAACGACGACGAAGACGGCATCGTGGCCCTTCCTCCCCCGATTCCGGGTATGATGAACACTGTCACCGTGAATACGGTGGGGCGGGGGATTCTACGTGGATGGCTCGATTTGAACGGGAACAGGCAATGGGAGCATCCTACCGAGATGGTTATCGAGCAGAGCTTGGGGCAGGGAAACGATCAACCGGTCGACTATTTCGTCCCCGAGGATGCCCTTGTGAGCAATACAGTTTTTCGATTCCGGTATAGTCAGGACACACAACTCGGTCCGGGGGGCGAGGGTATGCCCGGCGAGGTAGAAGATTATCGTATCCTGTCGGTAGTACAACAAGTTCGAGATTATGGGGATGCACCGGATACCTATCCCACGACGGGATTGGACGCTGCCTGGCATTTTCTTAGTCGGGATGTCTACCTGGGAGAGGATGTGCCTGATGATGAAACTGACGGTATACCGACTCCCAATGCTGACGGTGATGATTTGAATCAGGCCGTGGATGATGAAGACGGAATAGAGTTCGTAACTCCGTTTTCCCCGGGTGAGCCTTTCGGCGTAAATATGACCGTTCATGGAGAAGGATACCTTCACGGCTGGTTCGACTGGAATGCAGATGGAGATTGGACCGATCCCGGTGAAAAAGTTTTTCAAATTCACCATCCAGGAATACCGGTCGACCATACAATTGGAATCTGGACAAACGTCCCCCCAGGTGCTGCGATAGGTACGACATATGCCCGTTTTCGGTATACTGCCCTCAGCAGTGAGATACTCCCCGGTGGGCCCGGCGGACCAGGCGAGGTCGAGGATTATATGATATCGATAATTCCCACTCTACAATTACGAGATAGAGACTTTGGCGATGCGCCCGACGGTCCAGGCTATCCGGGTTTTTCGTATGCGACGCTATTACCAGCAGGCGCGTATCATATGATCAGTGAGCACATCTATCTGGGATCACACGTCGACGGTGAAGACGACGGCCAACCGAGTTATGCCTTCCTGGATGATATCACGGGATCCCCGGACGATGAAGATGGTATCATTTTTGTCGATCCCTTGATTCCGGGTGAGATGGCCACAATCCAGATTACTGTGCATTTGGATGATCCCTTAGCCGGGCGTCTACATGGTTGGATCGATTTCAACAGAAACGGTAACTGGTCAGACCCGGGTGAATACGTGACAACCGATGCCGTTGCATTCACGTTTCACGCCAGTGGGACATACGACCGGGGTATTCCTGTGCCTTTGAATGCTGAATTGGGCGCCACGTATGCACGTTTCCGTTTCACATCTGACTTAGCTGCAGACGCCCATTTTGGCGGTTTCGGTGCTGACGGTGAAGTAGAAGACCATGTAGCCGCTATCGTCCTCGACTTTGGTGATGCGCCGGATGATGCATTCCATCACTATCAAACATTGCTTCCCGGAGGTGCGCGTCATCCCATGAGTGAGAATGTTTATTTGGGCGGTCTGCCCGATGGTGAGTACGATGGTCACCAATCACTCGATGCCCTGGGCGATGATATTCACCACGATGACGACGAGGATGGTGTGATCATTCCCGTACTGGTACCGGGTCTTTGGACCATTCTGACGTTGAATGTTCATACAACATTGCCAGAGACGTATCTTCATGTCTGGTTCGACTGGAACGGAAACGGGCTCTGGGAGGAATGGTTAGGCGAGCATCCCTACAGTGGATATCCTGTGGCAGATGGCGTATTCGATCTGGCCTTGAACGTACCTATCACGGCCGTCCCCGGACTTACGTTTGCACGATTCCGTATTAGTTCTGAGACCGAACTTCCGGTTTATGGACTGGGTAGGGCCGGCGAAGTCGAGGATTACTATGTCCAGGTCGATAACCGGGAACTCGATTTTGGCGATGCTCCGGATGGAATCATAACACCGAGGTACCCGACGCACTGGATTAATGGCGGTGCCTTTCATCTCATCGAACCGGGTGTGTATCTGGGTACCCTCATCGATGGAGAATGGGACGGCCAACCGACGAACGATGCGGCAGGTGACGACATGGTCGATTTGGATGATGAAGACGGTGTTTATTTCAACTCAGCACTCGTCCCCGGAGCGTTGACCGAGGTTGTCGTGACTGCATCCGTACCGGGTTACTTGAATGCATGGGCCGACTTTGAGCACGATGATGACTGGACGGGTCCCAATGAGTATATATTCTTCAATGTCCCATTGGTAGCCGGTGGCAATACATTGAATTTCATCGTTCCGCCATGGGCAACACCGGGTAACGTGTTCATGCGCTTCCGGTTCTGTACGCTTATGATTCCTATGATGATGCCCAATCCATTCGGAGGATTTTATCCGAATGGAGAAGTCGAGGATTATGTGAAAACCATCGGCGAACCGGGCGAGCCCGGAGGCGCACCTGGCGCTATCAAATGGTACCAGCCACCGCTGAAGAACAAGAAATCGCATTATCCGTACAGCTACTGGGGCTGGGACGAACCTTCGATTTACGGCGAGCAGATCATAGCCGACGATTGGTTCTGCGGCGATCCGAGACCCGTTACAGGCATTACCTGGTGGGGGTCGTACGCCGATTGGGACAGCGTGGCTCCGCCGTCAGTAGCTCCCGAGAGCTTCCATCTTGCTATCTGGACGGATATACCCCAACGGATGAATCGCGATCCCGATCATCCAGGGACGGTGGTTTGGGAAGCAACCGTCAGCAGGGCCCAGGTGGGAGAAACGGTGGTGGGCAGCGACTTCTACTATGCGTATGGTGCCATGGAAAAGCCGGATTCGTGCTTCCAGTATAATTACACCATACCCCCGGCAGACTGGTTCTTGCAGGAGGGCGATTCAACGTATTACTGGCTGAGTATTTCTGCCATATACGCTCAAGGAACGCCGTACTCTCATGTCTGGGGCTGGAAGACACGCGATCGGTACTTCCGTCGCGATGCGCTTCGTATCCTGGAGCCCGAAGAACCCGAGCTGGATTCGCTCTACCGATCCGGTGAAACCGTGCTTCGCGGATGGGATATGTCATTCGTCCTGTACACGGATGAGTATGTGCAACCCTTCGATTTCGGAGATGCCACCGATCCCGAGTATCCGACCGAATTCGATCACAACGGGGCCCATCATTTTACGTGGCCGGGGTTCTACATGGGCAATAGTGTAGATTTGGAACCCGACGGACAATCCGATGCCCAAGCCCTGTTCGATGATACCGAAGGCACCGATGACGAAGACGGTGTTCAATTCAATACGGCTTTGACAGCCGGTGGAGTCGCTTTTGTGACTGTGAACGCATCTTGCCGGGGGATTCTGACGGCCTGGATCGACTACAACAACGATAATGATTGGGATGATGCGGGTGAACATATCTTCATCGACATGCCTCTGTTTGCCGGTAATAACAACCTGGCATTCAGTGTTCCTTTAAGCGCGGCTTCTGCGACGACCAAGGCACGATTCCGTTTCAGTGGGATGGCCGATGTCGGGCCCAGAGGTCTGGCTATCGGCGGCGAGGTCGAGGATTACGAAGTCACGATATCGCCGGCCACAGCCGTTGATGAGAATGGTATTGGCGGACAGGTACCGAACAAATTCGAACTCATGCAGAATTATCCCAATCCGTTCAATCCTGAGACGACGATCAAGTTTCAGCTTCCCCATGTCGGGGAAGTAGTGATCACCGTCTTCGACGTATACGGCCGTGAAGTTCGTACGCTGGTACATGGACAGTGGGCCGCCGGTTATCATTCCGTGGTCTGGGATGGCCGTGACAGGAACGGTCAGCTCGTAGCTTCGGGCATGTATTTCTATCAGCTTGCCGTCCGAAGTATCGATGGCGAGCGGAAGGCTTACCGAGCTGTAAAGAAAATGATTTTCATGAAGTAAACACAACCCTTCTCACATGCTTGGGGGGAAAGCATGAGGCAAAACGGCATGATCACGAGAGTGATTATGCCGTTTTGTATCGGAGGATTTTATGCGGAATTTGTCGAGCAATCCAACAAGCAGTCACTCAATGTAAGGAGGTAGCCATGAATCAGAAATTTTTTATGACCGTACTTTGTACCATCGCGATACTGATGTTTAGTGTATCCATCAACGCTCAGATACCCCAACTCATCAACTTTCAGGGTATGCTGACGGATGCTGCAGGCACCCCGATATCGGGTAACCGAACGGTTGAATTCAGGATTTATGATTCAGCGCTGGGCGGTGCGTTGAATTGGTCAGAAACACAAACCGTTACGATCGATCAGGGCCTGTTCAGCGTCCTGCTGGGCTCTGTTACGTCCATCCCTTTATCGCTCTTCAACGGTGGGGACAGGTACATCACGATGAAAGTCGATACCGATCCAGAGATGACACCCAGAAAACGTCTGGTCAGTGTGGGATATGCATTCTATGCCTATGACGGAGACAAAGTGGATGGGTACGATGCGTCGGCTTTTGTCCGCAGCATAGACGGTGTGACGCCCGATGCGGGTGATGTGGATTTGGTCGCGGGTGCGAACGTCACCATCACGCCCAACCCGGGCAATCATGAAATAACGATTGCTGCATCCGGTGGTGGCCCTGTCGATGATGGGGACTGGACGATTTCAGGCGATAATATTTACAGCTCGGTGTCGGGGAATGTGGGTATCGGCATGACCAATCCTGGTGAAAAACTACAAGTGGCAGGCACGATTCATTGTACGTATGGCGCAATCAAATTTCCCGACGGCACGGCACAATTTACGGCTGCCTACAACACCAGCGGCGGTATCGACGGTAGTGGCACGGCATTCTATATACCGAAATTCACGGGGGCGACTACCCTGGGCAATTCTTCGATCTATCAGTCGGGTACCAGCATCGGCATCGGAACGACGAGTCCTGGAGCCAAACTGCAGGTTCAGTACGATGGGACTCATTTCATCCAATCACATGTGTCTTCCACCTCTGCCTACACGACCTATCGGAACGGTTCTCATGCCTGGGACATCGGACCTGATGGATACAGTGGCAATTGGTATTTCATCAAGGCCAATGGTACTAATATCATCGGTGTGCATACATCCGGAATCATCAACCTTTATGGCGATCCCGTTTATTTAAGGGAATCATACGACAATGCCATTTCGAGTCCATACCGAGACCTCTACATCACGTCTATCGGAGAAGTCGGCTATATCAGTTCTAGCATCCGGTATAAAGAGAACATCCGCAGTATCGAACCTTATGCGGAGAAAATATACCGCCTGAATCCAGTGGCATTCGATTATAAGGCAACGGATGGGCCGGACAACGAGTTCGGCCTGATTGCCGAAGAGGTTCAGAAGGTGTTTCCGGAGCTGGTGAGCTTCGACGATGAAGGAAATCCCGAAACCGTCACGTACTCCAAACTCGTCCCGCTTCTTCTGAATGAAATGATCAAACTAAAAAAACAGAATGACGTTTTACAGGAGAAGGTCGGTTACCTTGAACAGACACTGAGATAGGTATCCGAAAAGATTGGAACGATCTAAAACTCAGAGACCATCCACAACGCTGAGTAAGGAGGATAATCATGGGGCGATGGAAAACGATGACAGGGATTCATCTCGTTTTAACTGTCTTCCTGTTTTTTCTGATTTTAAGTAGTCAGAACGGATACTCCCAGCACAGTACGAATTACACGCTTCAGAGGTCGGTTATCGATCAGGCAGGGGCAGCCTCTCAGTCGACGAACTACAAGACCACGGATGCAGTGGGTCAACCTGCAGCCATCGGTGTCGTTACCAGTACGAATTACCGGGCCGATCTGGGTTTCTTAGGCGGCTTGATTATAGACACAGGAGTGGCAGAATCCGACGAGACGGCGATCCCCTCGGAGTTTGGACTCTTCCAGAATCATCCCAATCCCTTTAACCCGGAAACGGTGATCGAATTTCAAGTTCCACTGGCCTGCGATGTGCTGATAACCATCCATGACATACATGGCCGCAAGGTGCATACACTCATTCATGAACAGCGTTCGGCGGGATCACATTCGATTATCTGGGATGGCCGGGGCCGAAACGGACAGATGGTGGCTTCAGGTATGTATTTTTACCGGCTTGAAGCACGGGCGACTGGAGAGAGACAACGCTCATTCATGGATGTAAAGAAGATGATTTTCATGAAGTAGTCGTTCAGTTACGACTTGATTTTTATGTCAGGGTTTCGTCATATTCATTCAAGTCTAGGAAGATTGGATTAAACTGATTTTCTGGGAGGGAGCATGCAGAAAAGGCATAGTCATTCAATGATTATGCCTTTTTAATTTTTTTGATTTGTTATCAACGGGTGAATCAGACTCGTAAAAATGGGAGGACTTTGCACCGCATCATTGTGCGCTATGTTGTATGATCTCGTCAATGCAGCCAGGTTGCAATATGATATGATTTAACATCGGTGCAAAGTCCTCCATTCTCATCATCCCAGCCTCCCCATCGCACAAAGAAGCACGGGATGCGGGCTGTAACATGGTTTCTTCTCACTGACAGTCATTTTTTTCTTTTCCATAATGTCGTAAATCCTCATTAGTCAGTGCTCTAGGTGTTACTTCATTGCGACGAGGTACATCTCGTCATTCTTCACAATCTTACCCTCTTTCAGCCCTTTATCGAGAATCTCCTGATAGAGCTTCTGATAAGATGTCACGTTTTCATCGCCTGTTTCCGACTTGTTCAGGCTTCCGTCAGCAGCCAAATCGAGTGCGACTGTCTCGATTTCCTGTGATTTCTTGTTCTGGACGGAAAACATGTTGTACGTTTCCCCGACGGCAAGGACATACGTTCGAAGCATGTAATCATTCAGTAAATCCGATGTCCGATAAATGCGTGAGAAATTTCTCTTCTTGTAGTTGCCGTTGTTCTTAGCCGCGGCGATTCCATGCTGATAGATGTTATCGGCTTCTGCCAGGGACATTTCCCCTTGGACGACTTGATCTAAAATACCGTCTTGCTCCTTGTCGATGGCTCTGAGAAGAACTTTTTTACCATCTTTTTGGACCAACGCATTGTATCCTTCTTTATCCTGAGGGGTCATACTCTCGATACGGTACGTATTTCCTTCATATTCGAACGATATGCCGCTGGTATTCATGGGGGGTCGTGTTACTCCACATCCTATCATTATTGTGGCAATCATCAACGTGACTATCATCATTTGAATCTTCATCGTATTGTCCTCCTTAAAACATGTGTCATTGTAACATCGTAAACATCGTAATCAATCATCATTCATCAAAAGTAGTGTTTTCTGTCACTCACCTCCTTATTCAATGGTTTTGTCATCCAGCATACGTTTTGGCCAAAAAGTAATTTCTATTGATCTTGAATCACGAGTTGCGCCGTGTGATTCTTGTCATGCTTCGTCATTGTACTCGGTATTATCTCTCGTTCCAAGAACTGATTGCTTTTCTGTAAGAACAAATCTCTTAATACTTCTTGACGCTCGTCCATTCCCGGTCTTTTTCTGGCATTCTCGATATCTTTTTTCATGTAGTATGTTAGACGATCGATGGCCCGCCTGTTTAGGTCTTCCTGATCCGGATAACGGAGCACAAAATCGTGGAAGAGAAGGTAATGCAACGGCCAATTTTTCCACAAAACCTTCCACTCTTCAAGAATATCATTCCTAATGATGCGTTGCAAATGCTCATTGTAATTTAAGTTTGGGTAGTTAGCCAGGTATTTTGCCAGTCCTTCATATCGATCGAGTATAGTCTTCAGAACACGGTCGCGTTCTTTCCCCTGGGTTTCATCCACAGAACCGATCAACGATGTAATCGTTTTCATGTATTCTTTGGGCACGAACGATCGATCAACCAATTGATAGTGCATGACCCGTGATACCCAGACCTCGATAGGCCGCCCTTGTTTCTGAGCCGGGTTGTATTTCAACTTTTTAGCAAACTGAATGGCTGCATGGTCGAGAATGGAAAAGCCCGACGATCTCACTACGACGGCATTGCTGACGGTGCCGTCTTCGCCTATCAGTAGATTCATCTCCACGCTGCCTTCAAGCCCATCCATCATCGCCTCGGCGGGATAGTCGGGAATGTAATTTTGCGTCAGGCTCGGAACAGTGAATTCTATGGGTATGAAGGGTTTCGGCTTTTCGGTTATGGGAATCGTACCCTCTCCGAGTATGGGATCGCCCGTATCCTCATTATAAAGAACGATCAGTTCGATAGGCATGATTCTATAAGAAATATTTGCCTGATCCATGATTTTCTGGATCGCCTCTTCCTTTGGGAGCTGATCGATCCGGCAGGTAATCGTCTTTCCGTCTACCAGCGCATCGTTAAAAACGAATCGAATATTCGACTGCTTGGCGATTTCAATCAAGACGTCACGGAGTGATTTGTTTTCCGCGGATACAGAGAGACGGGTCGTTTGAGGAACATTCTCCTGGGTCACGGCGAGTTGCGTCATCCCGAAAGAAACGACGATTGTATAGAAAAGAATTTTTAGATACGATGCGTTTCTCATGGCTGACTTACCTATGGTTTATCCATGATACGATATGTCTCGTTATCGACGGTATACTGGACGTCCAGTGTGAGGCAGATCGAGGATAGAACCGTTTCGATGGACAGATTCTCGAACGTAGCGGTTAAGGTTTTTTCGTTCAGTTCTGGATTCATCGTTTCGATGGGCAAGTCGTAGTATCGATGCAATTCGCCGATGATTTCTTTCAGTGGTGTTCTCACAAAGACCAACTTGTTCTCCATCCATCCCAGCATGTGATCGGCGTCGACAGACTGCGGTTCTTGTGGAAGCACCTTTCCGGACACTTGACTCATTTGACCTTCCGACAGGATGATTTCGCCTTTCTGTTCCTCCATCGGGGTGAGTCGAACGCACCCTTCTTTTACGATGACGCGGGTCTCCTCGTCGCGTGCCCGGATGTTAAATTTCGTGCCCAGAACGGTGGTGATAGCATTCTCCGTGATGACGACAAAGGGTCTCTCATCGTGGGTGACTTCGAAGAAGGCTTCACCCGTCAGCATAACCTGCCGGATGCTGTCGGGAAACACCTTGGCGAATCGGAGGCAGCTGTCGTAGTTCAGATGAACCCGAGAACCATCGGAAAGCGTCACGTCCATCTTCTGTCTGTTCAACGTAATGACATGCTCGATGCGCGGTCCCATGATATAATCTTTCAGTAGAAGAAGGCTCACGGCGAGGATGACGACAGAGGCGAATGAAATCACAGCGGGCCTGTATTTTGGCTCCAGGAGACCAACCAGCCGACCCGTGATCTTTTTAAGTTTGAAGATGTTCGCTTTCGATTTTTCTTCTTGAACCTTAAGACCGAGAGTCCGCTCCAGCTTTTTCCACTCTTCACGCACATCGGGTAATTCTAGAACTGCCGTGGGATTCGTCATATTCCATGTTTGTGCGATTTCATCGTAATACGCTCTATTCTCTGGAGCGGTGCTCAACCACTGCTCGAGCTTTTGTTTTTCATCCGGAGTAATCTGACCGGATATTGATTTTGTACATAGTATGCGATAATTTGAATCGTTCATTCCATCCATCCTTTCATACTCTATTACGATTCAAATCGGGATTACCCTACAGAAAATGAAAAAATATTTTCATGGGTTGAATCGTTTACAAGAGCTCCTTTCGTAAGAAGTCCAGGGCCTGGCTCATACGACTTTCAACGGTCTTCACAGAAATGTGGCATACGTCGGCAATCTCAGCGTATTTCAGTCCTTCGTGCCGGCTGAGGATAAAAACCGTCCGAAGCCTTTCCGGCAGTTTTTGAATGGCCATGTTGATGGACGTTTGAACTTCAATGCAATCGTCGGTTGTCTTGTTATCTTTCTGAGCCATGGTCGTTAGATACGATCTTCTCGATCCCTGTTTTCTAAAATAATCAATCGTCAGGTTATTGGCGATGCGGTACAGATACGCCTTGATCGACTTGGTTTCATCGATGGCGTCGCGATTTTGCCAGAGGCGCGTAAAGACTTCCTGAGCGAAATCGCGGGTCAGTTCCATGGATAACGTACGGTGGTACAAGAAGGTAGTAATCGATTCATAATAGCGGAGATAAAGCGTCTTGAAGGCCGCTGCATCGGAGGCTTTTGTGGCCAGGGCAAGCTCGGAATCTTCTGCCGATGTAAAATCTTTCATCGTTGGAGTCACCGTGATAACCATGCGTTATTCTTGAAAATATACGTGGATTAAATGAAAATATCAACACTTAATTAGAGTGATACTCGGTTATTCCTATTTTTAATCCGAGTCCACACGAAAAGACATCCTTCCAATCCGGCGACGAGTACCAACCATACAGGGATCAAATCCATGAACTGATCGGCGTGAGCCAAGCCGTACCCAACACTTTTCCAGGACACGGGGAAGAACCAGTAATCATTACCCGTGAATTTTTTCTGAAGGGCATCCAGAATAAAATGGCCGAGGGATCCAGCAATAAGGTTGAGAAAAACGCGCTTTCGGAGGGCGGATTCGAAGAGGAGGGAAATAAGGGCTTCGGCTAGGATCATACCGAGGGGTGTATGGAATAGAACCGTCCAGTCGTGGGTCACCGGGAAGATGATGTACCAGGGCCGGGTGAGAATATCCGGAAGAACAGCGCCCAGATAGAATATATAGCGAAAGGGTGCGGCCGGCTGATCGGTTTTTTTCACGTCAAAGGGCCGCCGGATCAGATGACTCAGCGCCACGTGTGTGATCAGGTCAGGCATGTTTTCTCAACTCGATTTGAAACGGATTCCACCGGATTCGGAAGTAATGGAGTAAACCCAGGCCGACGAGCACGACTGGAAAAACGGAAAGCCAAATTTTGTATCGACGATTTCGAGCGATGCGAAACGATACGGCGTTTAGGTATCCCTCATGATGAAAAGTCGCAGTGAGGCTTATGAATTCCCCGGATCGCAAGCCCGTTGTGTCCGAATAAACGCGTATGGACGGTTCGTTTTTTTGCAGGAGCTGGAAGCCATCGGCGTAGATGTGTCCCACCATGGGTTCTTCGTAGCGCGTGACGAGCTGTCCGTCATGGGCTTCTGGGGCTTTCAGACAGTCCGAGGTTTTTATCCAGGGGTGGTAATGAGCTGTGTACGTCGCTGCTGTGAGGATGGAGAGGCTGAGCAGGATGATGGCGACGGATCGTTTGTTCATAGCGGGTATCCATTCATTGAAATAATGGCGATTTTCACACGCGGTTTATCCCCATGAATGAATTAAAATCCCTTCGTTTCTCAAATCGGGATCGTGGATGAAGAGACACTCAAGCTTCAAAATGCCGTACGGGATTCCCAGTTTCACCATTGTGAAAATATACGATGCTCGTGAGACAATTGCAATCCCAATATCGTTTTAGCTTGCATCCCATCCGTTTTCTTAGTATACTCGTTTCTATGGAGGAATGGATTTCCATTCGAGGCGCCCGCGTCCACAACCTGAAGAACATCGATGTGGACCTGCCCAGGGGCAAGATGACCGTCATCACCGGGCCGTCGGGATCTGGCAAATCCAGTCTGGCGTTCGATACACTCTTTGCCGAGGGGCAGCGGCGGTATGTCGAATCCCTTTCCGCGTATGCGCGGCAATTTTTAGAGCGGATGGACCGGCCCGACGTGGATGAGATTCGGGGGATTTCTCCGGCCATGGCCATCGAGCAGAAAAACACGTTTCGTACCTACCGGTCTACCGTGGGCACGGCCACGGAAATCTTGGATTACCTCCGTCTCCTTTTTGCCCGCATTGGAAAGGTCGTGTGTCCTGACTGTGGCTGCGAGGTGAAAAAACACCGTATTGAGGACGTAATTGATGCTGTTTCCAAGATTATGCAGGGGAAATCGTTTCTCGTCGGTTTTCCTCTGATACATGAGGGCATGAGCACGGAAGAGCGTTTGCAGAACCTAAAAGCGGAAGGCTTTGTTCGCCTGTGGGTGCGGGATCGCAGCGTGCGTATCGATGAGCTGAATATAAAGGAGCTGGATGCGAATCACGTTCTTGTTGTTGTCTCCCGTTTCAGGGCCGGTTCATCGAATCGGCAACGTCTGGTAGATGCTCTGGACACGGCCTTTACCCACGGCAGTGACCGATTGATTGTCGTCGTTGAGGGCGAGGAGCCTCTTCGATTTTCACGATCCTTCGATTGCCCGAACTGCCTGCGCCGGTTCATCGAGCCCCAGCCTCGACTATTCTCGTTCAACAACCCTTTTGGTGCCTGTCCTGCCTGCCGGGGATTTGGGGATATCATCGGCATTGACATGGACCTGGTTGTGCCGGATAAGACCAAATCCATCCGAGAGGGAGCCATCGAGCCCTGGAATACGCCCACACATCAACATATCCTGCGGCGTCTGGAGAGGGAGGCACCCAGGCACCATCTATCGCTGGACACCCCTTTTCAGGATCTCGCGGATGAGCAGGTTTATTTGCTGAAGCATGGAGACGGAACCTTCCCGGGCATATACCCGTTTTTCCGCAAGCTCGAGAGGAAAAAATATAAGATCGGCATCCGTGTTTTTCTCTCCCGTTATCGGGGCTATTACCGTTGTTCTGAGTGCGGGGGGACACGCCTCAGACCGGAGGCCTTGTGGGTTTTTATGGGTGGGAAGCATATCGGTGATGTGACCCGGATGACTCTGGCTGAGGCGAAACACTTTTTCCAGAACCTGAAACTCACCTCCTATCAAAAGGACGTAGCTCAACAGATACTCAGGGAACTTCGGGATCGGCTGGACTACCTGGTCGAGGTGGGATTGGGGTATCTCACCCTGGATCGGCGGTCGGCCACCCTCTCGGGAGGGGAAGCCCAGAGAATCAACCTGGCGACGGCCTTGGGCTCCCGGCTCGTCTCCACGCTTTATATTCTGGATGAGCCGACCGTGGGATTGCATCCCCGGGATGACGAGAAACTCATCCGTATCCTGCATAGGCTTCGTGATTTAGGCAACACGGTCGTCGTGGTGGAACACGATAGGGCTATGATGGAAGCCGGCGACCAGATTTTGGAGCTGGGCCCGCATGCGGGCGAAGCCGGTGGTGAGGTTGTGTACCAGGGGCATTTCGACGGTCTGCAGAAGAACGGTCGCTCCCTGACGGGTGCGTATGTATCAGGTCAAAAGAAGATATCCCTTCCCAGGCAGCGAAGAGCCGGGAACGGGCATCAGCTCACTTTAAAGGGCTTGCGAGAGCACAATTTGAAGAGTATCGACGTTGAGATACCCCTGGGATGTTTGGTAGCTGTGACGGGTGTCTCTGGTTCCGGTAAGAGCAGTCTGGTGGAGGATGTGCTTTATCCGGCCTTAAAACTGAAGAAGGGGGCATGGAAGAAGCGGGTGGGTGAGTTCGATGATCTCGAGGGTGATGAATACATCGACGAGGCTATTCTGGTCGATCAGTCGCCCATCGGCCAGACGCCTCGATCCAATGCCGTGACTTATGTGAAAGGATTCGACGGAATCCGCCGGGTTTTCGCAGCCACTCGGAAAGCCAGGGTAAGGGGATATTCTCCGGGTATGTTTTCGTTCAACGTAAAGGGGGGTCGTTGCGATGAATGCGAAGGGAACGGTCAGATCAAGCTGGAGATGGTGTTCTTGGCCGATATTTTTTTGCCCTGCGCCGTCTGCGGCGGAAAGCGGTTCAAGAAAAACGTACTGGAGATTCAATACCGGGATCAGAGTATCGATGACGTTCTTCAGATGAGTGTGTCCCAGGCTCTGGAATTTTTTCACGATCAACCGGCCGTGGTACGAAAGCTGCGAGTGCTGGAGGATGTCGGTCTCGGCTATCTCCGGCTGGGCCAGCCGGCACCGGCTCTATCGGGCGGAGAGGCCCAGCGGGTCAAGCTGGCCGCCCATTTGGCGCAGAAACCGGGAAAGGCTATTTTGTATCTTTTCGATGAGCCGACCACGGGCCTTCACTTTGATGATATCTCAACACTGCTTCGATGCTTCGACCGGCTCATCGATGCGGGAAATTCCGTTCTGGTCGTCGAGCACAACCTGGACGTGATCAAATGCGCCGACTGGATCGTCGATTTGGGGCCGGAAGGGGGAGAGGAAGGCGGTCGTATCGTCGCACGAGGGACACCGGAGGATGTGGCGCGTTGTAAAACATCCCACACCGGAACCTTTTTAAGGGACGTTTTGAATAAATACAGTGGAGAATGAGCATGAAAATCGGTATCATGTCGGATAGCCATGATAATATACCGGCCATCGCCAAGGCCGTGGGGTTTTTTAACGATGTGGGCGTCTCCCTGGTCATCCATGCCGGGGATTTGATCGCTCCCTTCGTTGCCAAGCCGTTGAGTGAACTGGACATGGATCTGGTGGCTGTGTTCGGGAACAATGACGGCGAACGGTTGGGTCTGGCCCAGGTATTCGAGGGTAAGATTCACCGGGCGCCTCATGCATTGAAGCATGCAGGGAAGGACATTCTGATTCTGCATGAACCCGACAATCTGGAGGCTCTTTCGGCCAGTGGTCATTACGATGCCATCGTCTACGGACACACGCATGACGTCGATATCCAAAAAGGAAAGACGCTGGTCATCAATCCCGGAGAATGCGGGGGCTGGCTTCGGGGCAGGCGTACGGTGGCGCTCTGGGATGTGCCATGGGGAGACGTGGAGGTGATTCCGGTTTGAACTCGGATACACGGAATTTGAGGGGTAGATCACATCCCCCGACGCGATGAAACGGAACATGAAGGCGTCCAATTGGTTTAAACGGATATAGAATAGGGATGTCTTTCAACGATTGTGATTACGAATGATAAAGACATGATTCAGCCCAAAAAAGAAGCTCTTTTATACGAGCCGTTGAGGAACAAAGCTGTCCAATGCCATCTCTGCTACAGGCGATGTGTGATCCCCGATGGCGAGCGGGGGTTCTGCCAAACTCGGCTGAATGAAAACGAAACACTGTACACCCTTATCTATGGCAGAGTCTCTTCAGAAAACATCGCTCCCATCGAAATAAAGCCGTTCTTCCATTTTTTTCCTGGAACGCAGGCCTATTCCTTGGGTTCTCTGGGGTGTAATTTCCATTGCCCCGGGTGTCAGAACTGGGAAATTGCCCACAGCAGAGTCCTGGAAATCGACAGTAAGACTCGGTATATTTCACCCCAGGAAGCCGTAGATAGGGCGGAGCACCTGGATTGTCAGGGCTTGTCATGGACATACAACGAACCGACGTTGTGGTGGGAATATGTGCTGGACGGTGCCAAACTATCGAAATCCAGAGGATTGTACACGACACTCGTCACCAACGGGTATTTTACGCCTGAGGCATTAGATCGTGCGGGGCCTTACATGGACGCCATTCGAATGGACGTGAAGGGTTTCACCAAGGACCTGTATCGTCGCATCGCGGGAATCGAGGATTTTGAGGTCATTCTGACCAATGCGGAGAGGGCAAAAAAGACATGGCACATCCACGTAGAAATCATCACGAACGTGATCCCGGGAATCAATGACGATGAAGCGCAGCTCCGAGGAATTGCCCGATGGATTTATCAATCGTTGGGAAGGGATACGCCCTGGCATGTGACTCGATTCTATCCCCATCACCAATGGACGAATCGCTCGCCCACGCGTATAATTGTTTTAGAAGGGGCAAGGCAGGTTGGATTGGACGCTGGATTGCGGTATGTGTACTTGGGAAACGTTCCGGGACATAACGGAGAGAACACGACCTGCCCGCGTTGCGGAGAGATGCTCATCGAGCGACACAATCACAAAATGTTTCTTAATAGAATAGAGAAGGGGGTCTGTGTGAGTTGCGGAGAACCCATCCCTATCGTCCAGGAGGTGAAGCCGATGTCGGGGTAGCTCCGATTCGGAATAAGAAAACGTGCCGTGCCGTAGTAGGCATGGCCGTTCTGGCTGCGTGGCTCTCGGTCAGCGGCCAGGGACTCATCCGAAGAATCGAATCCCCGGAGACCACGTTTCAGGATGAGCGGAAAAACTGGATCGGCCAGGATATTCGGTTTCTTTATCAGGAGAGGGCCGAGCAATTGGGGAAGTACGTCGGTTTTTGCTGGGATCCAGAAGAACCGCGCAGCAGCATCGTCGAGTATGCACGGCTTGCGGGCCAGCATGGACGGATCCAAGAGGCCTGGGTGGGTAGTGTTGTGTCTTCGAGTCCTCAGGGCCAGAATGAAGAAGAGATCGTGGCCTTCTGGAAAATCCGATTAATGGAATCCGGTCGGGCTGTCTGGTACTGGGATGAAGGCGTCCCGTATATCGATGGCCTGGGTTTCATTCGCGATTATGAAGCAGCCCGTCGTCATGTGGGCGACAGTCTTTGGACGAAGCAGGTTTCGGTACTCTATACGATGGACGATGCGTCCATCGTTCGTCTCAGAAACCTCCAAAAAGTGGTATTGTCGGAGGTTCGATGGAGTGAGCATGCGAATTATCCCTTGAAATTTGTCCTGAAAACCGGCAAGGGCGAGGTAGGGTACCGGCCCGGCACATCCATCGATGCATTTCTGGATGAGTGGCACACGACCGATCCACGGAGTCTGCTTGGCGGTTGGAGTTTGCTGACCTGGATGGCCATCGAAAACAGGAAGCTGACTACCGGGATGACCCCGGATATGGTGCACTTGGCATGGGGAAATCCCATGGCGACAGACCTGTTCATCGCCCCTCAGGGGAATCAACTGACACTGTCCATTTACCATGGTTTGAACAAGCGCATCTACGGTCTGTTTTTTATCAACGGCAGGCTCGTCACCTGGCAATGGAAAGAGCGGCAGCATCAGAATCGAGACCGCCTGCGTTTCGCGTTGAATCACGAACGCGTCAATCAAACTTGTGATGTGCTTATCGAATGGCAAAGCGTTCAGGAAAGTGGAAAAGAGACTGTAACCTTTTATTGGTAATTACGTCTTTATTGTGAACGATGAAAAAGGCAGCCTTTAAAAAGATACTGCGCGAACAGAAAGACCGAGTGTTTAGTTACGCGTTTTATTTTCTCAAGAATCGAGAGGATGCTGAAGATGTGACTCAAGATGTCTTTTTAAAGGTATGGCAGAATTGGGAAAGAATCGATAAAAACAGAATCGTGGCCTGGATGATGCGAGTAACGTACAATCAATGTGTGGATGTAAGCCGAAGGAAAAAAACAACTCAGATGAGCCGGGTGAATTCGGCCGTGTTTGACATCGAAAGAGTAGCGTCGGACGTGACTCCCCATGTCGATCCCTTGTCTTCCGTCGAATTCACAGAAATGCAGGAGACACTGCTATCGGCCATGAGTGCGTTACCCAAGAAGACTCAGAGTATGCTGCTGTTGCATTATTTTCAGGGATTGAAATACGAAGCTATCGGGGAGATTCTGGACACCAAGGTAAGCACCGTAAAAGTCGCGATTCACCGTGGGAGAAAAATGTTAAAACAGCTTTTAGCTGAAGCATTTCCGGAGAGAGCAGGGAAAGTTCAAAATGAATGTACCGTGTCATGAAATAGCGGACCTGATGGACGCATTCTTGGATGGAACATTATCCCGGAAGGAGAAGTCCAGGGTTAAAAAGCATCTCAAGACATGTGCGTCCTGCAGGAC
>Ga0180438_10000744_pt1 | contig 59870 bp, 55 predicted proteins | sample SS_ome_12_FD_132455 | JGI IMG/M metagenome (GOLD analysis project Ga0180438, IMG submission 132455) | Hypersaline lake sediment archaeal communities from the Salton Sea, California, USA - SS_3_D_2 metaG | ecosystem: Environmental > Aquatic > Non-marine Saline and Alkaline > Hypersaline >... | reverse complement strand
GTGGGCGGGTCTCCTGACCCGACCACCCTAATCCTGTTGTGGGCGGGTCTCCTGACCCGACCACCCTAATCCTGTTGTGGGCGGGTCTCCTGACCCGACCACCATGGCGACCGAAGGTCTCCCCCTTCCGAGAAAACCTCACGTCCAGTCGAGTGCAGTGATACCGACATCGCACGGCTCCAGGCTTTCCGAGGCGTAGTAACAAGCTGACGAGTATCGCCAATGCTCCGGACGCTTAACCAACCCCTTGCGACAGGGATTGTCATGGATGTAGTTGATCTTTTTGCTCCCAAGACTCCGCTGACTGGATCGCTTCAGGGTGGCGACTCGGCTGCCAGAGCCTTCTCTTTCGATCGGCTGTCGACGCTCTCCTCAGGGTCTCATGAAATCCGACAGGCGCCCTCTCGACACAATATTCCGCGAGGGCTCGCCCCGTGAACTTTCGAGACTTTCATTGTCAAATGAGCGGTCGAATACGATCGCATGCATGTGCGTCGGCATGATGACGTAACCGCTCACTCGAAGTCCTTTCTTCTCGATGCAAAAGTTAAGGCTACCGGTAACGATTTGACATGGTTCGTCGCTGACGAATACTGGCAACCACTCCACGACGGAATACGTCACGAAGTAGACGTACGCATCGTCGGCAATTCGATAGCGTTCAGCCACGGTCTTGAAGCCCCTTATGTCGCGTTCTTCGATCGTCGTTCTTGAACCCCACTGGAGACCTGCGGTCGTACTCGTGGAACGGTCGGGAGACCGTCCCACAACGGCGATTGCCATGTGAAAGATCATCTTAACGGAGTGGAAGCGAATTGACCAAACGAGAAACGAACGCCCTCGCTGTAGTTCGGCAAGTGGCCATCTTCAAACATCAGCGAACGTGAGTGGACGATTCTGAAGATTGACTTTCTAAAGAATATTGATAGGCTGGTAGGGCGTGCTACGAGCTGAGTGCCAGCTAACAATGTTGGCTCGGCGGGAGCTTCGCCCTCCCGTCTGTGGCTCTGCGGGAGCTTCGCCCTCCCGGCAGCACGACATGAATATCTGATCCATCGCGCTTCGGTATCGACGTGAGCCTTCGGGGAGACAACTCGAGGGTATCGCGTAAGAGCCCGCGCCGACTCGGCTGAACTTTTTTGGCCAACCGAGTCCGCGCGGGTTTTATCGTGCCAAGACGATTTCGGGAGGGCGACGCTCCGGCGGAGCCGAAGCAATTCGTGGAGCGGTCTTCCGACCGCTTTATGGAGCACTGGCAAAGCCTGTGGCACACGATGTCGTACCACCGACATGGAAACGACAAACCGGAACACCCTGGTCAGTGAGGGACCTAGAGCACAACCGTCGCGCCAGAATGCGGACTTCGGGCTGCCCGAAAAGCCGATCGCTGGCACCCAACCGAACAATACACCAACAAACACCGAACACCGTGAGAACAACCGCCAAACAACCGCCCGACTGGACTCGGGCCGGCCCCAGGGACTTCCGGCGTGCCCGAGGGCACACCTCAACATCAATTGGCATCAACTTTGACGAGTGCGGATCGCTGTCAAGGGGCATACAGAGTGGGCAGCTTGCCTGAACCAAGGGCCGCGGCCCGGACGGCCGCTTGACACCGGCCGCTCCAGCACGATATTCGAGGGTTTGCCAACAACCGAAACTTGGGCCTGGCGACTCCCCGCGAGTACCGCACCGCCGGATCGCCGGCCGAAGAGACCATTCATAACAACGAGCAAGTAGAACAGGAGCACCTCATGCGCAGGGCAAAGATCTCCATCATTGGAGCAGGGAACGTAGGAGCGACGACCGCACATTGGTGCGCGGCGGCGGAACTGGGCGATGTGGTGCTCCTCGATATTCCTCAAACCGAAGGCATGCCAGCCGGCAAGGCGCTCGATCTGATGGAAGCCTCGCCCATCGTCGGCTTCGACTCCAATATCGTGGGCACCACCGACTATGCCGATACGGCGGGCAGCGATGTGGTGGTCATTACGGCCGGCATTCCTCGCAAGCCGGGCATGAGTCGCGACGACCTGCTTAAAACAAACGCCGGCATCGTCGGCTCGGTCGCCAAAGAAGTGGCGGCCACCAGTCCCGACGCCATGATCATTGTGGTTAGCAATCCGTTGGACGCCATGGTCCAACAGGCCTTCAAGGTAACCGGCTTTCCAGCGAATCGTGTTATGGGACAAGCGGGCGTCTTGGATACGGCTCGTTATCGCACGTTCCTGGCCATGGAACTGGGTGTGAGCGTGGAAGATGTGCAAGGCATGTTGATGGGTGGTCACGGCGATACGATGGTGCCGCTTCGCAGCTGCACGAGTGTCAGCGGTGTGCCGGTAACTCAACTCATCTCGCCGGAGCGACTGGAAGAGATTATCGAGAGAACACGCAAAGGTGGCGGCGAGATTGTGGGGCTGCTGAAGACGGGTAGCGCCTATTACGCCCCCGCCGCGGCCACCGCCCAGATGGTCGAAGCGATTGTCAGAGACAAGAAACGACTGCTGCCGGCGGCGGCCTACTGCGAGAGCGAGTATGGCGTGGGCGGCTACTATGTTGGCGTGCCCGTCATTCTTGGCTCCGATGGAGTGGAGAAGATTGTGGAACTGGAGCTCAACGAATCGGAGCGGGCCGAATTCCAGAATAGTGTCGACGCCGTCAAGGAATTGGTCGCCGTGATGGCGGAGATGGGCGTGTAAGCAGTCCGGTGCGGAAACGGGATGGCTAGCAGCTGCCAGCAGATTCCTCCCGGACCGGAGAAAAAAACCAACTGGAAAAATCTTTGATTCCGGCCCCTTCAGCTGGGTAAACTACACGCAACTAGAGAAGCGACGAAACTAGAGGAAAGCGGTTCAAGAGCAAGAGGCACTCTCTTGGCCCACCTGCGGTCGAGTCCCTCGACCGGCAAGCAGCGGCGCCCGGAGGGCACGCTGGCGATAGCATGACGCGCACCAGGAACGCCCCTTGATAGCGAGGGACCGATTGGCGTTGACGGAAGGCGTGACGTGTAATAGATTTCCGGACTTTAACTGACAAAGAACGTCGGGAAATTGTCGACAGAGCAAACGGCCCTGGCACCGCAAGGCGTAGAGTGCGTGTCAACGTAAGCTGAGCAAATTCCCCCGGCTTGAGCGAGTACCGCAGGTCGTGACATGACTTGCTGAGCAGCCCCCGAACAAACCACCCCTGCGAATATAAAACACATGAACCGCCTGGAAATGCGACACGAATCCTCGACCGGCTTGTTACCCGCCAACCGCTTTGCCACGGCAACGGAATTTGGTGACAGCGAGCTGACTCACTTTCCATGCTCCGTATTTAGCCCGATGCACTACGAGCCGGGCTACGCCTACCCGCTCATCATCTGGCTGCATGAAGAAGGGGAGGACGAGCACGCGATCAAGGAGGTCATGCCGCAGATCAGCATGCGAAACTACTTAGCCATTGGCGTGCGTGGCACATTGGTTCACGAAGCTGACGGTCACGACCCTTCCAACGCGGAATCCGGATACACCTGGCGACAGAATCTCGACCACACGTACCTGGCCCAACATCGAGTGCTGGAAGCGATCGAGCATGTGCGGGACCGCTTCAACATTCGGGAAGACCGCATCTTCCTGGCCGGTCGAGGCGCCGGCGGGACGATGGCCTTCCGGCTGGCAATGAGAGAACCGGAGCTCTTTGCAGGCGTCATTTCTCTGGGAGGGGCGTTTCCTCAAGGCGATGCACCGCTGGCACGTATTTCCGAGGCTCGCCAATTGCCGCTCTTCATCGCCGCTAGCTGCGATGATGAAGCGTATCCGGCCGAAGCGGTCTGCGACGACCTGCGACTCTTGTATGCAGCCGGTATGTCCGTGACCCTACGACACTACCCCGAGGATGAACCGTACCGCGATCAGATCATGGGCGATATTGACCGCTGGATCATGGAACTAATCGCCGCCTCCGGCCAGCGCTCGGTCGTGCCCTCGGAGCAATCGGAATCGTAACGCGGCTGCCAGCCAGCCGTCCCAGGCACGTGGGATATTGAAGACGCGTGACCTGCGACCGGATAGCCCTGGAGTGCTGGCCTTGCCATCACTCCCGAGTGACGGGGCATCTGCGTTGGAAAGCGCATTGACAACGTCCGCCGGCGTTGTGTAGTCTCCCGCCGCTTTTCCTCCTCTTCATCCAGCCCGCACTGGTGACGTGGCCGTTCTGGCGAACGTCGAGCGGGAGGATCGCAAACCGATCCCAGTCACACGGACAGCCAATTGCGAGCCGCCTTGAAAAGGGGTCGGCCTACAACGGGCGTCTCATGCAAGTCGAAGAGCAGTCAACTCCAACGATCCGATTCTGCGTCACTTCAATCGACGACTGATGGCAGACGAAACAACACAAATCGACGGTCAAGAAACCGATGCATCTAGCGGCCCGACAGAATCATCGCGTGGCTGGCTGCAGCGCATTCTCGCCTGGACAATTCAAAACCGGCTTAAGATTGCGGCGACTGTGGGAGTCGCCCTAGTAATGACAACTGTTGTACTCAAGATTACTGTCTCGTCCGACGGCGACATCCAACCCCCAGAGGAGATGGTGACCCTGCGCGAAGCCCTTGAGGCGCTGGACTTGGGAAACTATGGCAAAGCCCGTCAAATCGCGATGAGACTGCAGTACCAGGTTGGACCAGGGCAACTAGGTGGTCCGGCTTTCGTCTTGGGCGCCGCAGCAGCCTACGAAGCCGATACTCTCTGGGGCAAGAACAAACTGACGCAGCACGCCTTGGCAGCACAACATCTCGAAGAGTCTCGCGATCGTGGCTTTCCTGAAGATCGTGAAGGGGAAGGCCTCTTTCTCCTGGGGCGTAGCCTCTATCGCAGCAATCAAGTCGCCACGAGCCGATCTGTGCTCGCTCACGCGCTGAAGATCGAATCCGCGAGCATCGGGCCACAACAGCGTCTCATCATTCTCAGAATGCTTGCCGAAGCGCATCTCACCGAGAGGGACTCCGACCTCCAAGAGGCACTCAAGTTCAGTCAAGAGTACCTGAATACAACAAATCTCTCCGACGAGGATCGGGATGACGGCTTGCTGCGACACGCTCGCATTCTCTTCAAGTTAGACAACCTTGAAAGTTGCCGGACTCATCTCGACCAACTCTCAGCCGACGCCCACAATCGCGCGGACGCCATGGTCATGCGGGGGCGTCTGCTCATGCGAGTTGCGGAGCGCCTTCCACAAGGGGAGGAGCAGAGCGAGAAGACATCTCCGAAAGCCGCGGAACTATACCAAGCGGCAATGTCTGTCTTCCAGAAGGTGCAAGAACATTATAGCGCCGGTGAAGCCGCTCGCAGCCGAGCCCATTACTTGACAGGCCTTTGCTTGAAGCGACTGGGGCAGCCCAATGAAGCCATCACCGAACTGCGAAAAGTCCGTAATCTCAGCGCCGATTCGGAAGAGGGCGTGGTTGCCGCCCTGGCCGAAGGCGACTTGCTTCTCGAACTCGGCAAGGACGATGTGGCGATCCGCCGCTACCGAGACGCGGTCACGGCGATCGTCGCTACCGGCACGCTTAACAATCCTTGGGTAAGCCTCAATGAAATGCGACAACGACTGCTCGGCGTCGTCGGAAATTACATCTCTGCCAATAAGTTCGAGCAGGCGGTACAAATGGCCGAGTTGGTTTCGCCAATCGTTCGAACATCTCAGTCAGTGCAACTGAAAGCGGAAGCTCAGGTTGAATGGGCCAAAGCGCTCGCTGCACAGTCCGAGTCAGCCCCTCGAGATGAGCAGCAGCTTCTGCAAAGTGACGCGCGCAAGCACTACCGAGAGGCTGGTCAGATTCACGCACGTCTCGCCCGCCTCCGATTCGCCTCTCGAGATTATCCCGACGACCTGTGGAATAGTGCCGAGAGCTTTCGACTGGGACACGATTACGCAAACGCAATTAAGATCTTTGACGAGTACCTTAAGAACGAATCTCGCCGCAGAATTCCAGCGGCACTAGTGGGTCTGGGCGAGTCCCATCTGGCCTTGGGAAATTACGACAAAGCGATCGAGGCGCTGACGACATGCATCGAAGACCATCCACAGGATGCATCGGTCTATCGGGCTCGTATTTTGGCGGCCGAGGCCCACACGGAGAAGGGCGAGATCGACCTCGCCGAGACTTTCCTGCAGAGCAATCTCAGCGATCGTCACCTCGGCCCCAAGAGCCACGAATGGCAAGAGTCGCTGTTCGCACTCGGCAAGATTCTGCACAAGGGCGGCCGCTACTCGAAAGCCATTCCGAAGCTTGAGGAAGCTGTCCGACGGTATCCCAAGTCGCCGCATGCCATGGAAGCGCGATACCTCATTGCCGAATCGTATCGCGAGGCTGCTCAGGACCCCTTGAGGAAATTTAAGGAGGCGACTATTGAAGCGAATCGTCAGCAATACATCGCCGAACTTCGAAAGCTGTTGACGGAGTCGGAATCGTACTACGAATCGGTGCGTCAGGACCTCAACTTGAGACCCGACACGGTCACTCTGACTCCCCTCGAAGCCGCTATCCTCCGGAACTGCTATTTCGCCCTGGGAGCTGTCTACTTCACGCAGGGAGCTCACAACGACGAGTACTACGAGCGTGCCATTCGCGCTTATTCCGACGCGACAAATCTCTATCAAAACAGCCCTGAGGTACTCGAGGCCCTCGTGCAAATTGCCGCTTGCCATCGTCGCCTCAATGAACCGGCAGAAGCGCGAGGCAAACTAGAACAGGCGCGGGTTATCCTCAACCAACTCGACAGCAGTCTCGACTTCGAACGGACCACCAACTTCACGAAGCAAGAGTGGAAAAAATACCTCCAAGATTTGATCGATATTTCAAAATAGCTCATTCCCAATAACGGCATGGACCATGCCCCTTATGAATAATCTCGGAACCGATCGTCTGGCCGACCTGATCAATCAGAAGCACCGCTGTCTCCTGCAGCTGCGAGATATCGGAACGCGCCAAGTCGAAACCGCGCGAGGCGGACAGATGGAACTGCTGATGCAACTGCTCGCCACCAAACAGCGGCTCATCGACCAGATGCTTCGCATCGAGCAATTACTCAAGCCGTTCCGTCAGCAGGATCCTGATGGACGGGACTGGGCAACTCCCGAAGATCGCCACCAGTGTGCCGCGGTCGCCAAGGAATGCGAAGACCTCCTGGAGGCCATTGTCCGACAAGAAAAACAAAGTGAGCAAGAGTTGGTTCGACGACGCGACGATGCGGAGGTTCGACTTCAAGGGACCCATGTCGCTAGTCGAGTTCACAATGCCTATGTGTCCGGAGATTCCCCAACTCGTTCCGCCGTCGATTATTCGTAGCCATCATCGCGAATGCCGGACCCTCATAGTTCGGCTTTTTAACCTCACTGCCAGGATGACTCATGAGCGAGCTAAGCCATCAACAAAACGACCGGCCTCTGAACACCAACGCTGATTTGGAGACGGTGCTTGCCGCCTGGCATGAGGCGACCGTCCGTCTCGAGCAGACGCATGAAGTACTTCAGTCGGAGGTCCGTCGGCTGTCCGACGAACTGGAGATCAAGAACCGTGAACTGGCGAGAAAGAACCGCCTGGCCGACCTCGGTGAAGTCGCCTCCTATGTCGCCCACGAAGTGCGCAATCACCTGGTCCCCGTATCGCTCTACCTCAATCTTCTGGAGCGCCGCTGTGAAGACGACTCAAGTAATCTCGACGTCATCAAGAAAGTTTCTTCCTGCGTCAAAGCCCTGGAGAGCACCGTGAGTGATCTATTGAACTTTGCCGCCGACCCGACCCCTTCCATGCAGTCGACGCGACTCGACCAGTTGATTGGGGATGTCGTTGAATCCTTGCAAGAGCAGCTCTCCGCCCAGCATATCAAGACGGAAATCGATGTCCCGAATGACGCCACGGTTTTCGTCGACCAAGAGATGACCAGAAGTGTCCTATTGAACCTCGTATTCAACGCAATGGACGCCATGCCTGACGGGGGAGAAATCGTTGTCACGGCCGTCAACAGCGCCGGAGGCGTCGAGCTGGAAGTCGCCGACAGTGGCCCTGGACTCTCCGACGACGTGCGAGACCACTTGTTCGAGCCGTTCTATACGACCAAACGAGATGGTACCGGGCTGGGCCTGGCGGTCGTCGAACAAATTGTCCGCGCCCACGGCGCCCAAATCTCCGTCATGAACTGCCCCGAAGGGGGAGCCGCTTTCACACTTCACTTTCCGCGACAAGCCGCCATGGAGGCCGCCGCATGAGCCTTTCCTCTGCCGCTCCCAAGACTGACCTCAGGCGAACCGATGGTGCTCACCAAGCCGTCGGACGCGTGCTGGTCGTCGACGACCACGACGAAGCGCGAGAGTCGATCGCTGAGATCCTGCGTCACGCGGGTCATCAGGTCGAGACGAGTCCCAGCGCCGCCGAAGCATTGAGAAAGCTGGAAGCGGACAGCTTTGACGTCGTCATCACGGACCTAAACATGCCGGGCATGTCGGGCATTGAATTCATCCGTCACCTTGAGCACCGCCCTCACGGAGCACAGATCCTCATGGTTACCGCCTACGCCAGTGTCACCACGGCGGTCGAGGCCATGCGACGCGGCGCCTTTGATTACATCGAGAAACCGTTTAGCGCCGAAGAGATCGAGAATCTCGTCGAACGGGCCATCGAGCATGGAAGTTTGCTCGATCAAGGACTGGTCTGCGCGACTTCCGCGGTCGCGGAAACCACTGCGAAAGACTCTGCATGCTCTACGATCTCCTCGTCGAGCGGTTCCGACTCATCATCGAACGGCTCATCCTCACCGCAATCGCCTTGCATGATTGGCGAAAGCTCCCTGATGGTGGCTCTGCGGCAGAGAATCGCTCAAATTGCACCGACCTCGGAAACCGTCCTGATTACGGGCGAAAGCGGCACCGGCAAAGAATTGGTCGCCCGGGCGGTACACGCCCAAAGCACTCGTGCCGACGCCCCCTTGGTTAGCCTCAACTGTCCGGTGCTCTCGGCACAATTGATGGAAAGCGAATTGTTCGGTCACGAACGCGGTGCTTTCACCGGGGCCGACACTGCCCGCACGGGACGCTTCGAGCTGGCAGACCATGGCACCATCTTGCTCGACGAAGTCACGGAGATCGAGCTTCCGCTGCAAGCCAAGTTGTTGCGCGTGCTGCAGGAGAGAACATTTGAAAGAGTGGGGACCAGCGAATCGATTTCGGTCGACGTCCGGGTACTGGCCACGACCAATCGCGATCTTCAGAAAGAGGTCGCCGAAGGCCAATTCCGCGAAGATCTCTACTTCCGGCTGGCTGTCGTCCCCTTGAATGTTCCGGCACTGCGCCAGCGGCGCGATGACATCCCGCTGTTGGCCGCTCACTTTAGACAGCAAGCGGCGGCGCGACTCGGACGCGACCCGCTCACCTTGGCCGCTTCGGCGGAACAGTTGTTGGTTGACTATCACTGGCCAGGCAATGTGCGAGAGCTACAGAACATTGTCACCCGAGCGAGTGTGCTGACCGATCGCGACGTGATTCAGGCCGACGACTTGCGGCCGTGGCTGATCGACGCGACGGGCGACGAGGACGAGGCGCCTGCCACCGACATGCCAACCGGTGTGAGTCTCCACGAGATGGAACGCAAACTGATTATCGCGACTCTCGAGAACTTTGCAGGCCATCGAGCGAAAACGGCCAAAGCCTTGGGCATCGGAATCCGTACGCTCAGCGGAAAACTCAAGACCTATGGCTACGCCCCTCGTACCAAGGACTTTTCCAAGGCGGCTTAGCGGATCGGCAAGAACTGCCGGTTGGAATACAACAACAGGCATAAATGATAACCAGCAAAGAAAGCGGATCGAACCGGTTAACTTACAATACTGCAACGCTAGCGGCGGTCGAGCTGGCAACCTAACTGTTTGGGAAATTAGGAAATAGGTAGAGACATGCGTAAGACAGAGAAGCATCGCCGCGACAACTCCGCGGAGTTTGGCACGCCGATTGCAAATCAGGCTAGTCGCGTCTTGCCAAGGCAGGGGAGCACGAGCCGACCAGAAGGAGGGCTAGTGTCATGAGTCTGTCTATGTTTAACGCGACCACTATTCCTGCCTTAGAACAGGTGTTGAATTTTTCAGAAAAGCGTCACGCTGTTCTGGCATCCAACATCGCCAACCTAGATACCCCTGGCTACCGCAGTCGAGATATCTCTCCGGAGATATTTGAAACGCGACTGAAGGAAGCCCTCGCCGCCGACCCGTCATCGATGTCTCCTGGACATTCGGGCAGTTTCGCCCCGGAGATCGATTTTTCGAACGTCCGCGATGCCACACGAGAAATCTTGTTCCACGACGGCAGCGATGTCGGGCTGGAACACCAAGTCACCGAGATGGCAAAGAACCAGGGTCGATTCAACATGGCCCTGACCATCATGAGAAACCAATTCAGCTTACTTCAAGCAGCGATCAGCGAACGGGTGTAAGGCCAAGTTTGACTTCACAGGGTGGGCGTGAAGCGTGTCGATCAAGGAAATCAAGAAATGCTTAGTGCCCTCGACATCAGTACCAGCGGACTCGTCGCTCAGCGAACGCGACTGAACGCCATCACGAGCAATATTGCCAACATCTCCACAACCGTGAATGAGAATGGTGAAGTCAAAGCCTACCAGCCCCGCTATGCGGTCTTTCAGGCGGACGAAGAGTCGCCCTATCCCGAGGGTTCCGTGGGCGTCAAAGTCAGCTCGATTGAAATCGAACAGTCCGAACCTCGCTACAAACTCCAACCCGATCACCCCAACGCGATCAAAGAGGGACGTCTGAAAGGTTATGTTCCCGTTTCCAACATCAACTTGCAGCGGGAAATGGTCGACGCCCTCGAAGCGACACGAGCCTATGAAGCCAACATCGGAGTGATCGAGACGACCAAATCGATGAGTCAACAAACGTTGCGAATCCTGGTCTAGACGGTCCATCGATGACCTGGCCAGCACGCTCCAGCCAACGCACCTCACAACCACTTCAGCAAATAAGTCGCCATGAACCCGATCAACGGAATCTCGCCTTCCGCCATTTCGCCCGGACTGTCTCCCGGCATGGGCACGTCGGAAGCCCAAGGCAGCTCGTTCAAGAACCTGCTGATCGATTCGATTCAGCAAGTCAACACCATGCAGCAGGATGCTGATGGGCTGGTCGAACAGTTGGTAACCGGCGGCGATGTGAATCCGGCGGAAGTCTTGACCGCCGTGCAGAAGGCCGATCTCAGTTTTCGGCTGATGATGCAGGTCAGAAACAAGGCCATGCAAGCGTTTGAAGAAATACGAAACATTCGAATCTAGTTGACACCCTTCGTGCGTGTCGAATGATTCGGCGCGACTGGGCTGACAACTAAAGCGTCAATCTGAAAAATTACTTAGCTCGTCACACGGAGATCCATGGATGGACTTCTTGAATCAGGCATTCGCGCAAGTTAGCGACCTATTCCGATCGATGACCGTCGGAGCACGCATCACCGCGGGCCTCTTGTTGGTCGTCGTCGTTGTCAGCCTGGGGTACCTCTTCAACCAACGGTCGTCAGGTCCCGATGACTATTTGATGAACGGAGAGCCGATCCAGGCGAGCTACATCCCCGCGATGGAAGCCGCCTTTGCCGATGCCGGCTTGAGCGAGTACCGCGTCGACGGAACTCGTATTCGAATTCCACGTGGCAAGTCGAGTCTCTACATGGCTGCCCTGGCCGATGCTGACGCGCTGCCCCCCAACTTCCATGACTTCATTGACAACAGCCTTGATAAAGGTGGTGTCTTCGAGACTCGCGAAGTCCGGCAACAGCGCATCAAGAGCGCCCGTCAACAGCAGCTCGCCTCCATCATCCAGTCGATGCACGACATTCAGGCGGCCATGGTGTTGTACGACGAGAAAGAACAACCGGGCATCAAGCGTGGCAAGATTATCACTGCCTCGGTCAACGTCAAACCGACAGGAAACCGACCGCTCGACGCCGATCGCGTGCCAGCTTTGCGAAATATTGTCGCTTCGGCCATCGCGGGTCTCGATCCAAAGATGATCTCGGTGACCGACCTGAACTCGGGCCGAAACTTCAAGCCCTCCAGTGGCGATGAAGCCGACGAGACGGCGGAACTCTATCCCAAGCACAAGAAGTACTACGAGAAGATCTGGAAAAATAAGATCGAGAACGCACTCTCCTTGGTCCCCGACTCGATCGTCGCCGTGAACGTGGAATTGATTCCCGATTCCAATACGAAGACGACGACGACGGAGTACGACCCCAAGCCGGTTCCACTGATCAGTAAATCAAAGACCGTCATCGAAACGAATGAATCGGGTGCCGGCGGTGGTCGGCCCGGTCTGGCCGCCCAGCAACCAGCCGTCGGCGGGCCATCGACCGGAGCCGCTACGGTCGCTAGCGCGAACAGCCGGAGAAGCAACCGGGAAGATGCCGCTGAAGACCAGCAGAACTTGGTTGGCAGAACGGTCAAGCAAATTGAGACCCCCGGTCTTCAACCCCAGGTCGTCAAGGTCGCTATTGGCATTCCCAATTCCTACCTCCGCAAAGTCTGGTCGAAGCTGAACCCCGACAAGGAAATCACGCCCCAGGATCTGGGGATTAAACAGCAGGAAGAAAAGGACCGAATTCGGACGATGATCGCTCCCTTGATCTCCTTCAACAACAATCGAGACATCGCCAAGATCATGCAAGATGATGTGGCGGTCACGTTCTTTGAAGACATTGTCGAGGCGGCTCCCATCGAGGAGCCGAGTACCGTCTCGTCGGCACTCGGTTGGTTCTCACAGAATCTGAGCACCGTCAGCCTGAGCCTGCTGGCCGTCTTTGGCATGGTCATGTTGCGATCGATGGTTCGCGCCACCCCAGCAACTCCCGACACCCCGGCAGGAGGCGTCGCCACCGACGAGTCCGGCTATTCGTCAGATGAAGCGGGCGCGATTCTGCCGTTCGCGCCCGAGCCAGGCGCTACGGAAGCCGAACGTGCCGAACATGAAAAGAAACTGAAACGGCGCCTCTCGTCGGGACCCTCAGTGAAAGATGAACTGGCCGATCTGGTCAAGGAAGACCCCGACGCGGCGGCCAATATTCTACGAACCTGGATCAGTAACGCGGGATAAATCAACTCATGGATGAGCAAGCAATACGTCGAGTCGCGATTCTGATCGCCACGGCCGACCATCAGACAGCCGACGCCCTGCTGGAGCGACTGGAGCCCGAGCAGGCGGCCGCCGTCCGTAAGTATGCCGTGGGGCTCCAGGAAGTCGACGAGACTGAACGAGACGACATCCTCTCGGAGTTTACTCAAAACCGCTTTACGACCAGTTCCCATGCCGCCGATGCCTATGCGGCCATGAATGACTCGCCACGAAACGCGCCCGCGGATCACTTCGTTCCGAGCTTGATGCCGAGCCAACGCCCGGCCGGGATCGACCTAAGCGGCGACGCGGTCATTCAGTTGCGGATTCCGGGATCCACTCTCGACAGCGTTGAGGAGCAAACCGGCCTCGAATCGGACAAGCGGACTCGGCCATTGAATTCTCTGAAGGCGACCGGGGCGAGCGAACTTGCCAAATTCCTGGAGAAGGAAGGCCCGCAGACGATTGCTGTCGTCTTTTCTCATCTCGATCCGGCCCAAGCTTCCGCGGTGCTGGAACAACTCCCGCTCTCGCAACGCGGAGAGGTATTGGAGCGTCTCACCAAGCTCGAGGAGACCGATGAGGAGATCATTCATGAGGTGGAACTTGGCCTGCAGGAATGGCTAACGCAACAGACTAAGCGAGAACGTCGACGACGGGCGGGTGTCTCCGCTGTCGCCCGGATTCTCGATGCGGCGAACAACGACCTTCGACATCAGCTATTGGCCGATCTGGCCGATCGCGATTCGGAGCTCACCGAACAGATCGAAGTACTTGGTGTGTCGACAGTCCGACAGGATTATCAGCCGGACCTCGTTTCATTCGTTCCCACCCCCGAACCTACGATCGAGGCAGAACCAATGCCGCTCGAAGACATTGCGAAACTCCGCACAACGACTCTCATTCGAATCCTCGAAGCCTGTGACCGAAATACCCTCCTGCTCGCTCTGGCGGGAGCCGAGCCGGAAATCGTCAGCGACATCCTCAGCGTCCTGGGGTTGGCCGATGGACGTGAAATCCGCGAGGCAATCGGCCAGCTGGGCCCCATGCGACTGAGTGACGTGGACGCTTGCCAGGACCGCTTGGGGCGACTGGCCCAAGAAATGACGAGCGATAACGTGACCCCATCTCGTCCCGGCTGGCCTCTGGCGCGCGCCGCCTAGTTGCCAGCCTGCGGACCCTCACTCCACCCAAGACAATCGCTGAGAAACCGACTCCAAGCAACTATGTCGACAATTATCAAATCACGAAGCGGCTCGGGAAATACGGATCAGGTGGCCTACAACCTGAGCGACATCTCGCAGCAGGCCAACCGCATTCTCGAACAGGCTCATGCCGAAGCGGAGAAGATCATCCAAAAGGCCCACGAAGGCGCGGCAACCGTTCGCGCTCAGGCCGAACAGCAAGGCCAACAGGCCGCCGCTGCTGCCATGCAACAGGCCATTGGCGAAGAAATGAAGACACTCATGCCGGCCCTCGATCAGGTCATCGAGAATCTCGGCCGAGCGAAGCAGGACTGGCTCGCCCATTGGGAAAAGCGAAGCGTTCACCTGTCCGCCGCGATTGCCGAAAAGATCCTCCGTCGCGAACTGGAAAAGACACCCGAAGTCAGTCTGCAACTTATTCGCGAAGCACTCGAACTTACTGAAGGGCAGACCAATCTGCGAATACTGCTAAATCCCCACGATATAGAAACACTGGGCGATCAGGTCGAATCGCTCGTAACCAGCGTCGCTCGTGTGGCGTCGACAGAAATCGTTGCCGACCGAAGCGTCTCGGCCGGCGGATGTCGCATCGAGACGGAGCGGGGAGCCATCGACAATTCATTTCAGGCCCAACTGAAACGCATCGAGGAAGAGTTGACCTAAACCATGTCGAACTTGATGGAACAACTTGACGAAATTCTGCCGACGGCCATCACGGGAAGTGTGGTACGGACGGTCGGAATGACCGCTTCCGTGGCCGACTTCCCCGTGCCACTCGGTTCGATGGTGCACATTGAACGAAGCGGCGGAAACGCCATCCCGGCCGAAGTCGTCGGGTTCGACAAGAATCTCACTCTGATTTATCCGCTGCAGTCGATGACGGGCGTGCGACCAGGAAATCAGGTCCAGCTCCGTCGAACCGTCAATCGCATTCCCGTCGGCGAAGGGCTCTTAGGACGCGTTATCAACTCCGCGGGCGAGGTGACCGACGGATATGGTCAGCCGGCTGCCGAGCTAAAGATTAGCCGCGACCGTCTTCCCCCACCCCCGGTCGAACGACCGCGCATCGATACTCCTCTGAGCACCGGCATTCGCGCCATCGACGGCCTGTTAACCTGTGGCCGCGGACAACGCATGGGAATCTTCTCCGGTTCGGGTGTCGGAAAGAGCGTCACGTTGGGGATGATGGCCAAGTACACCTCCGCCGATGTAAACGTGATCGCCCTGATTGGTGAACGAGGCCGTGAAGTCAACGAGTTTCTGGAGCGCGATCTCGGACCGCGAGGTCGAGCCCGTAGCGTGGTCGTCGTGGCCACGAGTGACGAACCGGCATTGTCGAGAGTGCACGCCGCCTTCACCGCCACGGCCGTGGCGGAATACTTCCGAGACCAGGGCAAGGATGTCCTGCTGCTCATGGACTCGCTAACGCGGTTTGCCATGGCGCAAAGAGAAATCGGCTTGGCCGCTGGCGAACCGCCGACCACCCGTGGGTATCCCCCGTCGGTCTTCTCGCTGTTGCCCAAGTTGCTGGAGCGCGCCGGCCGAGCCAGGACTGGCAGCATCACGGGCCTCTACTCGGTCCTGGTCGAGGGCGACGACACCAACGAACCCGTGGCCGATGCCGTTCGCGGCTTGCTCGACGGACACACCTGGCTATCGAGGAGTATTGCGTCCCGCGGTCACTATCCGGCGATCGACATTTTGGAAAGCATCAGTCGGGTGATGCCGGAGATTACGCCTCGAGAACAACAGCAGGCCGCCACCGCCGTCCGCGAGTTGATGGCCACCTATCGGGAGAACGAAGACTTGATCTCGATCGGCGCCTACCGAGCCGGCAGCAACCCCAAGATTGATTTGGCAATCGCCATGCGAGACGAAATCGATCGCTTCCTACGTCAGCAGGTTGATGAAGTTTCCACGCTCGAATCGGCTCAAAACGGCATTCTCTTACTCGGACAACAAATTCAAGCCGTGATGCAACAGATCACGTCAGCGGCTTCCCAGCAGGCGGCCGCCCCCAACATGGGATGAACTCGAACTAAGAAGCCATGGCAAAGTTTACATTTCGACTAGCGACGCTCCTCAAACTCCGCGAAGAAATTCGCGACGAGCGGAGATCGGCGCTCGCCGAAGCATTTCATGCCGAAGAACTTCTCGTTGGACGCATTGGGGAGATTGAAGGCGAGAACAATACACTGCGCGAGCGACGCGGCACCATTGCCGCCTCGGGCAACGTCGCCGTGGATGAACTCCTGGAGATGCAACGCTATGAAGCGATTCTCACCGCGGAGTTAAACACGCTCGGCCGCCAACGCAAGCTGCTCGATGTCGAAATTACCCGCCGGCAAGAAGCCGCCGCGGAGGCCGATCGTGACGTTCGCGTCCTGGAAAAACTGCGCGAACGCCAACACGACTCTTACGCGGCCAAAGAGGAAGCAAAGGTTCGCAAGGAACTTGACGAGTTTGCGAACCTGCGACACGGGAGAAAGGACAGGTCGTCATGTCACGGTTAGTTGGACTGTTCGGTTCATTGTTTGCCTACTTTTGCGTCGGCACCGTGCTCGCCCAAGGGCTGCTCGTTGGCTATGTCGTCATGGAGGGCAAGGTCGACAAGCGAAAACTCATCGACATGCTAGCCGTCGCTCATGGCCTGGAACTGGATCCCGAGTCCGATTTCGAGGCAACTCCTGAGAAACACTCGACCGAGCAGGCATCGCTACGCGAAAACCGCAGTGCGACCGCCGAGTTGACTCGCGATCTGGAACTAAAACACCAGTTACTGCAAAGCAGCAAGACGGAACTGGAACGGATTAAGACGGAGCTCGTGAGTAAAGTCAAAGAGTTTCAGTCTCGCGTTCAAGACTTTGTGCAGCTGCTCAATACCGAAAAGAAACTGGCGGCGAACAAGGCCCAAATCGAAGTCGTCAACATCCTACAAACTTCGAAGCCGAAACAGGCCAAGACGCAACTGATGTTGATGTGGAATCGCGATGAAAAGGACCGCGTCGTCAATCTGGTAACCGCCATGCCGGAACGGAGCCGCAAGAAGATCGTGGCGGAATTCAAGACCGAAGAGGACGACCAAACGCTCTCCGAAATTCTGAAACTCATCGGAGAGGGAGGAGCCATCGTCAACCTGGTGGAGAACACGCAAGAAGAGTTTGAGAACGACCAAACGCGACGCAAGTAGGACACAACCATGGACAATATCCGCCTTCCCATCCCGAACGATCTACCAGTTGTCGAACCCGCTACGCGCCCGCCGCGCGAGTATGACTCGGCAAGGGCCGACTCGTCCTTCGACGATCACCTGGAACGCGCCGCGCAGCCGTCGACCAAGCAAGCCGCCTCACAAAATGATCTGGGTAGAGACACCAGCCTCGACAGTGACTCAAAACAAGAACCGTCGCTTGAGAGTCCCTCTGAGAACTCGCTCTCCGCCGACGAGAATCGCCAGCAGGAGGATGCCGGTCCAACCGAAGGTAACGAGGCGAAAGAAGAGCCGGAAGCTGTAACGGCCGATGACTCACGGTCTGAAGAGGAAGCCACCAAGTCGCTGGATGCCCATGCCAAAGCTACCGACACCGACCCGGACAGCGAAGACTTGCCACCCGAACTCCCCGTACTTGAGGACACACTTCAGCCCGTCTCCGGCCAGGAATCAACCGCCGACGGCGCCACAACCAAGTCCAAAGAGACTTTCAACGAAAAGGAAGGGACGCCCGCCGCCAAGAACTCGGCCTCCGAATCGGACGTCGAGAAAGTGACTCAACAGAAGCAAGTCATCACGGACGAGAAGAGTGGTCCTCCCGTGGCTGGAAATTCCGACCCTGTCGAACCGGCCTCCGGCAAGGACAACTCTCTCGCGAACGAGTCGTCGACGACAGATGAACTCGAAGCGAAGCGTGCCGAGGAGACTCTCGTCGAGACGGACGATGCGAAAGCCAAACGGCCAACGCAGGAAAGCCAGACGGCGACACCGGCAACCGGGGATGAACCCAAGATAAAGAACCCAACAACTCAAGACGGCCAGGCCGTCGCCAGCGAACGCCAGACGGAGTCGAACTCGTCGGTGAGCCAGCCGGCCGATGCGCAGACGCAGGATGAAACCAACAATCCGCAAGAAGAGTCGCCATCGCGTGAAAAGCCCGCCCGCTCAAATCACCGCGCAGCGGCCGCCGAATCGAAAAACGCGGAGGCGACGACCGCCCCTCAACCATCGGGCGAGCTGGCCAGTCAGGCGGCCGCGATCGCTTCCACAACCGACGTGAGCGCCGAAACAATCGACCTATCTCCAGCAGCAAGCCAAGCAATTACGTCGGAGGGAATCTCCGAGCCGGTGACCGCGACCACAGGTTCGGCCGAACTTTCTTCCGGCCAGACGAATCCACTCACCAGGGCGGCGAGCCAAATAGCAGCGAAGCAAGATTCGCCCACCACGACCGAGGGGAACCTGAGCGAGACGCAGCGGGCTCGATTTGTGCAACGTGTCGCCGGCGCCTTCCGGGCGGCGGAAGAGCGAGACGGCACCGTCCGGGTTCGCCTCAGCCCTCCGGAATTGGGCTCCCTACGACTTCAAGTCACCGTACGCCAAGGCGCCATGGTCGCTCAACTCGAAACCGAGACCCCCGAAGCCCGGCGCTTGATCCTGGAACATCTGCCGGAGCTTCGCGATCGCCTGGCACAGCAGGATATGAAAGTCGAGCGATTCGACGTCGACCTTCGCGACGAGTCACCGGATCATTCGCCGGAGAGTTCCGACAGCGAAGGCTCCTTGCCAGAAGACCCGACGACACAAGGTCTCGATGACTCGGAGAATGCAGAAAACGAGGCCGATACGGAAGTCACCGATCGGACGATCGTCGCGAATGAAACCGATCAGTTGAACATCGTGATCTGACCGACACATTCACTCACAACGACTGTTTGAAGGTTGCGAAAAGAGAAATCTCCGAGCGACCGACAAGAAAAGAGAAAAGGATTCCATCATGAGCAGAGTATCCGACGCCGGCGCCAGTTCCGGTGTATACGACCCGACGGCCGACGCGTTGGCCAATGTCGACATCGATGCGTTCCTGGAACTGTTCATCGCCGAACTGCAAAACCAGGACCCGCTCAACCCGATGGACAACGCGCAGATGGTCGAGCAAATCAGCCAGATCCGCGAAGTCGGAGCCACCGACAAGCTGACAAACACGCTCGAAGCGGTTCTGTTGGGACAAAATCTCGCCAGTGCCACGAATCTTATCGGACAGAACATTGTCGCGCTGGACGACGAAGGCAATGACATTACCGGCAAGGTCGACAAGATCACCGTAACCAACGGTGAGCCCAAGCTACACGTCGGAGACAGCGAAATCTCGATTACCAACGTACGAGAAATTCTCAGCACGGACGACCTCGATAACGAGGATGCCTGAGTACCGATAGAACTCCCTAAGCAACGAAATCAATAGCCTAGCGCTCCGAGCGTGCCCCAAGAAAGAGCAGGGGGGGGCGGGCGTGCCAGGCCAAACGGAGCGGTTTACTAGACGACATTCAACCTGTCCTTTCAGGAAGGAACCATCATGGGTCTTGCATCAGCACTCAGCACGGCATTGACCGGCCTCACCGCCGCCGAAACAACGATCGACGTTGTCGGTAATAACGTAGCAAACTCGAACACGGTTGGCTTCAAGTCATCCGAAGCGGTCTTCGCGACGCAGTTCCTGCAGACCCAGAGTCTTGGTTCGTCCCCGACGGAAACTCGCGGTGGTGTGAACCCACGCCAAATCGGTCTGGGAACCAAGGTCGCCGAGATCACGCCTGACTTCAGTCAGGGAACGATCGAAATTAGCTCGAATCCCTCCGATCTGGCCATTCAGGGCGATGGTTTCTTTATCGTGCAAGGCTTGCAGGGAGAACAACTCTACACTCGCAACGGTCTGTTCAAGACAAACTCACAGAACGAGCTGGTCACGGTCAACGGCCAACGCTTGCTGGGACTTGGCGTCGACGACAACTTCCAGATCCAAACGACCGAGGATCTCGTTCCGATTACGATTCCGCTCGGTGCCTCGGCCGTCGCCCAGGCGACTCAAAACGTGTTCCTGGAAGGAACTTTTAGCCCCACCGGTGAACTTGCCAGCCAAGAAGAAGTCATCGAGTCGCAGATCTTTAGTGACGGCACGAGAGAAGTGCCATCCGATCTCGGAACGGGAGATATCGGCGCTCTTGGGGCCCCGACCGTTTCCGGAGCGGCTGCCGTACAGGGCGCCGGCGCAGGAGCAATCGCCAACGGCACCTACAACTACAAGGTGTCTCTCGTCGATGCCGACGGCAACGAGGGCTCTCCATCCGCGGACATTGGTCCGGTCACCGTCGCAGGAGGACCAGGTTCGATCGATCTCACGGGCCTGCCCACCGTTCCCTCGGGCGCCTTCACGACTTACAACCTCTATCGAACCGACTCCACGGGCGCTGGTGATTACGACCTGGTCTCGTCCGGATTGACCGGCACCACCTTTACCGACACAACGGTCGATGGCGGCCTGGGTGCAACGCTCGACGAGTCGACGCTCGCGCAGGCCAACTACTCGTACTATGTTACCTACTACGACAGCACGGGAACGGGCTTGGAAAGCCGTCCCACGGCCCTGATCGGGCCGGAGTCGATTTCCATCACCGGGTCGCGCGTTCGACTGGACAACATTCCGCTGCCGGCATCGTCCGACTTCGATTCGGTCCGCATCTACCGCAACCTGGCAACCGACGACGATGCCTTCCATCTCGTCACCACGCTTAGTGCCGGCGAAACTTCTTACATCGATGGCGCCAGCGATACCGATATCTCGGTCAATCCAGAAATCAACCTAGACGGTCCTGGCATCAGTCCCGGCCTCGCCTTGGTCGATCTGGTGCAGCGAGATGGCACGGACTACTCGAATCCATTCTCGGTCGGCACGCTGTCGTTTACGCCTCAGAAGGGTGGACGATCGCTCGACACGAAATCCTTGGAGATCACCGCTACTTCCACGGTCAACGACCTGATCAACTTCATGGAAGAAGCTTTTGGTATTCAAGAATCGACAACCGATGCGAATAATCCGATTCTCGGCAGCCCTGGCGGTTCGGTGGCGAACAATCGGATCGTGTTGGCCAGTAATCTTGGAACCGATTCAGCCATTGGCGTCAGCCTGTCCGCCTTGCAAATGGACGACGGCACCGGGCCCGAAGCGATCAACTTGGGATTCAACTCGACTCAGCAAGCTAATGGAGAAAGTGCCGTTACCGATCTTGTCGTCTTTGACTCGCTTGGTGTTCCGCTCAATATTCGTCTGACCGCGGTGCTCGAAGCGCGAGATAGCAACTCGACAACCTACCGCTGGTACGCCGATTCGGCGGACAACGACCCCGATTCCGGCGTCGGCATCGCCGCCGGGACGGGCACGGTCGTCTTCGATGGCGAAGGGAACGTCACGGCGGTGAACAACGCCACGGTCTCCATCGACCGCGAAAACGTCTCTTCCACTTCGCCGCTGGAGTTTGAACTCGATTTCTCCCAGATCTCAGGCTTGGCGGCCGACGAAGCCTCGCTCTCCGCGTCGCGACAAGATGGGTCGGGTGCCGGAACCTTGTCCAGCTTTATCATTGGTGAAGATGGACGCATCAGCGGTATTTTCACCAATGGTGTGACGCGCGATCTGGGACAGGTGCGGCTGGCGAGATTTGCCAACAACGGCGGCCTGGAACAGCGCGGAGAGAACCTCTATTCCTCTGGCGTGAACTCCGGCCTGCCGATCGTGACCGACCCTGGAGATCAAGGCTCGGGTGCCATCCGCGCCGGTGCCGTGGAACTCTCCAATACCGATATCGGGCAGAACCTGATCGAACTGATTCTGGCCTCGACCCAATATCGAGGAAACACGCGTGTGATCACGGCGGTTCAGCAGCTGTTTGAAGAACTGCTGAATCTACGTCGATAGTCCGTTTCCTTGACAGCAGAGCGTTAGGATCATGATCACACTTACTCGATTAGGCGGCGAACGGTTCGTGCTCAACGCCGATCTCATTCGATACGTGGAAGAACGACCCGACACGTTTATCACGCTCACCTCGGGCGAGCGAATCGTGGTCGGCGAATCGATGGAAGAGGTCGTGGATCGGGCCGTCGTCTACCAACAGAGCAAGTACCTGATCCCGACCCCGACACAGAAGTAACTCAGATTAACAATCGGGCTGTGCGTTTCGGAGAACAACGCGAATGGACATAGCGAGCGTCATCGGCCTATTAACGGCCATCGGACTGATCCTCGCCGCGATCGGAATCGCGGAAGGTTCTTCGTTCGCCGCTTTCGTCGACTATCCATCCTTGATGGTCGTCGTCGGCGGTGCGATGGCCGCTGCCATGCTGTGCTTTCCGCTCAAGAATTTCCTGGGCATCTTCATGGTGGCTAAGAAGGTCTTTCTCAACAAGCAGGACAACATTCCCGAGTTGATCGAATCTCTGGTCAGTCTGGCCGAAACGGCCCGGCGCGACGGACTGCTGGCGTTGGAAGGGCGTGTCGACGAAATCGATAATCCGTTCGTCGTGCTCGGTGTGCAAATGGCTGTCGACGGGACGCGCCCCGAAGTCATTGAAGACATCATGCGAACCGAGATCGACGCGGTCGCCACGCGCCACCGAGACGGCAAAGCTGTTCTAGACCAAATGGGCCGATTTGCCCCTGCATTCGGCATGATCGGAACCCTGATGGGTCTGATCATCATGCTCGGCAACATGGAAGACCCTTCCAGTATTGGTAGTGGTATGGCGGTCGCCCTGATTACGACCCTGTATGGCGCCATCGTCTCCAATGTTTTCTTCCTTCCGATGGCAGAAAAGCTAGGTTTTATTAGCAAACAAGAGTTGTTGGCCAAGGAAATCGTGGTTCGCGGCATCATGGCCATTCAGTCTGGTGAGAACCCCCGGGTTATCGAGCAGAAGCTCAATACGTTCGTCCCGCCGAAATTCCGGTCGGACATGCAGGAGGCAGCGTAACGCCATGGCCGAAGAAGAAGATGATGTCGCTGGCATTCCAGAGTGGGTCGTCACTTTCGGCGACATGATGTCCCTGCTGTTAACGTTTTTCATCATGCTGGTCTCGCTGAGCGAGGTGAAGCAGGAAGAGATGTACCAGGCGATGGTCGAATCGATGCGACAACAATTCGGGCACGACTCTTCCAGCGCATCGCTGTCTCCGGGAAAAGTCCGTCCGCGAACCGCCGAAATGACACAGCTTGCCGCCATGGGACGCGCCATGCGCGCCAACATCATGCAAGGCGGGAATAAAGTAGAAGCCCCTGTCGGCGACGAAATGCTCGTCCGCTCCATTCGATCAGGTCAACAGACCAATGTCGGAACCATGGTCACGTTCGCCGCCGACACAAACGAACTGACGGATGAGCACCGTCGAGTGCTGACTAGCGTGCAAACCCAGCTGAGTGGAAAACCTCAGAAGATCGAAATCCGCGGTCACACTTCCAGGCATCCGGCCAGTGATCAATACCGAGACAATTGGGATCTGGCATACGAGAGAGCGCGCGCCGTCTCCGAGTATCTAGTTGAATTTCAGGGAATCGATCGGCGACGCATTCGAATCACTGTGGCCGGTGAACACGAACCTGTGACAACGGCGGTGAAAGCCGGGCTGCGACGTCGCAACGATCGAGTCGAAGTATTCCTGCTCGATGAAGTCGCGGACAGTTTTCGCCACAAGACCACCACCAAGCAATAAGATCGACATGCCAGGAATAGATATTAGTCGAGGTCGTTCTCGCCACGACCTTGCACAATAACAACATCAACAACCAACAAGTGTCCATTGAAGATCCCGTCGAAGATCTCGACAACCGGTAGCGATCGACTCTGGAGAAGAAAACATGTCCGATTCAGAAACAGTTCAAGAGACACTCGATGATGCGATCGAAGCTGCCGGCGGTGCTAGCAAGTCGCGCAAGCTGATTGCTATTGCCGTGGTGTTTGTCGCCGTGTTGATCAATCTAGGCCTCGCCTACGCCATCATCCCATCCGCCGAGGATATTGAAGCACAGAAGCGAATTATGGCCGGGATGCCCAGCGAAGAAGATGCTGGCAGCGAGTCGGAAGTGGGGGACAGCAGCGAAGAACAAGCCGTGGCGGATGAAACGACCGTCGAAGAAACCCTCGGAGAGTTCAATATTAGCGCGTTTCAACCGCTATCAAGTACCACCATCCGCATCGATTTCAATCTCGTGGGAGTCGTGGAAGCCGAGGCAGTCGGGGCATTCCGGGAACAATACGACAAACACGAGAATCGCATTCGAGAACAAATCCTCATCATCATGAGGAGTGCTGACATCGATGACCTGAGCGAGGCCGGGTTGGGGTTGATCAAGAGGAGAATTCTTGACAAAACTAACCGCCTTTTGGGTCAGCCCTACCTTCAATCGGTCGTATTCAGCAACTTCTCGTTCGTCGAGCAGTAAACCGTTTTGTGTCCTCGACAGCCAAGGAAGGCAGTCACGTGGCAGACGAATCTGATCAACTCAACCAGGACAATCTTGAGAGCGGAAGCGGCGGTTCGCCCCAGGGCGACCAGGCAGCCGCTCCCGCGGCGGATCCCTCAGCACCCACGGCTTCGCCTGCCGCTGTGCCCGATGCTGAAGGGGCGACGGAAGCCCTCGCCCCGGGCGACATCGACCTGTTACTCAAACAGGCTGAAGATGCACTCGCTTCCGTGGCGGCCGATGATGCAGCCAGCTCTGGCGCATCACCCTTCCAGCTTACAGACTTTGCATCGGCGCCAGCCACCACCGAAGCCGCTACCATCGATTTGCTGCGCGATGTCGAATTGAATGTCTCGATTGAGCTGGGTCGCACCCACATGTACCTGGAAGAGGTGCTCAAGCTCCGGAAAGGCTCCGTTGTACCGCTTGATAAGCTGGCGGGAGACCCGGTCGACGTTTACGTCAACGGCCGACTCATTGCCCGTGGTGAGATTCTGGTGCTCAACGACAACTTTTGCATCCGCGTGGCCGAGTTGCTGGCGGGTGAAGCGATACCGACCTAGGCGCTAAGCAGACTCGCTTCCAGAAAACTCTTCGAGTCGGAAGCGAATAGAAATTTGGGCCAGTTTCAAAGAAGATAAAGAGAGTTACCCGACTCAATCATCGACACACCCTCGCGCAAGACTTTAGAAAAACAATTTTCCACCCCGCCCCCCGCCGGAAGAGCAAGGATGCCTCCCCTGGTCCGAACGCTTGTCATTATCTCGATCGTTGTGGCAGGCTGCCTGCCACTGCTGAACAATCAGACGGCGCTCGCCGAAGGTCCTGCGCCTTCTTCACCTGGGGCAGGCATCAGCCTGGGCAGTCGCAATGCCACGGGTACAAACTCAACTGACAACCGGCCCAGCGGACTACCTCAGCTGGTCACCGTCTTTGGCAGCCTCGGTGCCGTACTGGCCGCCTTCTTTGTCTTAGCCTGGCTGATGAAGCGCGGCATGCCCAAGAACATGGGCATGCTCCCCAAAGAAGTTGTCGACGTGCTGGGCCGCGCGCCGTTGTCTCAGCGCCAATATGTGCATCTGATGCGTTGTGGAAACCGTTTGCTGCTGGTCTCCGTTTCACCTGCAGGGGCGGAGACTCTGACCGAGATAACCGATCCGATCGAGGTCGACCGACTCTCGGGCATTTGCGCTCAGCAGCAGGGCGACAGTGTGACGGCCAGTTTCCGCCAGGTGCTTCATCAATTCGGCCGTTCGAAGTCGACCGATGCCGACGAGGCATCCGAGCCGGCAACGGAAAAGAGCAAGTTGCCCAGCCCTCACTCACGCGGGACGTCGCGGGAAGGTCTCCATGCCTAATTGGGCCCGAAAACTCAAGAACCTCCAGTTCGGCGGCGCCGGGCACCAAGACAATATGCGCCAGTGGCGTCGACATCCCGCGCGTCGCTGGCTGGCCTGGACGACCTTGCTGCTCGCCTGCCTGGCCATCTATCAACCGGCCGCGGGACAGCCGGCTCCTCTCGATCCGGTGACGGTTCCGACGAGCCCTACGGGAATTCTGAACTCCGGTCCCTCGGACTGGACGAGCCCCGAAGGACTCAGCTCCACGATCCAAGTGATGATCCTGCTGACGGTCATCAGCATGGCTCCTGCCGTGATGCTGATGACAACGTGTTTCGTACGGATCGTCGTCGTGCTCGGTCTGCTGCGACAAGCGCTTGGAACACAACAATTGCCACCCGCCCAGGTTCTCACATCCCTGGCGATGTTCATGTCCCTGGTAATCATGACTCCGGTCTGGACCCAGGTCTACGACGAGGCAATCGGCCCCTACACCAACCAAGAAAAAACAATCGAGCAAGCCTGGGATGACGGCATCCGACCGGTGCGGCAATTCATGAGCATGCAGATCGAAGCGACGGGAAACCGTGACGACGTGTGGTTGTTCCTCGATTATTTGCAGCCCAATTCAGAAACCGACCCGGAAACCTACGACGACGTGCCGCTGCAAGCGTTGCTGCCAGCTTTCATCCTAAGTGAATTGAAGACGGCATTCTTAATCGGTTTTCAGATCTATATCCCGTTCTTGATTCTCGATGTCGTGGTGGCCAGCGTCACCATTTCGATGGGCATGCTGATGCTGCCCCCGGTAATGATCTCCTTGCCCTTCAAACTACTACTCTTCGTACTGGTCGACGGCTGGCATCTTGTCGTCGGCATGCTGATGGAGAGCTTCCAGCCCTTCTTGTGATCATTTCAACAGACCAAGTCCAGTTTGCGCCAACCCATTCGGCTTGGGCAAACAGCCTCGCTCGAACGGATTCGATGACAAGCCCGGGGCCTGTGAGCCCCCACGAACCGCATGACAACCAGTCGCCACCGCGACACGAAAGGACTTTGAGACCGTGACGCCCGACTCCGCCATCGATATTGGTCGTGAAGCGATTTTGACCATGCTGAAGATCAGCTCGCCCATCCTCGTCGCCGGTATGGCGGTCGGTCTGCTGATCGGACTACTGCAAGCCCTGACACAGATCCAGGAACAAACCATCTCCTTCGTCCCAAAGATCGTCGCGATGGTGGTCGCCCTCAGCTTTACGTTGCCCTGGCTGATCAACGAGATGGTGCGATATTCCCAGGACTTGATCAGCAACATCCCGAACAACCTCTAGCTCGCTGGCGCGCCGACGGGGCAGCGGCGCGTCGCGAGCTATGGTGTCTTCGTGTCGTTTCCTCTTAGTTCTTATTGATTCCAACCTGAAAGCAGGCCGGACCTTCCTCGCCACCGTGCATTATGGCCTCGCTCGTTCAACTCCATCTCGACAAGTTTGTCATTTTCACGCTTGTGCTGACTCGCATGAGCGGCTTGGTGGTAACCGCGCCGATCTTCGGATCGCGTGACATACCGATTCACGTCCGAGGGCTTCTCGCCTTTGCCCTGGCCGCCTTGGTCGCTCCGACGCAGTGGCACGTCCCTATCGAACCACCACAGAACCTGATCAACTACCTGGTCTTTGTCGGCACTGAAGTCCTCATTGGACTCGTGCTCGGGCTCGGCATCACCATTCTGTTCATGGGACTTCAAGTTGCCGGAACTATGATTGGTCGCGCCTCGGGAATGGCACTTTCCAGCGTCTACGATCCGTCGATGGGCTCCGAGGTATCGCTGCATGGCAAGTTATTGAACTACGTCACGCTGGCTGTTTTTGTCGCCATCGGCGGACATCGCATGTTGATTGCCGCGATGCTGGAAACCTTCTCCACCCTGCCACCGGGAAGCGGTGCAATTCCCGTCGGCCTAAGCGACGCGGCGACCGAATTGGTCGGCCAGAGTTTCGTGCTGGGCTTGCGGGCTTCGGCGCCCATCATCACAGCCCTGCTGCTTTCGACGCTCGTCATGGGGATCATCAGCCGGACCTTACCCCAACTAAATATCATGGCAGTCGGATTCGGTTTGAATTCGATGATGACGATGGCGACCCTGGCCATTTCCATTAGCGCCATCTGCTACTTGTTTCAAGGACACGTCGAGTTCGTCCTTGACCTGCTGGGCGAAACGATCGCCGGCGCAAGCCAGAGAGTCGCCTCCGGATTGGGTGGCTGAGACATCTCACGCAACATAGACGGCCTTTCTCGCTGAATACTATTCACACCTCGCTCCCATTCGTCGCTAAATGGCCGACCAAGCAGCCGAACGTTCGCACGACGCAACACCGCATCGCCGGAAGCAGGCCCGCGAGCAGGGTCAGGTCGCGCGCTCGCAGGATCTCGGTTCAGCCATCCTGCTGATCACCGGGGTGAGCGGAATCATGTATCTCGGCGGCATGTTCATCGATCCAATCGTGACACTGATGCGTGAACAACTCGGCGGGCAGGCTTGGGTGACCATGACCCCTGAAATCGCGGTGATGCAATGGGGCCGCATCCTCACGACGATTGCCTTCGGGCTCGTGCCGCTTCTGGCCCTACTCACCGTACTTGCCATTCTCTCGCAACTTTTCCAGATCGGCTTCTTGTTCCTGCCCGACAAACTGGCCCCAGACTTAAGCCGCATCAACATTATCTCAGGCTTTCGCCGACTCTTTTCGCTCACAAGTGTTGCCCGGGTCAGCTTCGGTATCTTCAAGATTCTGGTGGTAGCCGCAGTCGCGGGCGTGAGCATCTACGCGGATCGCGGGCGGATCATACAAATGACCGGCTTGGAAGTCCCGCTCATTGCGGCGGAGCTGGTCAGCATTATCCTCTGGACAGCCCTGAAGATCGGAGTGGCGTTATTGATCCTCGCTCTGGCTGATTATGCTTTCCAGCGCTGGAAGCAAGAACAAGACATCAAGATGACTTCGCAGGAAGTTCGCGAGGAAATGAAGAATCTGCAGGGCGATCCTCAGGTCATGGCCCGGCGCCGCGCCGTGCAAAGGCAGTTGGTGTTAAATCGCCTCTCCACGGCCGTTCCCCAAGCCGACGTCGTCATCACGAACCCGACCGAGCTGGCGATCGCAATCAAGTACGAACCCGACACCATGCTGGCACCCATCGTGGTCGCCAAGGGCGCGGGCCTGATCGCGCAGCGGATTCGTCGCCTGGCGCTCGAACATGGTGTGCCGATCATGGAAAAGAAACCGCTGGCACAGGCACTCTATCGCGAAGTGGATGTCAATCATCCTGTTCCCAGCCAGCAGTTCGCGGCCGTGGCGGAAGTCTTGGCCTACGTCTACCAGCTCAAAGGCAAGAACGTTCCGGCGCCCCCGAACGCGGCCTAGTACGGCTCACGCGATTCGATCGCGTCGCCAGCGCTAACCGCTGGTCTCAACCGTTGCTGAAGAATCATTCAAATGAGATTCCGCGACGTCGGCTGGCTTTCGACTGTAGCCATACTTCCGCAAGAATGGCGCCCACCGGCGCTCGATCTCAGTCGAGGTTGATTCATCAAGATCGAACTTGTTGGTCTTGTACTCTTTCAAGCCGGCGATGTGCTGCTCGAAATGAGGAAGTGCCTCGTCGAATTCTCCCAAGTCTAGCTCCTCGTAGACCCGACGCAGTTCTGAGAGCGGGTCGCTTGCCAGGTCCTCGTAACGGACTTCGCAGAGCCGGCCTTGGCCGAGGGCCTCATGATCTCTCTCAAAGGCTCCCGTCATACGTTTAAAGCTGGAGAAGACATATTCCTCCAGGCCCTCGTGATTGGGCGACTGCAAGCCTTGCGTCACGTTCAACGATTTCCACAGTCGCACCGTGGAAGGAAAGACGGCGTAAGGATCGCGGACGATATGCACAAACTTGGCATCGGGAAACATCTCCGCCAAGACTTTGACGCGGCCAGTGTGGGTCGGCGACTTGAGAACGATGCGGCGTGGATCGCGAATCTGAAGCCGACGGAGAAACTCCATCAACGTCCCCTTCCATCGCTCAAGTTCGTCCGACGGAACGCCCTCGAAGTCGAGGTACTCGCTGCAAACGGGTGGGTGATTCGGAAACGCGATCGAGAGATAGGGGGAGGGCGCCCCCAAATTCATCAGCGCAAACTCGTCTTCCTGCGGTCGATCCCAACCGGCCGCCATATTGTCCATCGGGCGTTGAGACGGCAGAAAAAAACCCAGGTACTTCCGAATAAAGTCACCACAGTGCAGGAACTGATTCGGCAGTAAACAATCGATAGTCCGCGCGAAGGTGAAGCGGGGGTCGAGAACCATCAACTCGTGTAAGAACGTCGTCCCGGATCGCCAGTGACCGATGATGAAAATCGGGGGATGCTCCAACTTGGCTTCACGAATCTGGGATCGATAGAGCACATTCTCCCAAACACTCGAGATGGAGTTGATCGAGGCGAAGATGGTGGTCATAAACGCCAGGCCCCACCGCGACGGATGAACGCGAAATCGATTCCGCCAAAGAATTCCCCACCAGGTCGATGTACGCATGCCTTCCCAAAAGCGAGGTGAATACCAATGAAAGGTGTTCAGCTTCGCTTCTTTCGATTTCTGCGAATCGTTGGAAGAGCTCATGCAGTGGCCGAGGTGGGCAAGATGCCGGGTGGGATGAGCCTCTATGGTAACCGCAGACCTAGGTCGCGAGCAAGAATGCGGTTCGCTTGACACCCCCGGTGATAGGGTCTTAGGATGAGCGAGCCGCACTTGCTTGTCATTATCTCTTCGCGGTCGCCTGCTTTCTCGTCTTCGCGGTCACCCTCAAGTTCCCCGTCATCTTCAAGTTTTCGCCATGCCCGACCGTCCTCGCCAAGCTTCGTTCGCGGGATTTGATTCTGAGTCGGACGCCGCGAGCGGCTCGGCAGAACACCCCGACGCTACGCCCGTGAAATCTGCGAACAAGTCCGGCTCCCGTGCTCTGGCAGAACTGCCCCCTGAATACGATCCTTCCGTACTCAAGGGGCAAACAGTCTATCTGGTCGACTCGCATTCCCTGATTTTCCAGGTCTTTCATGCACTACCGGAAATGACCAGCCCACGTGGTGAACCGGTCTCGGCCGTTTTTGGTTTCGCACGCGATATTTTCTATCTGCTGGAGAGCAAGCAGCCCGATCACCTCTTGTGCGCGTTCGACTTGCCGGGCGACACCTTTCGCCACGAGATGTACCCAGAGTACAAGGCCAACCGTGGCACCATGCCCGACGAGCTGAGACCCCAGATTCCCGCCATCGCCGAATTAATGGAGGCGATGGGAATTCCGGTTGTCAGCTACGCCAATCACGAAGCGGATGATGTACTGGCAACCGTTGCCCGCTGGTGTGACGAGGCTGGGGCGGATTGTTATCTGGTAACAGGCGACAAGGACTGCCGACAACTTATCACCGATCATGTGAAAATTTACAACGTCCGTAAGGACAGTGTCTACGATGCCAGCAATCTTGAAGCCGACTGGGGTATTCGCCCCGATCAAGTCGTTGACTTCCAGGCGCTGGTGGGCGACTCAGTTGACAATGTGCCAGGGGTCCCTCTCATCGGACCGAAGATCGCGCGAGAATTGATTGAGAAATTCGGCAATCTGCAAGACATCCTCGACAACGCGGACCAAGTCTCGGGTAAGAAACGCCAAGAGAATCTGCGCAACGGTCGCGAAATGGCGTTGCTGAGTCGACAACTCGTACGACTCTCGCCTGACTTGCCACTTAAGATTGATTGGAACGCGTCCCGTGTCGGGGCCATCGACTCCGAACGTGTGCTCGAGATGTTCACGCGTTTCGGCTTTCATAGCCTCGGCGATCGATTGGCTGCACTCGATGTCGGCGCCGCTCCGGCAACCTGGGAGGCCGATTATCAGCCCATCACGACTCCGAAAGATCTCGATTTACTGATCGAGCGAATCCGTCAGGCCAAGCGGGTTTCGTTTGACCTGGAGACCCGGTGCACGCTCTCCGGGGGATCGGCGGTCTGGCCGCGCTGGGCGGAAATCGTCGGCTACGCTATCGCGATCGAGGAGGCCCAGGCTTATTATCTTCCGGTCCATGTTCCGGAGGGGGAACCACACCTCGATCCCGACGAGACACTGGCGGCCCTGCGGCCCATTCTGGAAGATCCGACGATCGAGAAGATCGGCCAGAATCTGAAGTACGAGCAAGTCGTACTACGCGGTGCGGGTGTCGAATTGGCGGGGATCTCGTTCGATACCATGTTGGCAAGTTACCTCATTGAAGCGGGGGAGCGCAGCCACAGTCTCGACGAATTGGCAAAACGATATCTCAACCACACTACGATCAAGATCAAGGAGCTGATCGGAACGGGCAAGAATCAAAAGTCGATGGACGAGGTCCCGCTCGATCAGATTACCGAGTACGCGGCGGAAGATGCCGACGTTCCGCTCCGTATCCAGCCCCTGCTGGAAGAAAAGCTCCGTTCCGGCGATCTCGTCGACCTTTACAACGATCTCGAACTCCCCTTGATCGAAGTTCTCTCGGAGATGGAGTTCAACGGCATCCGTCTCGATGTGCCCCGATTGAAAGAATTGAGCCAACAATATGGCGAGCGCATCGACGCTCTGGAAAAGCAGATTTACGATATCGCCGGACACGAGTTCAACATCGCCTCGCCCAAACAACTCGCGCAAGTTCTCTTCGAAGAGCTGGAGCTGCCAGTCATCAAGAAGACAAAGACCGGCGCCAGCACCGACGCCAGCGTACTGGAACAGCTCGCTAAAGAGCATCCGCTGCCTGAGAAGATTATCGAGTTTCGGCAGTTCGCCAAACTCAAAAGCACCTACGTCGACGCACTACCGACAATGGTGCACCCGGAAACCGGACGGGTTCATACTTCGCTGAATCAGGTGGTGGCAGCCACCGGACGACTCAGTTCCAATGACCCCAACCTGCAAAACATCCCCGTTCGTAGCGACCGCGGTCGCGAAATTCGCTCGGCTTTCTTGCCGGGGCAGCATGATTGGAAGCTGCTGGCTGCCGACTACTCACAAGTCGAGTTGCGCGTGCTGGCCCATTTCTGTGGCGACACGGCACTCTGCGAAGCGTTTGCTCGCGACGAGGATATTCATGCCCTGGTCGCCAGCCAGATTCACGACGTCCCGCTCGATCAAGTCACGTCCGATCAACGACGTGGCGCCAAGGCGATCAACTTCGGTGTGATCTACGGGCAGAGCCCCTTCGGATTGGCCAAGGCACTCGACATCGATCAAGACGAAGCAGCCGCGTTTATCGACGCCTACTTCGACCGCTATCCGCGCGTTGACGAGTTCTTAAGAGAGATCCTCGACGAGTGCCGGGCCGCCGGGTACGTGAAGACCATCTCGGGAAGGCGTCGTCAAATCACCGGCATTCGCTCCGACACCAGCGGCCGACAACGAAACCTGGCCGAACGAACCGCCATCAATACCGTCATTCAGGGTTCGGCCGCCGACATCATCAAACAGGCGATGATCACACTCTATCTTCGCCTGCGAGACGATCAGCTCCAGTCGCGAATGCTGTTACAGGTTCACGACGAACTGATTTTTGAGGTGCCACCCGATGAACTGGAACGCATGCAAGAGATCGTGCCCCGGGAGATGAGCGATGCCGGGCAACTTTCCGTGCCACTGAAAGTCGACGTGAGTGTCGGCGATAACTGGGCCGAATTGTAGCCGGTGACGAGAAATTCCCGGGCGGAACGTTTCATCTTGGCGTTCTCCGGCCCGATGTGCCACAATTGAAGGTGTCGAACAAACTCGCCCTACCGCAGCTGCAGTTGCATGGCGACGAAGCCGGGTCTGGCACCGGTGGGCGAAACGGGGGCGGTGTCCGGAGAGAGCCCGATGACACGAGACGACAAACCTTTCTAGCGATCGACGTGGCTCGATTGTCAACTCCTATGAAAGTAATCGGCATACTTGGTGGCGTCGCCAGCGGCAAGAGTTTTGTGGCCGATTGTTTTCGGGAATTGGGTGCAGCGACGCTCGACGGCGATCGTATCGGGCATGAAGTCTTACGGACGGCGGAAGTGGAGCAAGCCGCCCGAGATCGCTGGGGAGACGCGATATTCGATGACGAAGGTCACATCGATCGACGCGAGCTGGCCAAGGCCGTTTTCAAGGACGGCGCCAATGGCCAAGATGCCAGCGAAGAACTGGCGTTTTTGGAATCCCTGACCCATGAGCGAATTGGACAGCGGCTGGCGGCCGAGGCAGAGCAACTCCGCCAGGCTAGCGGCCATCCGGCCGCCATCATCGACGCGGCCGTGTTACTTAAGGCAGGCTGGGATCACTTGTGCGATTCCATTATCTTTGTCGAGGTTCCAGAGGATATTCGCAAGCAGCGGGCCGTCGATCGTGGTTGGGCTCCCTCGGAGTTGGCCAGACGCGAGCAATCGCAACTCCCATTGGAAGCGAAGCGACAGCGGGCCGACACAATTATTGACAACTCACAAGACAGGGAAACGACGCGCCGCCAGGTGCGGCAATATTGGGCATCGATGGTCGAATCGGGCAGGAATGACTGAAATCGAGCAAATCCCCTTGAATTCTCCGCGAGATTGGGACACCATGTAGTAATCGACTCAAGGGCCACGCCGCCTCGGTCGCGTGGCAACATGGAAGTTGGCAGGCTCGACATTCAATTCCCCTTTTCGGCCTTCGCCCTAAGAGTGACACCTCCCATCGAGCGCAAATTGCGCGCAAGATGCGGTTCGTTTTTCAATTCGATCCTTGCGACGTCCGTCAGCAAACACTTAACCTTCCGCAGGCGCCATCCGTGTGTCGGCACATTATCCATTTCGCCTAGGAGCGATCCGCCATGGCGCAGACCAAGCACACTAAGCCCAAGTCGACGCTAACATCGAATACAAAACGGCCTGTTGTCACGGGCTCGGTCTTGACCAACGATACCAACGAAACGCCCAGCGATGAGCCGCTCTCGCTGGCAGAAGAACTCGCCGCCGAAGCTGGCAAGACAGGCGAAGAGCCGTCGGATCGCTATGAGCAAATTAAGCAGACCGACGTGCATATCGCTGAGCTTCAGCGAATGACCATGCCGCAGCTGATCGAGCAAGCGCGCGCCGAAAAGCTAACCGACATCAATGGGCTCAAGAAGCAGGACTTGATATTCAAGATCCTGAAAGAACGGGTCAAACTCAATGGGCTGATGTATGGCGAAGGCACGCTCGAGATCCTGCCGGACGGATTCGGCTTCTTGCGCAGTCCCGACTACCACTATCTCTCATGCCCCGATGACATTTACGTCTCACCCAGCCAGATTCGGCGATTTGGCCTGCGAACCGGAATTACGGTCTCCGGTCAAATTCGCCCCCCCAAAGAGAGCGAACGTTACTTCGCGCTACTGCGGATCGAGGCCATCAATTACGAAGACCCCTCGAAATTGGCCGAGAAGGTCTTCTTCGATGATCTCACGCCACTGCACCCCGACCAGCGCATCGTTTTTGAGACCACTCCCGAACAAGCCGAAATGCGGGCGGTCGACCTCATTGCTCCCGTCGGCTTCGGACAACGTGGATTGATCGTCAGTCCGCCACGGGCGGGAAAGACCATCTTGCTGCAAAAGATGGCGCAGGCCGTGTTGACCAATTATCCTGACTGTTACGTGATCATGTTATTGATCGACGAACGCCCGGAAGAAGTCACCGACATGGAACGTCAGGTCAAGAGCAGCAATTGCGAGGTGATTAGTAGCACGTTCGACGAACCCTCGGCTCGGCACGTGCAAGTCTCTGAGATGGTCCTGGAGAAAGCCAAACAAATGGTCGAGTACGGTCGCGACGTCGTGATCTTTCTCGACTCCATCACACGTCTCGCCCGAGCCTGGAACTCAGAATGCCCGAATAGTGGCAAGATCCTCTCCGGCGGTATCGACGCCAATGCCATGCAACGACCGAAACGCTTTTTCGGATCGGCCCGCAAAGTCGAAGAGGGGGGGTCGCTCACGATCTTGGCAACGGCGCTAATCGACACCGGTAGTAAAATGGACGAGGTGATCTTCGAGGAATTCAAAGGGACCGGAAATCTCGAAGTCGTGCTCGATCGGCGGTTGGTCGACAAGCGCATCTGGCCGGCTATCGATATCAACGCCAGTGGAACTCGCCGCGAAGAAATGATCATGGACCCCGAAGAACACCGTCGCGTCTGCATCTTGCGTCGTGTGCTGAGCGAAATGAACGGCCCCGACGCCATGGAGCTGCTGATCAACCGGCTGAGCAAGACGCAAAACAATGCCGAATTCCTGATGAGCATGAAGTCGTAGAGCCGGCCAACGTCGTCCTCGGGGCTGCGGAACAGATTCTGGCAGCCAACTTGCACGATTCGCCACTCTCCCAACTCTTAACAGAACCACTCTTCATACAACCATGCCACACGTTCACGAAGGATCGCAGCAGGCCGGCAGCGGACGCTATGCGATCGTTATCTCCCGCTATAACGATTCGATCACCAACGGGCTTCTCAGCGGGGCCATCGAAACGCTTACCTCCGCGGGCGTGGCCGACGAGAATCTCGACGTCGTATGGGTGCCCGGCGCTTTTGAGATCCCATTGATCGCGCATAAGATCGCCTGCACTGGAGAGTATGTTGCCGTGCTCTGTCTGGGCGCGGTGATTCGTGGCGAAACCTCCCACGACCAACACATCAATCGGGCCGTTAGCTTAGGAATTGTCGAGTCGTCACTCTCTTCAGGCGTTCCTGTACTATTTGGCATCCTGACGTGCGACTCGCTGGAGCAGGCGCTCCAACGCAGCACTCCAGGCGAACACAATAAAGGCGCGGAGTGCGCTCGATCCGCGCTCGAAATGGCCAGTCTTCTCGAAAAGCTCTCGCCCGATTGAACCGATCCACGGGTAGGCTCCTCCCGGTGACTGGCGGTCAATCACCTTGCCCGAGAACAAATCGTGCTAGAATAGCATCTGAGCGAAAGCCAATGTCGCTCCCCATGCTGTGGACAGCACCCCCGGAACAAGAAGACCATGTCTCGTCGTAGTCGAGCTCGAGAGTTTGCCTTGCAAGTCCTCTACCAGGACGATGTGACGCTCGGCGCCCAGCTCGCCGATGCGGAACCGTATCTGCGTAGGCGTCTGAAGAAAGACGATCTCCTTGAGTTTTCCACCTCGCTTGTGGCGGGAGTTCGTCGCAATCGCGAGGAACTCGACGAGCTGCTGGACCGCGTCTGTGACAACTGGACGCTCGATCGCATGGCGGTGACCGATCGCAACGTGCTACGAATCGGCGCCTACGAGATTCTCTACACCAAGACACCGGTCCGCGTCGTACTTAACGAGTCGGTCGAACTGGCCAAACGATTTGGCAGCCGGCCCAGTGCCCAGTTTGTCAACGGCATCCTCGATCGTGTCTTGTCGGAGTGCCAGCGCGAGGAGTGATTCTCCTCATGCACTCAAGGGCCTTCAGAGAACCTGATCCTCTGAATCAAGAGGCCTGCGGCCCATTAACTTACCGGTCGCATGACGCCTTTCTCTCGCCCCCGCTGCCGCGATATCATAGGAGGCCCGCCGCTGCCAGATGTCCGCATCAATGGGCGGACCGCAGCATCACCCCCTACCGCACGGAGATTCGATGGGCTTACTCGATAAATTCAAGAAGGGCCTCGCCAAGACGACCCAGCTGCTCAAGACCGACGTCCGAGACGTCTTTAAGTCGAAGGGACGTTTGGTCGACGACGAACTGCTCGGCGAATTACGGGCCCTGCTCATCAAGACCGACATGGGCGTCAAGTCGGCGGACCAGGTGGTCGACAAAGTTCGCTCGGAGCGTCGCGGGCGGGTCGTCCATATGGAGGACATCCTGGCCGACTTCAAGTCGGAGTTGCGGACCCTGCTGGCCCAGCCCGAGGAGCCAATTCGTTTCGCCGAGTCGGGACCCACGGTCGTGATGGTCGCGGGAGTCAACGGAACCGGCAAAACCACATCGATCGCCAAACTCGCCCATCTCTTCAGCAACCAGGGAAAAACGGTGGTGCTGGGGGCGGCCGACACATTTCGAGCGGCGGCGGTGGGCCAGTTGACCGTGTGGGCAGAACGGCTGGGCGTCGACATCGTCACGGGAGAGCAGGGCAGCGACCCGGCCAGCGTGGCCCATCGGGCCGTTGCCACGGCTCTTGAGAAGAACGCCGACATCTGTATTGTCGACACGGCTGGCCGACTGCAGACCCAGCAGAACCTGATGCAGGAACTAGAAAAGATCCATCGCGTCATCAGAAATCAGATCCCTGAGGCGCCTCACGAGGCCTTGCTCGTGCTCGACGCAACCACGGGCCAAAACGGCATCAGCCAGGCAACCCACTTCACCAACGCCATCGACTGCACCGGGATCATCCTGGCGAAACTCGACGGCACCGCCAAAGGAGGTGTCGTCGTTGCCATTCGCCAAACGGTTGGGCTTCCCGTCAAGTACGTCGGTCTGGGCGAGTCGCCCGAGGACCTGGAGCTGTTCGTGCCAGACAATTTTGTCGAGGCCCTCTTCGAAGAGGTCGAGTAGCGCCCGGCACATTGATCGCCGGGAAAGTAGGCCGTCTATTTGCCGGATCGGAATAACCGTCAAGGTTTAACATCCGCGATTTCCCGCTGCGCCACGAGGGTCTTTCTGGTGTCAGGCGGTTTGCCTTAGCGGACCGGAATAATCCTTACAGTTTGCCACCAAGGGCTGGCAATCTCGCCTACGTGGCGCCTCACAGGGCGATTCCTACCGCAAACCCACCGCAACTCGCACGCGCCGAATCGTTTGCAAACCTCGCGGTTTGCGGCCTATTCTATGCAACAAGACGCCACGCGGATCGGAACTTTTTGTTAACCGGCAAAGCTTAACAAAAACGCCCCTGAACCAACCGCAAAACCCCCAAGGGCAGTTCATTCCTGTTAACTCCGTCTCAGCCGGCGTCGATAGGTACGTTGGTGGGACACATTGTGTCTCATTCGGTAAACCCGAATTGCCCGGAAATTTTTTCTCGTTGCTATAGGCGGTGTTTGCCGCCAACGTGTGACGGAGCACACACTTTTCTCGCCCGAAGAACGGAGTATCGGACTATGAAACTGTCGCAATTGGCGATCGCTATCGCCCTTGCCGGAACGCTCGGTGCCGGCAATGTATCTGCTGAAGAGTTTGACTATTACAGTGCCGACACCGGCACGACCCGAGCGGTCAGCAGCTCCAGCAGCTGCGGCTGCGACACGAGCTGTGATAGTGACTGTGGTTGCGAGATCGACTGCGGCGATCCGTGGCGACTCCAAGACTGGTTCAATCCTTGTGGCAACTGCTACGGAATCGAGTGGGGTGGATGGATCGAAGCTGGTTACACCGCCAACAGCGATGGCATCGACGACCTGCAAGGTAACGAGCCGATCGGCTTCAATCACGACACGACCGGCGTCATGGTCAACCAGGCCTGGATGTGGGTCGGTCGTGAAGCCGACACGGGTGGATGTGGAACCGACTGGGGTTTCCGTGTTGACTACATGTTCGGTATGGATCACAACGACACCCAGGCGTTCAACGACAACGACTACGACACGAAGTGGACTTCGTCGCGAGACGCGGCCGGCTTCCCGCTCTACGGTTCGGCTCTGCCGCAGGCGTACTTTGAAGTCGCTTACAACGACCTGACCATCAAGCTTGGTCACTTCTTCACCCTGATCGGTTACGAAGTGGTTCCTGCCCCGCAGAACTTCTTCTACTCGCACGCTTACACGATGATCTACGGCGAGCCCTTCACCCACACCGGTGTGTTGGCCAGCTACGCTGTTAACGATCGCGTGAACGCTCACGGTGGTTGGACCGCCGGTTGGGACTCTGGCAACAACGACAACGATGCCAGCACCTTCCTCGGTGGATTCGACTGGACCAGCTGCGATGGTGACACCACCTTCGCTTGGATGGTCAACGCCGGCGACTGGGGTAACGGAATTACCCTCGACAACGGCAACACCGCCACCAGTGGTGACATCTACATGCAGAGCATCGTGATCACCCACAAGGTGCGTAACAACCTGACCTACGTCTTCCAAACCGATTACGGCGCGAATGACCAAGGTAACAACACCGACGAGTGGTACGGCGTCAACTAGTACTTGTTCTACGACATCAACTGCTGCTGGGCTGCCGGTGCTCGCCTCGAATGGTTCCGTGATGACGGCGGCGTGCGAGTCGCTCGCGGTGGTGGAGCCTCGGACGACTACTACGAAGCCACTCTTGGCCTCAACTGGAAGCCCCGTGCCAACATCAACGTCCGACCGGAAATCCGGTACGATTGGTCACGTGGAACGGGAACCCCGTATGCGGTCAACGAAGACAGCCTCCTCTCGGGTGCTGTTGACCTGATCGTCCTCTTCTAAGGCGATGAGAAGAACCTGACGAGGTCTGCGGACCTCGCCAACTTGCCCTCCGCGTGCCGCCGGTGTCAGTCCTGATGCCGGCGGCACTTTTTTTTGCGCTCGACCGCCCGCCTCTCGGCGGCTCCTACTGGGCCCCCGGCGGGCCGTACTCCTTCCCGGTCAGCGGATGGGAATCGCCCAGCTCTCGACTGGGTGGCATCTGCTCAGTGGCGCATCTCCGGCTGCCCGATTTTCTGGCAGCACCCCTGCTTGAGAATGAGCATCGGGCCTTCTTTTCAGCCCCCAAGGGTCGCGCAACCCTTTGCAATGCATTGCTCTAAGAGCCGTTTCCCGCCGCTAGGGACCAGGCACCTCGCGCCGCTTGGCACAGTGCTTGCATAGTTGCTCTTCATCGCGCGTAGGTACGTGCGGTCGACACCGCAATCTGAAGTCGCATCGATGGCCGACGGCGGTCAATGGCATGGAAGCATCGAGCTTCTCAGATTTGCGAGCCCACCCCTATTCCCCCTTCCTAACCAGGCATGAGGTGAACTATGAGTTTTCGAGTCATGGGTCGAACAAGCTGGAGCTTGTTCGCGATTGCCGCCCTCGCAATGGCGGCCTTTTCTTTCTTACCAGCTGGCGTCACGCTGGCCGCCGATGAACCGGCCGCGACTGCCGCGGAAGCAGATGCCGGCGCGGCACCCGCAGAGGAAAAAAAGCCGCTAAGGAAGGACGCGACATTTGACCAGAGCATAGTCTACGTGATCAACACACTTGCTCTGTTTATATGTGCCGTGCTCGTACTGTTTATGCAGGCTGGCTTTGCCATGGTCGAAAGCGGGTTCAACGCCGCCAAGAACACGGTCAACATTCTCTATAAGAATGCCATGGACGTCAGCGTCGGCGTCCTTTTGTTCTTTGTTATCGGTTTTGGTTTGATGTATCCGGGAGAAGGTAACGGCTACTTGGCATTCGGTGGAGTTGGCATTCCAGAAGTCACCGAGAATAGCGAACTAGGCGCCTACAGCCCACAGGCCGATTGGTTCTTTCAGGCCGCCTTTGCCGCCGCCGCAGCAACGATCGTATCAGGTGCCGTCGCCGGTCGCATGCAATTCAAATCCTACCTGATCTACAGCGCTCTGCTCACTGGACTTATCTATCCCATCAGTGGCTACTGGAAATGGGGTGGCGGATGGCTTGACGCGATGGGCTTTTACGACTTTGCTGGATCGGTGGTCGTCCACGCCGTCGGTGGATTTGCTGGTCTGGCCGGGGCCATCGTCCTCGGTCCCCGATTGGGACGGTTTGTCAACGGTAAGTCGATGGCCATGCCCGGTCACAACCTGACCTTCGCCGCCCTCGGTGTCTTTATCCTGTGGGTTGGCTGGTACGGATTTAATCCAGGCAGCGTTCTCGCTTTTGGCTCGATTGGCGACATCGATCTCGTCGTCAAGGTAGCGGTTAATACCACAATTTCTGCAGCCGCCGGCGTGATTTCGGCCACCATCATATCGTGGCTGATGTTTAAGAAGCCGGACCTGTCGCTGGGACTCAATGGAGCTTTGGCGGGTCTCGTCGGTATCACAGCTAACGCGGATCTCATGAGCAACTCGATGTCGATCGTCGTTGGCGGTGTTGCCGGAATCTTGGTGGTGCTAGGTATCATCCTGCTCGACAAGCTCAAGATCGACGATCCGGTCGGTGCCTGGCCCGTTCACGGCCTCTGTGGCATGTGGGGCTGCTTGGCTATCGGTATTCTCCCAAACAGCGGATCGTCCGGTCTCTGGGTGCAAACCGTCGGCACGGTCGTCATCTGCGGCTGGGCTTTCGTGACGATGTTCCTGGTCTTCCTGGCCCTCAAGGCGATGGGAATTCTGCGAGTATCACCGGAAGAAGAAAACGCCGGATTGGATGTCTCGGAGCATGGCATGCACGCCTATCCGAGTGCCATTCAAGGTGGCACCAGCCCCGCGGCGGAGCACGAAATGGTCGGCGTCTAACAGCGACGCCCAACTTTGTTAACCAAGAAACTCCGACTCTTGCCTGGGTCGGAAGGATGCCCCACGGGCCCGGGTAGGCGTACCGCCTAGCCTACTCGGGTCGGGGTGTCACCTTCGGCAACGCCCCTTTATGAGGGGCGTTTTTTTTGCCCACGGCGGCGAGACCCCGGCTGCCAGTTTCCGCCGCGGCAGCTGGCGAATGTGTCAACACGCCACAATCACCGGTTTGCTTCCGCCCGAGCGAGAGAGCTCACACTTGTCGGCCTTGGCGCTTCCCGATACGATCAGAACACGCTCGCAGTGACGTGCGTCACGGAACCAACCAGCCAGCGCTGAAAAGCTGGTGCAGATAGTTGAAAACAGGCAAACAATTAGGCGGAATTCTTAGACCATGAAGCTCATCATTGCCATTGTCCAACCGAATAAGCTGGAAGCGATCAAGGAAGCCCTGACCGACGTCGAAGTCTTTCGACTGACCGTCATGGATGTCCAAGGATTTGGCCGGCAGAAGGGCCACACCGAGGTCTACCGCGGCCATGAATTCTCGGTCAATCTGCTTCGCAAGGTGCGACTCGAAATCGGTGTGAATGACGAATTCGTCGAACCAACGGTCAGCGCAATCATTCGCGGTGGGCGCAGCGGGGAGAAAGGCGAAATCGGCGACGGCAAGATCTTTGTGCTGCCGATGGATGACTGCATTCGCATCCGCACCGGCGAACGGGGCGAAGAGGCCATTTAGGCCTTCGGGCACATCTTGATGACAAGTCTACAGCAGACTCTTCCGCGGTGTCGCTGCGCGGTCACCAAGAACCTCCTGCTTTTTTTCACGTGATCGGACTTACTCGTCCAGAATGCCCTTGCTCTCAGGCATGTACCTACAGAGCAGGATGCCGCCGAAGTAGAGCACCGTCAGCGGGATCAGCATGGCGATCATGCTCATCGGATCGGCGGGCGTCAGCAGCATCGAAATCACGGCAATCACCAGGACCGCGATGCGCCATTTCGCCAGGTAGATTTCGATGGTAAATACCCCGATGCGTTGCAGGAATAGCATCACCAGGGGCAGCTGAAAGCTCAGCCCAAACCCGATCGGCAATATCAAGGCAAACGAAAGCCACTCGCTGATGCGGGGTTCGATGGCGATGCCCAACGATTGGTTAAAGCTGAAAAGGAACTTTAGAATAAAGGGGAACACAATAAAGAAGCAAAACAGCGACCCACCCAGAAACAGTGCCACACTAAATGGCAAGAAGACGTGGACATAGCGTTTCTCATTGGGATAGAGCCCGGCGGCGACAAATAGCCACAGCTCGCGAAAGATCATCGGGCTGGCCAGGATGAAGCCGGCCAGCAGTGAGCCTTTGAGGTAGAACATGAAGGCCTCGGAAACATTAAAAGCAGAGGGATCGATCCGCTCGTCTCGAGACATCTCTGACCAGAGCGGAAAGGCGACGAAGTCTGCCTTCTTCAGCAGTCGAGTGGGCGCGGTCGCTGCCTCGTCGGCACCCTCATCGCCCGGCTTGGTATCCGGTTTCTCCGCATCCGGCTCTTTGTCGGGCTCCTTGTCCGGCAAGGTCTCCGCCGCCTCCGCGGCCGTCTCCTCCGCAACAGCCTTTCGCAGAATCTTCCGTTCGACGTAAAATTCCTTGAAAGTCCAGCCAAACTCCAGCAACTGCTCCGAGAGATCCGCAACTTGCGTATCGTTTGCCTCGCGAGGCGGGATCTCATCCTGATCCTCGCCGCGCCCCTCATTATCGAGGATGTGGTAATAGTCGATCGCCGACTGCTGCGTGTAATAGTTCTTCAACTCACTGACCAGCGGAAGCTTGATAAAGTCGACCACCCGATCGCCAAAGAACAGTCCGATGGCAAACCCGGCGAATAGCCACAGCAAGGCCTTGATCAGCGCTCCACGAAGTTCCTCCAGGTGCTCCCCGAAGGTCATCGTACTCTCTTGAAACAGATCGTCGTCGGGATACTGCGACATACTCAGACGGGCTAAAGGGAACCGAGACGCCAAACTTGGCCGAAGCGGCGGTAGGGCAGGGGGCGGAGCAAACTCCTGTCGTCAGTCGGCTGCTTCCTGCGCTCCTCCGCGTTCGATAATAACAACGCGCCGAGGCATCCACAACTCAAGTCCGCCAAGCTCGCTCCGGCAGCATCCCGCCGCCTTTCCGATTGATCTGCGAAGACCATTGCACATGGAGTGACAAATCCGGAAGATATCGACATGCAGCAACTCTACCCTTTGCGTTTTGAACCGATATTCCGCCGTTACCTGTGGGGCGGTCGGCGCTTGGCCACGGTGCTGGACAAGCCGATCGGCGACGGCGAGGACTACGCCGAGAGCTGGGATGTCGTCGACCACGGTGCCGATCAGAGCGTCGTGGCGGCCGGCCCGCTGGCCGGTATGACATTGGGCGAGATCGTCCAGCAGCATGGATCGGCACTGCTGGGGCGTCATGCCCCACAGCCGCAATTCCCGCTGCTCTGGAAATACCTCGACGGCCAGAAGAACCTCTCGCTTCAAGTCCATCCCAACGACGCCCAGGGTGCCCGGCTCGATCCGCCCGATCTCGGCAAGACGGAAGCCTGGATCATCATGGCGGCCAAGCCCGGCAGCGTACTCTACGCGGGACTCAAGCAGGGGGTCGATCGCGAGACCCTCGAGACGCGTCTGCGCGATGGGACCTGCGAAGACTTGATCCATCGCTTCGAACCCCAGGCAGGCGACTGCATTCTCATCGAGGCCGGCACGGTGCACGCCATCGGCGCAGGCCTGCTCGTCGGCGAGATCCAACAGTCGAGCGACACCACGTTCCGACTCTTCGATTGGAATCGCCTCGGCACCGACGGAAAGCCGAGACCTCTACATATCGATCAGGGCATGGAGGTCATCGACTTCGATGCCACGGAGGTCGGACCACAAACGCCACAGGCGACCGACAATCCGCACGTCGAGCGGCTGATTGAGTGCGACAAATTCATGTTCGATCGCTGGCGATTTGATTCCACGGAAGCATTCCCCGACGACGATCGCTTTCATATCCTCAGCGTGGTGCAAGGCTCTGTCGAAGTCACAGGCGATCCGTCGGAACAACCACTTCGCCTCGGGGGCACCATGCTGCTGCCGGCGCAGCGTGGCGGTGTCGAACTGCGGGCCAGCGACGAGACCATCATCCTGGACGCCTATCTGCCGTAGCCGCGGGATAACTCTGGTCTTAGGCACGCATCGCCGGTTGTGGTGCTAGCAGCGCGGGCAAGGAATTTACACCCATTTCGCCAAATACTGGCCGAGTCTGTGTATCCTTCGGGGGCCGCTTCTGGCTATACTCCCGCCGCGTTTCCCGTCTCGCGCCGCGCGTTCTCGGCGACATCCTTCTGAGTTTCGACCGAATGTTTCGATCGACCTATTCCGTCTCGATTGCGCTGAGCCTGCTCTGTCTAGGCGGCTGCGCGCCGATGTCGCCCTACACCTGGTACAACGCCCCGCCCAACTACCAGGAGCAACAGATCCAACGCTTCGATCCCTATCCGGACAATGACATTGGTCCTGTGATGGAAGGGGTTCGACCACCCGACTTCCAATATCAGGTCGCCGAGCCGGCCCGCGGTCGCTGGATCGGAGGGGGAGCCAGTTTCCCTCGCCGAGCGCTCGGCTACTAACGAGTCGTGTCGCCAGTCGCCTGAGCCTCCGATAACGGCTTGTCTGAAAAGAGCCTTTCTCTCTGAGGCGAAGTCCAGGGAGGCCATCTCCAGGGACTGGGGAACGGACCTCACAGCGAGTATGATGGGTGGATTCACTCCGACACACATCGCTGGTGTGTCTTCGCCTCGCTCGTCTGCCCTCCTATGCCCAGTCCCCGCAAAGCCAGCTCCGGCAAGAAAACCAGTCGCCGGAAGCCCTCGGCCCAGAAGTCTCAGCGGGCCTCGTCCAAGAAGTCGAAATCCTCGACCTCCGCGCGCGGCAAGAAGGGAGTCGCCCGCGGTAAGAAAAAGACAGCTCTTCAGCCCGGCTCGCGCACCGGAGGCAAGTCCGGCGGACCGAAGGGTCGTCCTAACAAGAACACCGGCGCTGCAAAGACAAAGCGCCCCCCAGGCCGGCGTGGCGGGGCTCCACCACGGCCTGCCGTCGTGGCGGGTCCTCAGCGACTGCAAAAGGTGTTGGCCGCCGCGGGAGTGGCCAGCCGCCGCGAGTGCGAGCAACTGGTGCTGGAAGGACGTGTGGAAGTCGATCGAGAGGTCGTGACCAAACTCGGCACCAAAGTTGACCCGGAACGACAAAAGATTCGCGTCGACGGCGTCGTGCTCAAGACGGCTCGGCGAGTCTATTTCGCGGTGAACAAGCCGCCGGGCGTCGTCTCCACGGCCCGCGATCCCTCGGGACGTCCCCGCGTGATCGACATGATTCCCGAAACCACAGGTCGGGTGTTCACGGTCGGTCGTCTCGATATGGGCAGCGAAGGACTCATCCTGCTCACCAACGACGGTGAATTGGCAAATCAACTCGCCCATCCTCGCTACGGCGTGAACAAGACCTACGAGGTGCAAGTGGCGGGTGTCCCCGAAGTGGGGCTTGTCAAAGATCTCTGCCGCGGCATCCATCTGGCTGACGGGTTCGTCAAAGCGGATCAAGCCAAGATCAAACGCCGCTTCAAACAAAGCACGGTAATCGAGATTGTGCTCAGCGAAGGAAAAAACCGCGAGATCCGGCGCATGCTGGCCCGTCTGGGACACAAAGTGCAACGGCTCAAACGAGTCGCTATCGGTCCGCTTCGCATGGGTGAATTGCCACAAGGTCACGTCCGCCAGCTGGAGCCTCTCGAACTCAAACGCCTTCGCGGCGCCGTCACAGCGACGCCTACCAGCGGTCGACCACCGCGGACCACATCCGGCGTGCGAATCGAAAAGCCCGACACCAAGAAGGCATCGGGCGCCGGCAAGAAACGGGTGACCAAGAAAGCCGGCAAGAAACCCGTAGGCAAGAAGACGGCCTCCGCGCGACCCCGCAAGCAGGCGGCCAAGCCATATCGAATCCTTACCTCTCCCGAGGACCGCTAGAGCAGGAAGCTGGCGATGAGCAATCCGTTACATGCCAAGTACTATGCCGACGAGGCGGTCTGTCAAAGAGTCGCCATTGTGGAGAATGTTCAACTTGCCCGCGACACCTTCCGCGTTCGACTTGAGTGTCCGGAGCTGGCTCGGCGTATCGTGCCAGGACAGTTCGTGATGGTCCGTCTGGCCGACCATGACGATCCGCTGCTGGGCCGGCCGCTGGCACTCTACGATACGGTTCTCGATGACCAGGACAATCCGATCGGGATCGATGTCGTCTATCTCGTGCTCGGTAAAATGACCACGCGACTGGCCCGCTTTGTGCCGGGACAGGAACTGGAAATCTGGGGACCCCTCGGCAACGGGTTTTCGCCCCAACCGTGTGACCACCTGGTGATGGTGGCCGGTGGCATCGGCCAAACCCCCTTCATGGCTCTGGCGCGAGAACAGCTAGGTGGGCGGAGCTATGGCGATCCGCCGCGAACGGTCGAACCGGTCGTCCGGGCGACGCTCTGCTACGGCGCTCGCAGTTCCGATCTGCTGGCGGGCGTCGCCGACTTTGAGAGCACCGGCATGGAAGTCCGCATCAGCACCGATGATGGTTCGGCCGGACATCATGGCCTGGTAACTGAAGAACTACAAGGGCTGCTCGCCGGCCGCGGACTCGAAGAGTCGACGCGCATCGTTTGCTGTGGTCCTGAGCCGATGATGGAAGCGGTCAGCCAGCTGGCTGCGGACTTTGACGTTCCCTGCCAGGTCTCGCTAGAGACGCCGATGGCCTGCGGCATCGGCATCTGCTTCAGTTGTGTGGCCAAGGTGCGTGATACCGACGGCAATTGGGACTACAAGCGAACCTGTGTCGATGGCCCCATCTTCGATGCCGAACAGATCGTCTGGTAAGCGGCAAGAGTCGAGCTACGCCAAGCGCAACGCAAACAGCGCGAAGAGGGAGTGCGACAATCGATTCAAACAGCGACAGCGTTTAATCGGGAAACGGTCATCTGCCCGCCCCCTCAAACTAAGCCGTTAGAAGAATCCGCTACGAAGCGGATTTGACGGCTTTGATCTTTTTCGATAGACGCGACTTGAGACGAGCCGCCGCGTTGGGGTGGATAACCCGACCGGCCGCCGCCTTGTCGAGCTTCTTCACGGCCAGCCGAAACTGGGATTCGCTGGTCTCAATATCGCCCGCCTGGATGGCCTGATGAACCTTGCTCATCTGGGTTCGGACGGCGGACTTGATACTACGGTTTCGCAACCGTCGCTTGTCATCCTGACGAAGTCGTTTCTTGGCACTCGCGGAATTCGGCATAGCTCTGTCGTTAAGAAGGTTTCCTTAGTTTCACACTTCGCCCGATTTGGCAAACCATGAATTTGGCAAACCATGAATCATGACCGATCTTGGCCTGGATGTCTAGCGGACTCGGCCCGGTTTGGCGGTCCCAGAGATTCCGGTAATCCGCTCGAAAAGAGTAGCTGAGGGCGGATCGCTCGATAAATAGACGAGTTGGAGGCGGCCTCGCCAAATCGTGGGCTGCCGAGGAGTTTCAGCAAATTACGAGTCCAGATCGGTCTCGCCACGGTGTTTGACCACCTCGTCTAGCAGCTCGGAGACATCCTTGAAACTGAAGTCGAGCCCCGCCAACTCCTCCAAATACTTCTCGGAAGTGGGCCAATCCTTAAGCCCCTTGGCGAGCCAGCCAGCCCTATAGAGCGACAATTTCCTGACTTCTTCATCCCACTGACCGCAAGTCTGAATCGCTTCGTCGTAAGCCTTTAAGGCCAGCTTATATTGCTTGATCTGCTGAAAGCACTCGCCAATTTCCAGATTCGAAGCGGCCACTTTGCGAGGTTCGTTTCGCGCTTCTTGAAACTGGGTAATGGCGTCGTTGAATTTGCCAGCTCGCTTTAGGCGTAGCCCGAACTCGTACTTCAAGCCATACAGTGAAGGGTTTCGCTCACAGCGACTGGCGTACATTTCCAGTTCTCGCTGATTGAGTTCCTTTTTCATGCTCTTATAGAGCTGCTGGGCTTTGAGGTCCCGATCTTCCCGTGGTTTGCCGTTGTTGGCTTTGGCCTCTTCACGGGCTCTCCGCTCGGCGACGAGTATCTTGCGTTTGAAGTCCATGATCTGCATGTCTTCCAAGTACTCTTTCGCCTTGATCGCTCCGCCGGTTCCCTCGACTCCCTCTTTCATGACCTCGATGGCGGCCTGGAAGTTTTCTTCTTTGACGTAATAGTCGGCGAGCGCCTGATAGGTGGTAACCTCGTCCGGATGCCGTCGGATCTCACGACGCATTTTCTCCTCTTGGGAAACCTCCTCGACATCACTTGTTTCGCTGTCCTTCTGCCGTTTGGAGACGCTCACGTCGATCGAAGTTTCCGCTTCTTCGTAACCGCCCTTGTTGATCGTCTTCATCACAGAAAGGCTGTTGATGCGGCGACGAATATCTTCGCTGTCTTTTTCCTTCAAGACTCGCTGAAGACAGAGAATGGCTCGATCAAACTCCCCCATCTCCTCAAACATGTCGGCCGCCGCATTGTTAAGCGACATATCCTTCGGGTTCCCCTCCAGCGCCAGATTCATGTAGAGCAACTGGCAATCGGGCACTTCCAGATGACCACATGCGGTGGCCAAGTCTTTCAAGATGCCCGGATCCCAAGGATTCTGTTTCAGACAACCCATTCCCGGCTTGATGGCCGCCACCCAATCCTTCTTGCTGATCGCCTTCTTGAGGGCATTCTTGTCCTTCATGCCCGGACGTTTTGCAGACTTGGGGTTGTTGTTATACTTCTTGATAAGGTTGCCGATCAAGTTTTGGGTATAGATGACGTTGCCCGGATCGCCTGCCACGCACTGCGCGAACATTTCGTGCGCGTAGTCGAACTCCCCTTTACTACCCTTGAGGGTGCCGTGATCGAAGGCCGTCTGCAGCCGGCGGCGTTTGCCGGGGGAAATGGGCGGCAGCAAGGGCTCGTCGTTTTCCGGCCCCTCCTGGTCCTGGGCGTCCTTCTTCTTATCCGACTTGTCTTGTTTTTTCTTCTTCGCCATCATCGGTCGCCAGTTATTCACCGCCCCCGTCGGGATCTTCGTCTCCCGTCGGCGGCAGCTCTGTTTGCAGGGCCTCTTCTGTTTCCGTCCAGACTCTTAATTCTAACAGCGCAACGCCTCAAAACAACGCGGCAGAGTACCCCCTGAGAATGACCGTCCCCCAGCCCCACCACCTCGGCCTTGTCTATCTCGTCGGCGCCGGCCCCGGCGATCCCGGCCTGATCACCAAGCGGGGGATCGACTGCCTCGCTCGGGCCGACGTCGTGCTGTACGACTACCTCGTCAATCCGCTGATCTTAAGGCATGTCGGCGATAACGCTGAAATCGTTTGCCTGGGCCGCCACGGTTCCGATCGCATCCTCTCGCAGACAGAGATCAACGAACAGCTACTCGCCTATGCCCAACAGGGCCTGACCGTGGTGCGACTCAAAGGAGGCGATCCGGCCATCTTCGCCCGCGGAGCGGAGGAGGCCGAGGTACTCTCGGCCAACGGCATCCCCTTTGAAATCGTCCCCGGCATCACCGCCGCACTGGCGGCCGGAAGTCACGCCGGCATCCCTGTCACCCATCGCGAGCTGGCCTCGGCCGTGGCGTTCATCACCGGACACGAACAGACCGAAGCGGCATCCAAACTCGACTTCGAATCACTCGCCAAATTCCCCGGCACGCTCGTCTTTTACATGGGTGTCACCACGTGCGAAGAGTGGACCGCGGCCCTTGTCGAGGCCGGCAAGCCGGCCGACACCCCCGCCGCCATCGTGCGTCGCTGTAGCTGGTCCGATCAAGAAACGATTCTCTGCACGCTCGATCAAGTTCCGAGCGAACTGAAACAACGTGCTTTGCGCCCGCCGGCCATCGTCATCCTCGGCGAGGTCTGTCAGCTCAGCGGCATGCTGTCGTGGTTTGAAGAGCGACCGCTCCACGGCCAGTCTGTCCTCGTCACTCGCCCTCAAGAACAGGCGTTCCAACTCTGCCAGCGCCTGACCGAATTGGGCGCAGGTTGCAGCATTCAGCCGGCGATCTCGATCGAATCGGTTGCGGACTGGCAGCCGGTCGACGAAGCGCTCGCCGGCATCGAGCAGTTCGACTGGCTTGTCTTCTCCAGCGCCAATGGCGTGCGATTTCTACTTGAACGCCTACTCGCCAAACATGGCGATTTGCGGCGATTGTCCAAAGTCAAACTGGCCACGATCGGCCCTCGAACGGCCGATGAATTGGCTCGCTATCATCTACACAGCGACCTGGCTCCGGAGCAGTATCGAGCCGAGGCGCTCGCCGAGGCTTTGTCTGCCGACGCTCCAGGCAATAAGTTTCTTTTGGCCCGTGCCAGTCGAGGGCGGGAAGTGTTGCCAGAACAGCTCACAGCGGCCGGCGGTAACGTAACGCAAATTGTGGTTTATGAGAGCCGTGATATTTCGCAGCCCGACCCCAACATTCTCGCCGCGCTCACCTCGGACAAGATCGACTGGATCACCGTAACCAGTTCCGCGATCGCTCGTTCGCTCGCCGCCATGTTCGGCCCCGATCTGCGCCGGGCCAAACTGGCCAGTATCAGCCCGGTGACCTCGGCGACCCTCAAGGAACTGGGCTATGAACCCGCGGTCGAGGCGGTCGAATACACCACCGAAGGCATCGTCCAGGCCATCCTTGCCTTCGTCGAGACCAGTGACTCCGAAATCGATTGATCGCCGCCGACAACTTCCCAGGGCCGACTACCAGTCATAAAACAGACGATTGCCAGTCCCCACTCATGATGTCAGATAGCCAGATGCCTGCCGATCGATCTTCGAATGTCCCGCCGGGTCGTTTGGCCGGCATCGACTTTGGCACCGTGCGGATCGGCATTGCCATCACCGACCCGAACCGGTCACTGGCCAGCCCTTTGGACAACTACAATCGGCAAGGCGATCAGGCCGACGCGCGCTACTTCCGTCAGCTCGTCGAAGCGGAGCGAATTGTCACGTTCGTCGTCGGCTTGCCTGTTCATCTCGATGGGCACGAGAGTCAAAAGTCGATCGAAGCCCGGGCCTTCGGTTCCTGGCTGACGGAAACGACCGGGGTGCCGGTTGTCTACTTCGACGAACGCTTCACGACCGCCGAGGCAGAGCAGCTTCTGGGAGGCGCCGAATTGACCAAGAAACAGCGCAAGGCCCGACTCGATAAGCTGGCGGCTCAGATCATGCTCTCCGCCTATCTCGAAGCGGGTGAGTCGGCCGCAACTCCCCCGACCTCCCTGGACGACTGAGGACGAGAATGCTGATCTTCGGCTGTGGATATCTTGGTCATCGTGTTGCGGAGCGTCTCCTCCGAGATGAGTCCGCGGTGGAAAGTACAGCACAAGGAGCGGAAAGTTCGGCACAGGGAACTGCCCCGACCGTTTACGCCGTGACGCGCGCTGCCGACCGGGCTGAGCAGTTCCAACAACAAGGACTCAGCCCGATCGTAGCCGACACCACCGATCGGACCACACTCGATCGTCTCCCCGCGGCCGAAACGGTGCTGGTGGCAGTCGGCTTCGATCGCCACAGCGGAAAGTCGATTCACCAGACCTATGTCGATGGACTCGGGAACATCCTCGATTCGATCTCGCCCGACACCCAGCGGGTGATCTACATCAGTTCGACAGGCGTTTACGGCGATGGGAACGGGTCCGAGATCGACGAAGACTCGCCCTGCTATCCGGTTCGTGATGGTGGCCAAGCCTGCCTCGACGCCGAGAAGCTCCTAGAGGCCCACCCCCGCGGCGAAAACGCGGTCGTGTTGCGTCTGGCGGGCATTTACGGTCCGGACCGCATTCCCCGTTCAGTACAGCTGGTCAATCAAGAACCTCTGCCGGTCGATCCCGACACATATCTCAACTTGATCCATGTCGATGATGCGGTCTCCGCCGTCTTGGCCGCCGCTCGGCTGCCAGGGGCAAATTCACTAAGACGCTATTGCATCTCCGATGGCCATCCCATTCGTCGCGGCGACTATTTCTCGGAGCTGGCTCGCCAGCTCGGCACGCCGCCCCCGGAGTACGCGGCCCCGGGCGAGACCAAGAAGCAGCGCGGGGCGGGAAATAAGCGCATTAGCAATGCTCGCATGCTGGCCGAACTCGACTTCACTTTGAGCTACCCAACTTGGCCAGATGGCCTGGCCGCGATCCTGGCCGGTTCCTCGTGATCACGACTGGCGGTTGTCGCCTGGCGAGGTCCGTCTTACAATCCGGTATCGCTTGGGACAGGAACGCCTCTGAGGTCCAAATCATGCTAGAACGGAAGCCACTTTTTCCACATGTGATCGAGCTAAATCACGCTGCCGGGCGTCGTATCGGCTGCAGCGTGTATTTGGTTTTTGACGGAGCGGATTGGTTGTTGATCGACATCGGCTACGATGAAACGGTCGACGAAATCATCGAACTCATTCGCCAACTCGACTTCCGACTGCAAAAATGCAATACGCTGATCGCTACGCATGCCGACGCCGACCACATCCAAGGCATGGCTCGTGCGCAATCGATTCTCAAGTCAACCATCACCGGACATCCGGCCGCCGCCGAGCCATTGGCCAAGGGCGACCGGATTTTGACTTTCGCGCAGATCTCCGCGCAGGGGATCGAGCTGGAGATGCCGCCCTTCAAACTCGACACTCTGGTGGACGACGGTGACATCATCGAATTGGGCGACCTGCGTCTGGAGGTTTGGCACACGCCGGGTCACACCGACAGCCAGCTCTCCTTCCGGCTCGATAACTTGCTCTTCTCGGGCGACAATATCTATCGCGACGGTTGCGTCGGGGCGATCGACGCCCATCACGGCAGCAGCATTCCCGACTTCATCAAGTCGCTGACGCGAATTCGCGAGAGCGATGTGGAGTGGCTCCTGCCCAGCCACGGCCCCGTTTTCCGCAAAGACAACGCGGTCTTGGATCGGACCATCGATCGACTCACCGGCTATCTCAACATGGCCGATTTCGGTACCTGCGCGACCGGCTGGCCGCTGATGGAAGAATGGGATCGCGAACTCGCTCAGCAGAAAATGCCCAGCTAGCATCGCGGCGGAACCGCCAGCGGCACGCCGACCGGCCCCGCCGAGAGTCCGCAAATCGCCGCTTCTCACCGTTCTTGGCGGTTTATATCGATTGCAACGGATATTCGCTTAATATCGATTGCTCTGCCTGCCGATCCCTATCACTGACCAAGATGGTCTCGCGCCACCCAGGGTACGGAACGTGGCATGAAACCGAGGAGACTTGCGGTCGACCAAGGAGGGCTTTTGCCGATGATCCGTGGATCTGTGCTAACAATATTGCTCGCGACCGGCTTCATGCTGTTTGCGAACCCCGACGAAGCCAGCGCTCAGCGAGCCTACGGCCGCGCGTGGGGAAACACGTATCGAACCCAGGACTGGGAACGATACTACCACTACCCGTATGTCTATTATCCCCAGAATTTCTGGGCCGACGAATATTTTCGAAGTTCCGACAACATGTATTACCGCTATCCGCCCGAAATGCGGATTCCGGTCTACAACCGCCAGTGGCACAACCCTTATCCCGAAGGGCGCAAGTACCACGCCGGTCACCACTTCATTCTCGATACGTTCTAAGTACAGTCATTCGGATTCGAGCCGTGTCACTGGGGGGTGCACGGCCTGAGCGCGTCCAGCAGCAGAACGACTTGTGCTAATAGGTTCGCCCACGGCGATCGCGCGTCTTGTTCAGACCAACGCGATCGTCGTGGCGTTTTTTTTTTGCGCCTGGGGCAACCGCGCGCGAACGGCCAGTTCCCTCCGGCCAGCTTAACTGGGAACGCTCTCACTCAAGACGACCGGCCGCCAGCTGATAGTAGATTTCGCTGGCCCTGTCGAGTTGTTCCAGATCAATCCACTCGTCGGCGGTGTGTGCTTGCTCGATCGATCCCGGTCCAAAGACCACGGCCGGCACGCCGGAGACGGCCACGATCGCGGCATCGGTTCCATATGGCACACCGACGATCTCCCCACGGCCTCCCACGTCGCGAGCCATCTGACTTAGTCGTTCGGCCAGGGGGCCGTTTGCCTCGTCACTTAGCCCCGGCGACTCGATGAACGGCCGGTCATGCTCCACCTGCCATCCTCCAGCTACTCCCGCGCGAACAAACTCGACGGCATGTTCATACGCCTTCTCCGGCGTCTCTCCTGGCACCAACCGCCGGTCGATGGCCACGCGACACGTCTCCGGCACAATATTGACTCCCGCTCCGCCCGCGATCGTCCCGACGCTCATCGTCGGTCGACCACAGCGCGCATGAGTGGCCAGCGTCGGCACCACCTCCTCGCTATACTCCTGGAGCAACGTCACCACCTCCGCCATGCGGTAGATCGCGTTTTCGCCCAACTCCGGTTGCGAACTATGCACGGCTCGCCCCCGGGTATGACAATTCCAGCGCACCACGCCCTTGTGCGCCACGACGACGTCGAGGTTCGTCGGTTCGGCCACCACACACACATCGGGCGCGCGGGGCAACAGCGGCTCAGTTCCTTCCTCAAAGCCGCGCACCAACTGGCGGGCCCCGCTAAAACCATGTTCCTCGTTCACCGTCAGGGCCAGCACGATCGTCGGCATCTGTGGCGGGCGCTGTTCGCACAGCCGCGCCAGCGCCACTAGCATGGCGGCCATGCCACCCTTCACGTCGCAAGCGCCGCGGCCGAATAGCTTACCGTCGCGAACCTCCGCGCCAAACGGATCGACCGTCATGCCATCGACCGGGACGGTATCTTGATGAACCTCCCACAACATCAACTCTCCGCCCTCATCCAAGGATGGGGTGCCATCCAGTCTTGCCAGGAGATTCTCACGGCGCGAGCCGTCGGGCAAGATCTCGACCGTCTGGCGCGCGATCGGTAACCCCAGCGTGCCGAGCAGCTGCGCGAGATGCTCGGTGAGTCGGGCTTCGTAGTAGATGTCGCGGCCAGCCTCGGAAGCGTTTTGACCCGCGACAGGATTTGAACCCATAGGGTTAACGCTCGGTATCCGCACCAGATCCGCGAGCGTTTCGATGAGATCAAGCTTCATAGAGTCCCCCAACTCGGTGGCCATGGTCAGGTCTGTCGTCGAATGACGACTCGCCGCAGAGCATTCCCTCGTTCGCGGCCGCGTAGTATTATGCTATCCATGCAGACGAATCCTTACGAGTACGATGTGATTGTGGTCGGAGCCGGCCACGCCGGCACCGAAGCGGCCCTCGCTGCGGCGCGCCTCGGTGCGCGAACGGCTCTGCTGACCACCAATCTCGACACCGTCGCCCAAATGAGTTGCAATCCGGCCATCGGCGGCGTCGGCAAGGGTCAGATTGTACGCGAAATCGATGCTTTGGGCGGGATCATGGGTCGCGCGATCGACGCCACGGGCATTCAATTTCGTCTGCTCAACAAGCGGAAGGGCCCGGCCATGCACAGCCCTCGGGCTCAGGCCGACAAGAAGGCCTACCAACAATTTGTCAAACAACAGGTCGAGGCCCAAGCGAATCTGGAACTCCGTCAAGAGATCGTCGAGGACCTGCTCACGGAGAACGTCTGTGGCGCCGACGACGAGCGGGAGAAGATCTGTGGTGTTCGTTGCCGCGGTGGCATCGATTATCGCGCAGCAGCCGTCATCCTGACCACCGGAACGTTCCTCCAGGCAATCATGCACACCGGCCAGTCGACCACTCCCGGTGGTCGGGGAGGGGAGGGGACCACGGCCGGCATTAGTGGTGCGCTCGACCGCCTTGGTTTTCGTGTCAAACGCTTCAAGACCGGAACACCGCCCCGCCTGAATGCTCGCACCATCGACTTCACCCGCACCGAACTGCAACCGGGCGATGACGAGCCGGTTCCATTCTCGTTTCTGACCGACTCCCTGTCGGTCGAGCAACTACCCTGCCACATCACGCATACCAACGAGAAGGTTCATGAGTTGATTCGCGCGAACCTCGATCGCGCGCCGATGTACGCGGGCCAGATCAACAGCACCGGGCCGCGTTATTGCCCTTCGATCGAAGACAAGGTCGTGCGCTTCGCCGACAAAGACGGCCACCAGTTGTTCCTGGAACCGGAAGGGCGACAGACCCTCGAAGTCTACGTCAACGGAATTTCGACGAGCCTACCGCGCGATGTGCAGGACGAAATCTTGAAGCGGATTCCTGGACTGGAAAATGCGCAGATCATGCGCTACGGCTACGCCGTCGAATACGACTTTTGTCCGCCCGATCAACTCGACGCCACGCTGCAGACCAAGAAAGTCTTCGGTCTCTACTTTGCTGGTCAGATCAACGGCACCACCGGCTACGAAGAAGCCGCTGCTCAAGGCTTGATCGCGGGAGCCAACGCGGCCTTGGCCTCCGCCGGTCAAGAGACGCTCGTTCTTTCGCGCGATCAGGCCTACATCGGCGTGCTGATCGACGACCTCATCACCTGCGGAGTTGATGAACCTTACCGCATGTTTACCAGCCGGGCCGAGTACCGCCTTTCGCTCCGCCACGATAACGCCGACCGACGCCTGACAGGTCTCGCCGCCCGATTCGGCCTGGTCGGCGAAGATCGGACAAGCCGGCTTGAGGAGAAAGAAAAACGGATTGCCCTGTGCAAACAGTTGCTTGAAGAAAACCGCACTGACAATGTCACCTTGACCAAGTTTCTCCGCCGCAATGAGGTCAGCTGGGCAGACCTGTGTGAGCGACTGCCCGATTTGTCATCGGTTCCTGAACAGGTCTCTTCTCAGGTCGTCTGCGATGTGAAGTATGCCGGCTACATCGAGCGACAGGCGGTCGAGGTCGCGCGTCAACAACGATTGGCTGACAAACGAATCCCGGAAAGTTTCGACTACGCGAAGATCAAACCGCTGCGACACGAGGCGAAAGAAAAACTCGCTCGTGTCCGCCCCAAAGACCTCTCTCAGGCCAGCCGTATCAGTGGGATTACGCCCGCCGACATGGCGCTGCTCATGGTTCATCTCGATCAGCCGGTCCGTTCGAGCGATGCCCCAAGTAGCTAGCTTCGTTGAGGCTCCGCTAGTGAAGGTCGTGTGGGAGAACCTGGCCCGACTCTTCGAGTCTACCGAGAAGTCTAGTGACCGCGCCACCGATCCGGGCTTGTGTTGAATTAAATCCCGAACACATCATCACGTAAGTTCCCCTGGATGCGACTTTGCATTACTTTATTCGCGCAATCAGTTGCTATCATTCCATAAGGTTTTTCAAATGCGTTATTTAGGTCAAGAGTATTCGTGTTGACCCGTTTCGGAAGATAGCTATAATCTCGCCTAAATGGTAACGTTGGCAAGATTGGGAATACCAACGAACCACGTACGCTTCGTAATCTGAAGCGTTCCCGCAAGGGAGACTTGTAGACGCATCGTGCTAACGCGCTAGAATTCATCTAGCGGAACATGGAGGACTAGGTATCTTCGGTGCTCTCGTGAAAAGAGCAAGATTCTGAGGATACCGTTTGTCTGGCTTCTAGAAGCAGCCAGGAAGGTGGTTAGCAGAACAATGAAAACGGTGTTTACAACCGGAGAAGCGGCGAAGATCTGTAAGGTGAGTCAGCAGACGATTATTCGCTGCTTTGACTCCGGGCAGCTCAAGGGATTTAGAGTGCCTGGCAGTCGCTTCCGTCGCATTCCACGCGATCAACTCTTCGCCTTCATGCGCGAAAATGGCATTCCGACCGACGCTCTGGAAAGCGGCAAACGCAAGATTCTCGTCGTCGACGACGATGAGGAACTCGTCGAGCTGATTTCCGATGTGCTGGAGCGTGACGGCCGCTTCGATGTGAAGACGGTCAACAACGGCTTTGGTGCTGGCATGATGGTCAAGGAATATCAGCCTGACTTGGTCGTGCTCGACGTAATGCTCCCCGATATCAATGGCAAAGAAGTTTGCCAGCGGGTGCGAAGTGATAGCACCATGGACGGGGTCCGCATCATCTGTATCTCCGGTATGGTCGAGGAAGATAAAGTCCAAGACCTCAAGGACGCCGGAGCCAACGATTTCATGCGAAAGCCGTTTGAAGTCGATCAATTGGTCGATCGCATCTGTCAGTTGCTCGATATCGAGACTGCCGCGGCAACCTAACGCTGGCCGGCCGCTGAGCATACCGACGATGTTTTCAAGACACTTCAGGGATTGAGGGTGGTACACTGTGCGCTGTTTAC
>Ga0180438_10000743_pt1 | contig 59889 bp, 60 predicted proteins | sample SS_ome_12_FD_132455 | JGI IMG/M metagenome (GOLD analysis project Ga0180438, IMG submission 132455) | Hypersaline lake sediment archaeal communities from the Salton Sea, California, USA - SS_3_D_2 metaG | ecosystem: Environmental > Aquatic > Non-marine Saline and Alkaline > Hypersaline >... | reverse complement strand
TTGATATTGAATAACTTTTTTTCTTATTTTATTCTCCTCTTAAACAATTGAATTTTAAAAACCATATTTATGAATGTTTAATAATTGACGTTTTTTTCATTACATATTCTTTCGAAAAAGTAATGAGAGACATGATTAGAATAAATAAAAAAATATTGGCAATTGGATTAATTATTATTATTGGTAGTATAACTACAGGAATTATTACTTTTTTAATTATCAACTCATTTTTTGAGAATGAGAGTTTTGAATCAAAAATAAAAAATCTTATGGTAGAGTATGATATTCCTTCTTTAGCAGCAGGGATAGTGAATAATGAAAGCATTATCTGGGCGGAGGGATTTGGAGAGCAATCAAAATTAGACACGGTATATATGATAGGTTCTATTACAAAAACTTTTACTGCTACTGCCATACTCCAACTCAATGAAACTGGATTGCTTAATTTAACCGACAATATTAACGATTATCTTCCTTTTGAGGTAAAACACCCTGCTTATCCGAGTGTCACTATTACCCCCTTAATGCTATTAACACATAAGTCAGGAATACAGACAAACTTATACTGGTCACTTGAATATTATCTAGAAGACCAAATGATCGACTGGATTAATGATAATTTGGGTTGGCCTGAGGATATCCTTAAACTAAATCCACGCCCCAGTTTAGAGGATTTTCTTAATGGAAGTTTAAATCCAAATGGAGCATATTATAATTATTATAATTGGTATTCTCGACCAGGAGCCCAATATCGTTATTCTAATGCTGGTTTTCAATTACTTAGTTGCTTAATTGAAGAGATCACAAATCAAACATATATGGAATATCTGGAGGAAAATATTTTTGTTCCTTTAAATATGACGAGTACTGGCTTTGAATACGATCTATTTATGGGAAGAAATGCATTTCCATACGAGTGGTTTAACAATTCATATTTAAAATATCCTCTTTATAATATTAATGCAACTGGCGCTGGAAATTTACGGAGCACTATAGGAAATATGGCAAATTACTTAATTGCTTTTATTAATCGAGGGTACGTTAATGGAGTGCAGATATTGGGTTCTGGTTATGTTAATTTAATGCATACTGTTCAAGTTTATTTTAGCGGAACCTCCACAGAAGGATTTAATTATGAGGGTTATGGATTAGGATGGAATATTTTTACTGAAAATATTATAGGCCATAGTGGAGCCGTCCCAGGGTTCAGTTCCAATATGATATTTAAAAGAACCAACGAAAATGATTATGGAATGATTCTGTTATTCAATCGAGGTTCTGCACTTATATATGATGACAATCTATTAACTAATTTTATTCCCAAAATTAATAACCTTATATTTACTGAAGCGGAAAAGTTGATATAAGAAGTTAAAAACAGTTACTTATATTTATTTCTTTATCATCAAATTTGGTATAATTATCAAGAAAAGAATGAGATTAAACAATAGGGTTCAAATAAAATCATTATACAAAAGCCTTGCGTTATCCACAATCCTAATTTCAGTTATAAACATCGGTATTTTAAGTTATCTGGGTAGTTTTGTATGGATTGGTCCACGATGCACGACTTGTTTTTTTCATTTTAACATCGATTATCGTTTAGGACAGGAAGATACAGAGGATAGAATAATACGAGAACCATATTTCAAATTATTAGAGATGTATGAAAAGCACCCTAATTGGGCGTTCACTGTTGAATGTCAAGCGGAAATGATTTTTAAGATTTTTAATAATACCGAATACGAACATATCAAAAATCTAACCCTAAATTTAATTAATCGAGAGCAAATGGAATTACAATGCGCTCTACAGTTTAGTGAACTATTCTATGCATATCCCGCAGATGTTTTTGAATTGAATTTAAGGTACGCTAATCTAACCCTTGACAATTTTGGATTATTAGATAAGCGGAGTAATTGTATTTTATTTCAAGAAGGTCAATTTGCATACGGCTTAGCAACATTATTAAATAGCCCATATGCGAGCAATATAGATACAGTATTAGTCTCTGCTCAACAATTAAAAGGTTTTCAGAATCCAAATATCAATCAACAAGACTATCCGATATACTATCTTTTTAATCCCGAGACTGGTAATTCTATTAAGGTTCTTCAATATGATTATTTACCAAAATGGGAAGCAGGATATTTTCACTCATGGAATTATTTATATGATGGTGAAATAGCATTTGAAGATAAAGATGCGAAAGAGGAATTTATTGTAGATGATGAGAAATTGAAAGTATATGAGCAGGAACTCGAATTGCTTGAAAGTAGGGGAAATTTGTTTTTTAGTTGTTCAGAATGGGTGGAACATTGTAAAAAAGTGGGAGCAGTGGGTATTTTAAATTACCATATTCCAGAGTGTAATTGGGCAAATGTAGAATATAACTCGAGTTATACATGGGCCGCAAAAAATTCTGATTCCACTGATGATGGTGAAATGCTAGCTAATAATTATCGTTGTCGTCAAATCATTTTCGCTACTAAAATCGTATATGAAAAATATAAATCAGGATTATCATCTGAAAACCGATCTATTATCGAAAGTTATATTATTCAAGCAGAAAAATTGTGGCTGCAAGCAACATGTTCGGACTCTACAGGGGTGGGACCAGATCCTATCGAAAGGTATACTGCAGAGTTGAATGTATTAAATGCTCAGATGTTTTGTTCTCAAATCCTTCAAATACTCGCAGATAGAGTTCCAGAGTTGAACGTTACCCAAATTCAAGTTGATCCGATTAATAGGGCTATTTTCAATGCGAAATCAGATTTTATTTCACTGATAAATATATTGGATTCTAATTTAACATTAATTGATTTACCGTTAAATGTATTTCTGAGTTCAACTGGTCAGGATAGATTTTATTTAGAACCAAAAATTAAAATTCGACTGATTAGATACAATAGTTCAGACGATGCGATGATTAGTACGGTATTAGACTTATATCAGTTAGATATAGTATTCCCAGGATCTCAAGACTGGCAAAATGATTCATTAAGTGAATTAAGCATTAAATTCCAATTTAAAAATAAGGAGAGAGATTTTAAAGTTATTAGATATTCGCCTACATTACTTGAAAATACAACAAAAAAGATATTTCGCAATCATTATTATCATGACCCTCTTTATATCTTTTTAATACTTAGTAATGGGTTCTTATTTATTCCTAGTAACTCATCAAGTCTATTTGGTACTGCTATTATAAAAAATGTAACAAAACGCCATACAAGTTGGCTCTGGGAGGATAACTTTATGAAAGTTATTGAAACTGATGGGATTCATCTTAATGCCCATCATCAATTTTATATTATGGACAACGTTTCAATAGAACAAGCTCTCAGGTTCGCTAATAGAATTAACCTACATCCACCTTGGATTATTAGCAAAAATGTGTCTATGATCCAAGGTAACGAAGTATATCGATTATATGAACAAATAGAAAATAGATTACCCTGAAATAGAAATTCTTATAAAGGTGAGCAGAAAAATATGCTTATAAAAGTCAAAAACGCGATTATAACTCTTAAATATTCATTATATTTGGCAACTGGCTTATATCAATTAACAATTGGCCTTTTTATTAATTTATTAGTGAATTTTCTTATGGGAGTATCATTAATTGTGTTATATCCCTATATTAACCCAAATATTTTGATGATCTTTCAGATCTTAGCTTGGATTTTGATAGCTTTTGGATGTTATACTTTAATTTTTCCATTTATTAAAGATTGCATTAAGCAGTGGAAATATCCTTTTTATATAATTCATCTTTTACTTAAATTAAGCATGGGTTTAACCTTTTTATTAATTCCTTTTGGTATCTTTCTTGGAATAAGTTTACGTTCAGAACTTAAATCAAGTAAAGTTAAAAAAAATTATGAAACAGAAAAACGCAATAAGTATGCCTGTCCGTACACTATGTTTACTTTAATTCCTGGTATATTTCATATACTTTTAGGGTTATTAGTTTCTTCGTTTCTGGTACCTATTATTTTAGAGGAGATTGACTTCCTTTTTCCTTATGTTAATTATACTTTGATAAATTTATTGAATATTTATGGATTGATAAGTATAATATCAGGTTCACTTTTAGTAATTTGCTCAATTTGGACAAATTCCCTTATTCAATTGGAAAAAACCTATAATTTTACTCGATTCTTTAAATTTATACAAATTTTAATAATAATAGGCTCAATAGGATTAATAATAATCTATCCTTTTGGCACCTATTTTGGAATAACTCTTCTTTTGGAATTTTATCGATTGAAGCAGTAATAACTTAGAAACGAAAAATAAATGAGAAGATAAAGTATTTAATATATTTAATTATTAAATATTTTTGGTTGATTATGAGTTTGTTAAAGGAGTTCCACAGATTGCACAGAATTGAGCACCCTCTCTCTTCAATTCAGAACCGCATTTATTGCATTTTATTTTAAATTCAACGGTTGTAGGTAAAGTTTCAATTACATTTTGTATTGTACTCTTCAATAATTTTTGAACTTCAATTATATTATTTTCTCTTTCTTCTTCAGGAAGTGAATGGATATATACTGAAGACAATTCAGTTAGAAAATTTTCGACAAATTTTAACTGGTCATGGAAGTTCTTATTTACCTTTACTTTAAGTAATTCTTCTCCAACATGAGTTAACGAATACATTTTCTTAATAGGTCCAATTGGACTTTTAACCTGTTTAATTTCCAAAAAACCATCTCTTTTTAATTTAGACAAAATCGGATATATCGTACCAGACTGAGCTTCCCAAGTTCCAGCAAAATGTTCATTAAGAGCCCCTATTAAGTCATAACCAGAAATCATTTGATAATTAAATATTGTTTCTATGATTGTAAACTCCAAAGGTGTTAATTTACTTTTTTTTATATTTTTAAAGAATTCATTCTTAATTGTAGATCTTAATTCATTCATATCCTCTTCAAGATCTAAAAATTTACCTAACCACATTTCGTAATCACCTTTCTTATCATTTTTGTTTCATCCGTTTTTTCATCTTTTCTAATTCCCTCTCGATTGCTCTCTCTCTTCTAGATATTCCGCTTCCTTCTTGGCTTATCTTACCTCTATAATATATGAAGTATGCTATTGTATGAATTATCAACGCTGCACCCCAAAAAAGGGTGGGAAAGATAACCCAGTAAAATATAGGATAGGTGAAGTAATTGATTATAACTAACATTAAATTTACAAATATGTACGCAGTATAGTGAAATATGATACCTCTTTTAGCCATAGGATAAACTCCTTTAGCATAGACAACATAAGCAACAGAATGCATCATAACTCCAATTAACCAACCAAAAAATGGATAGAGAACCCATAAAATTAAAGGTGTAAAGAGTAAATTGATAGCAAGTAATAAGATCGATACAATAATATAGATCCCAACATGAATTTTTACAGAAAGTCTAAAGTTAACTTTTTGTTGTGCAATTCTTTTTAAACTCTCTTCGGAAAATCCATTATACATTTTTTACTTCTTACCTCAATTCTTTTTTATATAATTTTGTGATTAAAAAGCTAATGATAATATATAAATTTTTGTTGAATCTACATAGTACAACATATAGTATATTATGCATGGTATGGATCGATTTTTTTTTTTGGAATTTTATATAACCAATAGAAACCCAAAATTACCTTAAATAATGAAATTATCTAACCTAAATTTAACTTCGAATAAGCATAATCTTAATAATATTAATCTCTATTTGTGTAGGAAAATCTTTTAATATATAAAATTACATTAGTCAACAGTCTAAGCGTTAAAAACTAATATGTCGGCTTTGTCAGATTACTTAGAAAAAATAGAAAATTGGGATACTAAGACGTTCCTAAGTTTATATAAGAGCGATTTTTCTAGGAGAACTAAGCAATTTGCGAAAATTTACAGTTTTTTTGGCAGTTTTTATTTCTGGGGTTTGATTTATGTTATCTGGTTTATATATGGTTATGTAACAAAAGATTATTATCTTCTTGTTTTGTTCACGGGTGCTTTTGATCAATCGATATTAATTCATATTCTGATAAGATATCGATTGATCCGTCGAAATAGACCATATATTAAACTAAGCGAACAAGGAGTTCAACGACATGATAAATTCATTCACATCCCTTATTTAATGTCTGATTCAGAGCAAAAATCATTTCCATCTGGACATGTAACTTTTTTCCTACTTTTTGGAATAGTTTTTGCCTTTTATTTTGAAAGTTGGATTTTATTTTTCATAATTTTTGGATTAGACATAATAATGGGCATATCAAGATTAATATTAGGGGTTCATTTTCCAACAGATATTATTTTTGGATTTATTTTTGGATTTTTATACGCTTTATTATATTTTGGCGGGACTTATGTATATTGGGTAGAATTTTACTATTGGATAGGTCCCATAATTTCTGATATTGTCCATTTCTGGAGTTAACTTTACTTCTTTTGAATTATATAAATTTTAATTTCATGCTAGTTTTTCTAATTTCATAATGGAAAATGAATCGATTCAAGAAAACCTAAAAAAGCGTGGATTTTTTAAAATAATCCGACATTTATGGCCAAATTTTCTAATTTTTAATTCATTTGCTTTTACTATTTCTGCATTATATATCAACCTGCTTATTCTTTCAAGAATTATGTGGCCAGGTGAAGCATTAGAACTCCATGCACCAGAACTTGGTGCTTTAGCGGGTAGTTTTTCTTATATGATGGCAATATCAGGTATAATTTTCGGAATACTTGCGGATAAATTTTCAAGAATTAAATTAATGTCACTTTCTAGCCTTATTTACGGTATTGGGCTATTCTTTAATGGTTTTGCTCCGCAAGGGTTGGGATTGGCAACATTTGCATATTTCTTAGTTTTTAATCTTATTCGTGGATTTGCCTCAGGCGGTTTTTTCCCATTAATTAATTCATATTCATATGATTCAACAGAAGAAAAAGAACGTTCTCAGTTTTTTGGAATTCTTCAAGCTCTTTATCAACTTTTTCAGATTCTTGGTATGTTATTGTCAACAATTTTGTTTCAGAATTTATTTTGGAGAGAATTTTTTTGGATAATTGGATTAGTTGTCATTTTTTTTGGTCTAATGATTCTTTTGAGAGCAAAAGAGCCAAAAAGGGGAGCAAAACATAAAGAATTAAAGGAAATTTTAATAGATGACACAATAAAGTATGAATATAAGTTAAATTGGACTACAATTAAATCTACGATTCTAAGACCTACAAATTTAATTGCTTTCTTTGAGGGGATTTTCACAACCATTTTAATTGCAGTTCCAGACTTTTTATTAATTGCATATCTTCAATCAGAAAAGCATATTTCTGCTTTTGCAACTAGTATAATTATGGTGGGTTTTGGGTTGCCTGGAGGTGTAATAGGTTCATTAGCTTTTGCTAAATTATCAGATAAGTTGGGTAACAAAGATATTAGAAATCGACTTTATATGATTGTATTTTCTGCTGTATCCATTTTTATCATGTTTGTATTGTTTTTTTTCATTCCAATGCCGATATTGACTGAAGCAGAAGGATTAAATCTTGCGGTTATTTTTTCTTTTCCGGTAGTATGGTTAGCAGGCATCATTTTGTTTTTTGGACGAGGTGTATTAGGATTATGGAGTATCAATCAGCCTCCAATAATTCAAGCAATCAACCTACCCGAAGCTCAAGGAAGCATAACCTCTGCTAATCAATTTTTAGAAACAATAGGACAAGGTACTGGAACAATTTTAGCAGGAGCATTATTATTCATATTTGGAGGTAATTATCAAATTACAGCGTCTATCACCATGAGTTTAGGAATAATAGGGGGATTGTTGTGGCTTTTAGCAACGATATGGGTGAAAAAAGACGTAGAACGTATCTCAGAAATCCTTAAACAAAGAGGGATTGAGTTAACTCAAAAGAACAACATAAACTCAATTAATGGTTAATTTAATATTTTATTTTCGTTATTCTTATTTTTCTATTTCTTTAAAATAGGTTTCTTTTAAGTAAGGTTTAATCATCACAACGGAGAAAATATAAAATGGTATAAGGCATAGTTCTACAATTATCGAAATCAAGAAAGGCGCAGTAAGACCTATAAAATCCCATGCTAATCCTCCTAAAATTGGACCTAGTATACTTCCAATACTCATAAAAAATTGGAAACTGCTAAAAATCTTTCCTCTGTGTTTGAATGTTATACGGCTAAGTAAATTTTGAATAACTAAACTTGCTGATTGAACAATTGCTATATCTAAGGTTAAAAGTATTGAAAATAATATAAAATTATTTGTGTTTATCAAAAACCAAGTAACAAGAGCCCCAAAAATACTAGCAAAAGATATTCCAAGTTCTGGCTTGATGCGATCAAGTAATGATCCCAATTTTGGTGCTAAAAGCATAGAAATTATTCCTGCTGGGATATAGGCAAATGAGGCAATTAAAGGATCATTAGTAACCACTTCTAATAAGTATTTATTTAAAAATGGTCTAGAGAGAGAGCCGTTTAAACTAGCTAAAAATAATACAATAGAAATTAAAATGAATCCTAAAATCATTTTTTTGGATAATTGTGTCTTCAAGTTGTTGTTATTATTATCGTTGAGCGGATTTGAAATTATGATACTTTCGTCAACAATTCGATTAAATCGGATACCTGCATAAAAATTTACCAAACCATATATCGGAATAGCAAGATAAATAATTAAAGGATTTTCAGTATAACTAATTGTAAGATTGAATATAGTAAATCCTAAAATCGCTCCAAACATTAAACCTCTCCCAAGAGCAGCTTCTTTTTTTCCGAAAGCTTGACTTCTTACATCCTTGTGAGATTTTTGAGCGATGAGTGTGTTAAATGGTACCCAGAAAAATCCTACAAAAAAACCAAGAAAGAAATAACCAATATAAATTCCAATTAAATTAGTAAAAAAAAGAGCAAAATAAAGAATAAAATAAGCTATACCCCTACCAATAGAACCAAATAAGACTAACTTTTTTTTTGATTTAACTTTATCAGTTATAAATCCCGCGAAAGTAGAGCTAATTAAATTTCCAATAATATGAAGAGTAAAAATAAGACCAACCTGTAACCCCGTAGCATTCAATATTTGACTGGTAAAATAATAAAGAATGAAATCTAAAAAGAAAAAACCTAAACTATTAAGCATTAAATTATTAATCATCACTTTAAAATCAGGAGTAAATTTTACGTTTTTTTCTTCCCTTACCATTTATCACTAACCTGAAACGTGTTAAGCTATTAGTTTTTTAGTAAAATTAAGCATAAAATAATTAATTTATGAAGAAGGGATTTTAAATGTAAATATAAAAAAAGTCTTCACAGATTCAAGTTAAACTTTAAAAAGAGATAGTTTTAGAACCAATCTATAAATTCATCAATTTCTCTTCTTTCTCGTTCTTCTACTTTTTTAGATTCTAATGGCTCATCGATAACCCCTAAAGCAATAACACACATCAATTCATATTTCTCAGTTGGAAATTTAAATATCTCATCAACTTTTTCTTTATTTTTCAAGATTTCACCAATCCATACAGCACCTAAACCCTTAGCATGAATTCCAAGCAATAGGTTTTGCGCAAAAGCACCAATAGCTTGTAAATCTTTCACTCGATCATAACCTCGTTCTTTATCTAAGAAAATAACAAGGTTAGCATAAGCACTTTCCATGATACCACCGTAATCAGATAGCTCCGCTAACATTCGCTTGACTGTAGGGTGTGTAACAATGCAAACTTTCCAGGGCTGAGTATTATTACCAGATGGTGCCCATCTCCCACACTCTATAATTTCTTTGATGGTTTTATTATCAACCTTTTGAAATATAAAGTTTCTTCTACTTCTACGTGATTTTATTAAACTGATTAAATCAGAAGATTTTGATTCCATATTTCATTATTGAGATTATTAGAAATAAAAATGTTTTGTTAAATTTCTTAAAAATTAATTTTACATACAAATGATATGAAATATGGCGCCTAAAAATCTTAAATGGTGGCAAAAAACTGTAGTTTACCAAATATACCCTCGTTCGTATAAAGACTCAACCGGGAATGGAATTGGTGATCTGCGTGGAATCATTTCAAAATTAGAATATTTAGAAGAGTTAGGAGTAGAGACTATTTGGTTTAGTCCTTTCTTTGCTTCACCTCAACAAGATCATGGTTATGATGTAAAGGATTTTCGATTAATTGATTCAGTATATGGATCTATGAATGATTTTGATAAATTATTAAAAAATATGCATGAAAGAGATATGAAAATAGTATTAGATTTAGTTCTTAACCATACGTCAGTTGAACATCCATGGTTTATTGAATCAGCATCCAATAGGGATAATCCTAAGAGAGATTGGTATATTTGGCGAGATGGCCAAAAACCTAATGGAAAAAAACCACCGAATAATTGGAGATCTATGACTGGGGGGTCCGCTTGGAAATATTATGAAAATACTGATCAATGGGTATATTTCCACTTCTTACCTTTTCAACCCGATTTAAATTATCGAAATCCAAATGTTACGGAGGAGATGTTCAATACTATGAGATTTTGGTTAGATAAAGGGGTTGATGGATTTCGATTAGATATACTCCATTCTATCTATGAAGATGAAAAATTGAGAAATAATCCCTTCAGTTTCTCGATATATTCTGATAAAAATTCAGCGATGTTTTTTCAACAACATAAATACGATTTAAATTTACCCGAAACATTCGATTTTTGTTTGGAATTAAGAAAAGTAATTAATGAATATGAACCTGAAAGGTGCTTAGTAGGAGAAGTTTTTGGTGGGATTGAGCAATTAAGAGATTACTACGGGCCAGAAAACAACAGCTTAAATGAAGTATTTCTTTTTGAATTTACATCTAATGCGCTCAAATTTAATATCAGTAATATAAGAAAGATTATTAGTAGAATTGAAAAAAGTATTCCGTACCCTTATACACCCACATATGTTTATGGAAATCATGATAGGGACAGATATCTTTCACTTCTTAAAGGAAATATTCAAAAGGCAAAACTGTTAGTAACGATGCAACTTACTTTAAGAGGAGTCCCATATATATATTATGGTGAGGAGATCGGTATGGAAAATGTAAAATTCAAATTAAAATCAAGTGAAGATCCTATTGGACAAAAGTTTGCCAAGTTTCCATATCCCCAAATTTCTAATTTAATAGGATTTTCTTTAACAAGGGATCGTTGTAGAACTCCTATGCAGTGGAGTCCAGAACCGCATGCGGGATTCTCCTCTAATAAGGAAATTGAACCATGGCTTAAAGTATCAAATAATTCAAATTTAGTCAATGTAGAAATTCAAAAAGAAAACCCAGCCTCTTTGCTAAATATATATAAAAAATTATTGAAAATAAGGAAAGAATTCAATTCATTACACGAGGGAGAATTCGAATTTATTAAACTTGATGAACTATTTAAAAAAGTTCTAGCATATCGTAGGGTCTATGGAAATCAAGAGATTCTTATATATCTTAATTTTGCTAATAAAGATTTAATCTTTAGAATTTCTAAATCTAATCCAGAGTTAATCTTTTCGTCTTATTTTAATAAAAAAGAATCAGATATCTTCATAAATGATAGATATATTAAATTATCTGCTTTTGAGGCAGTTATATTTAAATAAAAGTAAAAAATTAGGATTTAAACTTTTTTAGATTTCAATTCTTTTGCTTTATCTTCAATTACGTCATAATATTCAATATCATTCAATCCACCTTGAGGATTTTCAACCCAGTGGACTTTTAAGGGCATACCGATGTAAGTATCTTTAAAATCGATCTCGGGGGCTAATTCTGCGATATTAGTTGTATCCGAGCCATCTTGACGAATACAAACTACAGGTCTTTCTTTTATCTCTCCAGTTTCAGGATCTTTTAAATAAGTTACTGTAAATGTCGCAACTCTAGCTGTTTCGCGTAAATCGGCCCACCTATCTGGCTTTATCATACATTTACCACATATTTGCCGAGGCGGAAAAAATATTCGATTACAACTAGGACATTCGTTCCCAACTAATTTCTTTTCTTTTAGTTTTTGTAAAAATGGTTGGGCATGAGTAATATTAAACTTATACGTATAACTATTTAAGTACCAACTCCCGGGCATCGTTCTCGTTCGAACATAATCTTTTTTAATATAATCCATAGATTTTCTTTGGGTTAATTTTGACATTTTTCTTTACCTCCTAATTTATTTAAACTTTCGAGCTGGTTCATCAGCCATTACCATCATTGTAATAAGGTTTATGACTCCTCCCCATCCATGACCTAAAGCTGTATGAATCATCTTTGGTACTTGATTGCTTGCTTTACCCATTATTTGAAGTGCGGCTTCAGCTGGACGCTCCATAGCAGAAGCTCCAATTGCATTAGTGGAGTTAACTCCACCCGAGCAGTTGATAGGCAATTCACCATTTAAGGCAGTAACACCGTTTTTATACATTGCTGAAGCAGTATTTTCTTCGAATAAACCTAATCTTTCTACCCACATTAACTCTTGATTAGGAAAGGGAGCGTAAACTTCTGCATAATCAATTTCTTTTCGGGGAAATGAAATTCCTGCTTGTCCAAAAGCTAAATCTGCAGATTTCATTGCTCCTAATTGTTCTGAGGGATCTAATTGTCCTGCTCCACTGCCATCATAACCAAGAATTGCGGTTTCGTGAGATACACTTGCAACTCCGTTGACATATACAGGTATATCGCAAAAACTTTTTGCTTTTTCTTCCGTAGTAAATAACATAGCACAGGCCCCATCCGAAGCAGGACAAACCATACCATATCGTAAGGGATATGATATATAAGGTGTATCCAATACATCCTCAATTGTTAAATCAGGCATCTTCAAGTGAGTCCACCAAGTCTTAGCGGCATTATGGCGGTTTTGGACCACAACTCGAGCTAAATCTTCTTCAGTAATTTTACTCCTTCGCATATAATTAGTTGCTTGATATGAAGCAACTCCAATTGCGGCTCCAGCTGATAATAGTCGAGTTAAATCCTCATAAGGCATCCCTAAAGTATTTAATACAGAAATTTCGCCATATACAACACTTGCAAGCCCTACACTTGTATCACCTTGAGATTGCTGCTCAAAAGCAACGGCTAACACGGTATCAACTCCAGGTAATCCTGCAGCCACGCTATAATATCCCGCTATGGCAACTGAGCCCCCTGTTGTTCCGCCAGTTGTGACTCTCATTAGAGGTTTGTGTCTTGCCCCCATCCAATCCGTCATCCACAATTCAGGGATATTTGATCCCTCAAATGCAGGCATATTACCATTGACATAAGCATCAATATCTTCAAATCCGATTCCCGGAGCATTTTTCAAACAATCTTGTATTGCTTCGCTAACTAGTTCTGGCATACTTACATCTGATCGTTTAGAAGCATGTTCACTAAACCCTGCTGAAACTATTGCTACTTGTCTTCCCAACTTAATTACCTCCCTCCAATATATATGTTATACTATTTTGAGCACACATTCCAATTTGTCCGGATGCAATTGCTCTTTTAACATTTTTAACTTGATACCCATTAGCTTCACCTCTAATCTGCTTTACTGCTTCTATTATTCGTATCAAACCAGTTGCACAAGGAGGATTTCCTCCAAGCGCTCCTCCGGAAGGATTAATTGGAAAATCACCATTAATGCTTGAATTTAATTCAGCACCTTTTCCCTTTTTAGCAACACCTATTGCTTCACTAAAAATTAATTCTTCATGGGCATAGGCTTCAAATAACTCAGCAAGGTCAATTTCACTTTTTGGATCTTTGATCCCTACACCATTATATGCCATTTTACACGCTAATTCTAAGGAATTGCATGTAGATAAGTCTCTATCTCCAAGATAATATGCATCTTGATTGTACCCAACCCCCGTAATCCACACAGGTTTATCCGTAATCTTCAGCGCTTGTTGCTCTGGGGCTAGTAATATGGCTGCTATGCCATCACAGGGAGGTGCTACCATAAGTTCAGTTACAGGATCAGCATAAATTTCAGATTCTAAAACGTCTTTTGTCGTTAAATTGGCATTTTGAGCTTCTGATAATGCTAAAGGGTTTTTTGCCGCATTTTTTCGGTTTTTTACTGCTATTTTTGCGATATCTTCAACAGATACACTATATTTTTCCATATAAGCCCTCATTTGAAATCCACTGGCAGCAATATCATTCACAAAAGCGTTTGGTCGTTCCCATGTAGGATCTGTTTCATATAATCGTGCAGAATGATAAGGAAAGCATGAGGCCATACTTCCGCCCCAAACTACTGCTAATTTATGATTTCCGGAAAGAATTCTCATCAATCCATATAACATGGCATGAGCACCATCCATTTCAACCTTAGATTCATCAACGAGATATGCTCCGCCGGGTTCGACACAAAATGCATTAGATATTGTTCTACCTTCATAATAATCATTAGTACATGAAATAACAGTAGTAATATCTTTCTTCTTTAAACCAGCTTTATCTAAAGCACCTCTAACAGCTTCAAAAATCATTTCATAACGCCCATAATTCGCTTCCGAATATAATTTTACTTGATAATACCCTACTATTCCTACTTTTTCCATTTTATTAGCCTCCAATTATGCTTTAACAAACCCTTTAATATCTGAAGGGTCGCCTTTAGTTTTATCATTCCATTCTATTTTGACTTTCATTCCTACTTTTATTTCTTCAGGTGCAATATCTAATAGCCGATATACAATTGCTGTATTTGACCCGCTAATTTGAACCATAGCAATTATTTGTGGTTTGGCTTTCCTTGAACTTCTATCATTGACCCTATATGAGGTTATTGTAAAATTCGTTACAGTTCCAGTATCTGGTAAATCAATCCAGCCTTTTTCTAAAGGAAGTATTTCATTACATTTTCCACATATTTTTCTAGGTGGGACAAATACATTACCACATTTGGGACATTTATTTCCAACGATTTTTCTTTTTTCCAAATTATCATAAAAGCGATCCATATATTGTCCAACCCAAAAATTAAATTCAGCCCGAATAAGACCTTTATTTCCCACAACTATCTTTTCTTCGCTCATATTATCAATTTTTTATTTTATTAATTTTGATATTATGATTAATATTAATTAACAACCAATATATATAATTTTGAAAAGAGAGATATTATGGGCTTTTATCTTTTCAAACTATTATTCGGATAATATTTGATTTTTTAAAGAGATATTGCCTACATCATACTTGTATATGGTACTATAATACATCCCGATAATTCTTTCATTTAAATAGAATTTAATTTTATTTCTTAATGTTAATAAATTGCATTGAATTGAAGCAAATATCAGGTTGTGAGCGTTAAGATGGCAAGATTTTGGAAGAAAATTGATGATGATTTATTAGGTGCTCCAGAAGAGACTATGGGTTTTTCTAGAGAACTAATTGAGCTAAAACAAAGCTTTTTAATTAAGAAATATGACTTCTCTTCACTTGAACAGATAGATGAGATCAAGAAAGAATTATTAGGACGTAGAATTCTTATTATTAATGCCCAAGAATTATTAAAGGATGTAGACGTAACCAAATTGAAACGTGGTATTGAAGATTTGAAATCATTTTTAAGAGAAAACGGAGGTTCAATGGCAAGATTGGGCGATCAATATCTTATCCTAACACCAAATTCTGCCGTCAAAATTTCAAATTAATATTATATATTTAACCGTTGATTTATCCAGTTTCACCAATTTTGGAGTGAATTAATAAAATCTTTCACAGTTAAAGTTAATTTCTAACTCAGATTTTATTATAATAGGAAAGAATGAATTTAAAGAAATATTCAATTGGAACTGGAGACCGCTTTGGATACCAAGGTAAGGCTTTGTTAAAAGCTATAATAAAAGCTAAGGAAAACGGTATAGATTTGGCGGTAGTTTGGAATAAATCCTTTAGAGAACATAAACTAATTAATACAAAGCCTAGTGATGTATTAGGTGAAGCTCAAAGTGCAGTAAAAGCATTGAACTGGATAGGAGATTACTATATTGATGCGGATCACATTAATTTATCTAATGTAAATCTCTTTATTGATTCCTGCAATTTTTTTACTTTAGATGTAGCAGAATATATTGGTAAACCTACTCCCGCAAATTTAATTAGGGAATTTGTCCAAAAGCATAAAAATTTCATTGGTAAGATAAAACTTCCGGTCCTGGAGAGCTCAATATATATAAAAAAAAGTGATATTGAAGAAAGTGCGAAGAAATACCTCGCTATAATTGAAGAAGCTAAGAAAATTTTTATGGAAATAGAGAAGAAGAAGGGAAAAAATAATTTTATAATTGAAATCTCTTTGGATGAGTCAAAAGAGGTGCAAACTCCGCTTGAACTTCTTATTATTCTAATTGCAATATCTGAAGAAAAAATCCCGATTCAGACTATCGCTCCCAAATTTGTTGGTGAATTTAATAAAGGAATTGATTATAAAGGTAATCTTAAAAACTTCGAAAGAGATTTTGAACTTATTCTAGCAATTATTCAATTTGCAAAAACCAAGCTTATCTTACCAAAAAATCTGAAGATTAGTATCCACTCTGGAAGTGATAAGTTCTCAATTTATCCAATTATTAATAAACTTATAAAGAAATTCGATACGGGCATACATTTAAAAACTGCAGGTACAACATGGTTAGAGGAAATAATTGGTTTGGCATTGAGTAGCGATGAGGGATTAGAATTAGTTAAAGAAATCTATAAAAAAGCTTATGATCGATATGATGAGTTATGTTTGCCCTATGTAAATGTTATTGATATTAATAAAGAGAGACTACCAAATCCAGAAATAGTATCTAAATGGAATAGTAAAATGTTTTTAAATGTATTACGCCATGATTCATCTTGTGAATATTATAATCCAGATTTAAGACAATTTTTTCATATTGCATATAAAATAGCTGCTGAAATGAGTTCTCGCTTCTTAAATGCATTAGAAAAATATAACAACATTATAGCGCAAAATGTAACTGAAAATATTTATGAAAGGCACATTAAACCGCTATTCTCGTAAAAAAAATTAGATTTCATAAATATAATATTTCTTCCAAAAATCTTTCACTAATCCATAATATTCCTCATCAGAAATCTTTTTACCTCTCACTTCTGCCTGAAAAATAGCATTCTTTACTTGATTTTCGAAAACATCAATAGCATTTAAATTATGATTTTTAATTTTTGGTCGAATATCTTGATATTTAGATAGTACTTGGATTATTTTTTTTTCATTTTGGAATTCTTCATATACTTGCGACATATTTCACTCTCACTTTTTTTTTTCTTAATATTAATTAACGAAAGAGTGCATTAATAGTTTTCAATATTAAACTAAAAATGGATTCTTAGACTTTTTATGGTATACGATATTTAGTGTTTAATACATAAGAGATACGAATAAAAAAGTTCAATAGCATTTTGGTCTTTATTCTATTATAAGATAAATGGGGTGGTAGTCTAGCTTGGGATGATTCCTGGCTCGGGTCCAGGAGGTCGGGGGTTCAAATCCCTCCTACCCCATATTAAATTTTGGCAATCTAATTAATTCTTTTAGAAAAAGAATAATTTAAACAAAATTATTACAAGAATTTAGTTATAAGTTCTATTGAACTTCAATGGCTAAAACTATAAATTATTTTAGAAATAGTAGAATATAAAAAAGTTATTTGAAACTTAGATTATTTATGAATAAGAAAGATACTAATGGAAACCTGTTAAGTCCCTTACCTGTTGTTTTAGTAGGAGCAAATGTAAATAAAAAACCAAATTATTTAGTGATTGGATATTCATGTCCGTTCGATTTTGGTAGATACATTTTTTTTAGTTTATACAAAAAACGTTACACAAGCAAGGGAATTCATGAAAATATGACATTTAGCGTTAACATTCCAAATGAGGATCTAGTTATGAAAACAAATCTTTGCGGAACGAAATCTGGGTATGATTTGGATAAAAGTACCTTATTCGACAATTTTTATGGCGTGTTAGAAAATGCTCCAATGATCCGTGAATGCCCTATTAATATTGAATGTGAAGTTACAGAAATTATTGATCGTGAACTAAATGAGGGTATCATTGGGAGAGTAGTAAAATCTTTTGTCAATCCTGATTGCTTAGATGGAGAAAATATTGATTGGAGAAAAGTTCATCCGATCATCTGGACAACTGGTGGTGACTATAATTATTATAAACTCGGTGATCGTTTAGAAATTAAGCAATGAATTCCCTCTCTGTCCAAGACTCTTAATCGGTGTTGATGATTATCATTTAAATTTCTTTTTTAAGGATAAAATCTCCTTAAAACTAGAAAAGAAGCTTAAATTGCTATCCCAGTCTTCCGGGAGTTCTTTAATATACTTTTTATAGAATTCGTTTCCTAAATCTTTTAAATGTAGTTGGGTAACAATTGAGGGAATATCCTTGGATGAAATCCCAACAAAAATAAATGGCTTTTTACGAAAGTATTGGATTCGAAACGCATTAAATGAAAATTCTTGAATTTTTTCCCCAAAATAAATTCCGGAAAATCCATCAAACGCAGATAAAATTCCTCCAAGTAATTGATCATTTTTAGTTAGCAGATGAAGATCACTAAAGATGGTTTTACCGCCTTCTGTAAATATAACTAAATCAATTATAATCCCATCTATAATGCCTCATCTCCTAATTTTTAATAAAAAGAAATACTACCCCAATATATAGTAAAAGAAGTAATATTTAAAATAATGGTATCCCGAATAAATTGCTATTATTTAAATTGTTTATTATCTGATATCATCAAAAGAATCATAATTAGGTCAATTAATCACCTAAACTTAGATGATAAAGATTTAACTTTATTTGATTAACAAAAATCTAGATTATATTCCAAATTTTGTAGTTTAAGGAATTTATTCTCTTTGGAAAAGATTGAATTACAAAATTTAAGAGAAAAATTAATGAAAAGATAGAGATAGGAGTTTAATTGCAGAATAATTTTATTTTAATAACGTATTTATCTCTTCCTTCTTTTTTCAAGTAGCTCAATAAATGATTCAATTTGATCAGATGTGGATATGCCTGATTATTATTCAGAAGCTATAAGATTAGTAAAAAGTAATCCAAAAAAATACAGATATCCCGAATCTCTTGTTAGAGATTTAGGAGTTTTAGGTTTTTCTGAAATAACGATAAGGAAAAATGCTGATCGATGTTTGAAAAGCAAATTAGGTTATAGCTTCTCTGAATTAAAGAGTATGGCTCTTAAATAAAGCTAAAAAGAGTTAAAAAATTAGATTTATTTTAGAGAATTTTTATTAATTCTTACTATTTAATCCATGAAATTTCTAAGCTTTCTTTTTCTTATCCAAGACTTCAATTAAGCTTTCTATTTGATTTGTTACCTGTACTTCATTAAACTTTCGAGGATCGTTCATATTACTTGTAATAATTAAGCATGGAATATCAGATCAAAACCAATAAATACGGGTGAATAGAAAATATTACAAGAAAGAAACAATTAGCAAATAATAGAAGTAATTCTGCATACTTTGAAAAAATTTTTATAAGGATAATAATAATAATTTAAATAAAAAAATCATAAAATTAAATCATCAAGGGGAGGATTTATGGACAAAATTATAAAGCGAATGATTATTTTGCTAATAATTGGGATTTCCCAAGCTATTTTTTTCCTTTCGGTTCAATCACATCCAATTTGGGAGTATGTAGGTGATTATATGGAGTATAACGGTCAAACCACTTGTACTGTTACTCCAAATCCCCTAGGAGGTAATAAGTACGTCATAAAGGCAACAGGTTACTATGCAACTGTAGGAAACGAAGATTGGGGTAATATCACATTTACAAATTTAGAAATTAATCAAACATTTTTCTTCGAATATCATCTTGGTGTAGGTCCCTTTATTGGTGAAGATATTGATTCAGAATTATGGATAATGCCTTCAGGGACATATAATGTAACATGGTACGATACTGATTGGGGGCGTCACTATAACCTTATAGCTGCTAGTTTCTTATATCCAATTGATCTCATTGTTCTCGTTGTTTCCGGTTTTATTGCGCTATTTACTGTAGTCGGGACATTAAGAGTGATTATAACCAGAAGCCGAAAAAAAAAAATAATTTAATTTTCAATTTTCTTATTTTTAGATCAATTATATCAATTTCCCACATTCAGTGCAATATTTGGTACCTTTTTTCATTTCAGAGCCACAATTTTTACAGTATAGGCGATTTTGGACCTCTTTAAATATAATAGTCTCTCTTGGATCAATCTCATTTACAGGAGGTATTGAGAGGTGATAAGTTTTTTTACTTTTATTAGATACAACATTACTAAGATAACATATTAACATACATACACCAATTATTGTGATAATGGAAAAAATAGTGCCTAGAGTTTGCAAACCAGCAAGGTAAAAAATCCCGTAGACTCCTAAACCTATAAATAAAGCTACAATAAATTCAATTGTGTCAATACACCGATTATGTGCCATCGTCTTTCTCACATATTTTTAATTTTTTAATTTTTTCTCCTTCTTTATTTCTTTTAAAATTTGCTTAAACAATGGTTTATGTGTATACCCAAACTGTTTTATGTAATCCTCATAGGAAGGAAGGTCTTCAAGTGATTCAATATTAAATTTTATCATATTTCGTCTGTTTTGTTGCTTTTCTCCAATAATTGGGCGAAAATAATCAATATATTTAAATTGTTCCTCAATAGAAGGGAATCGCTTATCTCGTTTAAGTCTTAGATTTAGTGGTTTACCATCCATTAAAACTGCCAGGTCCCTCACTTTTCCATGGCCGCTAATAACTACATCCTCCAATGGAACATAATAAGCCTTTTCTCTACTCATATTTGAACCTCTATATACAAGTCCATTATCACTAATTAGAAGGGGAGTATCCCAATAGTAAAGTTTTGATTTATTCCCGTATGCCTGTGAATATGAAGCTTGGACTATAGTACTAACAAGTATCATATCTCGTGGAGGAATTAATTCTTTTAAACCAGTAGTATTAATATCAACCATCATGTAAACACCCTCTCCATTTCTATTTGCTTTATATTTATTATAAATTGCTTTAATATCATCAGGTGCTTTAAAATTAGAATCTAAATTAAAAGCTTTATTTAACATTGCCACAGCTACATCGATATTTTCCATTTCTTTGAATTTTGCTATTCCATAATAATACCAGATTTTAGCATTATTATGAAAAAATCCATTCTCATTTTCAATCGGACATAAATAACTAGCTTGTAAAAAAAAATCCATTGCAAGTTCATAGTTAGCATTTTCTAATAGCTTAATTCCTTCCTCTAACCACCCTTCCTTCGAATTTATATCTGCCGGTAATGGTACTTTTTGCTTTATTCTCATTAAATTAACTTTAAGGTATATTTGATGAGCTTCTTCTCTTCTTCCTAAATTATCGAGAATTTGCCCTTTTATGAATAAGCCTTGATCAACATCTGGATAGATTTTCAAAGCATCATCAATAACTATTAAAGCTTCCTGCAATTTTTGCCGTCCTTTTAACTTCCATGCTTTCTTAACTAACTTTATAGCCTTCTTTTCACTCATGCTTTAAATCTCAAACTAGAAATTTATCTTATTATATTATTTGCTGCAATTCTATTTAAACGTTTAAGTTTTGGGGTAACTTAGTCTTATATTTAAATCATAATAAAATAAAAGCCCTTTTATTAGAATAAACGACAATTTCAATCTGTAGATTTAACGTTTAAAAAATGATCTTATGTGAAAACGATAATTTAAAGTTTTTTGAGTAGGTTTAGATTTTTTTCAATTTCTAAGCCTTCTTTCTCTTGTCTAAGACCTCAATAAAGCTTTCTATTTGATTTGTTACCTGTACTTCATTAAACTTTCGGGGATCGTTCATATCACTTGTAATAATTAAGCATGGAATGTCAAAATCGTCCATTAAATGGCGTTTTAAGTCGTAAAGTCCGCAGGAATTGGGTCGACACGACAAATTCTCGTGCAAAATCACGCCGTCAATTTTCCAATCCTCCACAGTCTCGGCAAACTTTTTGATTCGAGTTTGTAAGTCATATATGTACCAGAAACTCAGCATAAGCTCTGCCATCGCCTCAATCGGTTTCGAAAAAACCATTTCCTTAGTAACATTCGGATTCATGTATTTGCTAAACGCATAGGTGTAAGGTTCGTATACTATAATCGCTCCGTATCGTTCAAGCATCCCAAAATATTTTAGGTTATACCAGAAAGGGATTCCTTCAAACATTAATCGATACTTTTCATTGTCTAATGCCCCAATCCCATCATCCACTCTCTGTTTAGCTTCTCTATACATTCTTTTGTAAAATTTTATTGGTTCCTTTGTCCCTGGGAGACAAAAAAGTGGAAAAAGTCCCCCAAAAGTATCTCTAGTAGATATAGGGCAAGGCACGCTTTTTCTCAATTGGTAGATATCCTGCCAAACCATACTCAATTCCCACGAGTTTTTAGTGACTTCCAGTGTTTTTTCCTTATTATATTCATGACCTGTAATTTCTTGAATAAAATCGAGAAATTCATACAACTGCTCAGTGATATATTTTTTAAAGTAATTATACTGTCTATTGTTGGTATTGCTGACGACGTGAGGAACGTCAATAGTATAATGTGGGACATTGAATCTTTCTGCTTGAACTTGAAACCAATTAACATGCGTATCACAAATGACATCGGTGGAAAGCATGAACGTTGGCTTTTTAGTTCCTCCTTCAGTAATACCCGCATCAGTTGTTACGGCGCCTACGTTTGTTTTGAAATAAGAGCATAAATCGTACGAGAACCCTTGCTGCTCGGCAATTTCAATAAAGTTTTGAGAATATTTTTGGGCTGCACTCACAGTTGCGCTATTTTCAGGGAGCATAGGTTGAACATCCATAGCATATAACATCTCAATTGGACTACCAGAAGTAGCCCAAGCTGTGGGTTTACCATCTCGGTAGGCTTGTTCAATGGCAAGAAAATGTCTCCCCATAATGTTTTTAAGCCCCTGGGTCGCATTTAACATCTTCTTACTTTTTGAATCCACTTTAGACATGTTATCACCTTTAGATTATCTCAGCAAAAGCTGAAAATCGCGTTGTTAATTGCTTAAATGATTCTCTATTATAAGTTAATTCGACAAATAAATAGGGAATTTCAAGTTCCTTAAATTTTTTGCTAAAGTATGGATGATCATACAACACAGGCTCGCAAAATTTCTGTGCTACGTTTATAACACCGTCTACCTTATAATTCTGTGCCAATTTCTTTAGAACATCGAATCTTTCGTAGGAGGGAAACTTAACGGAATGTATCGGTTTTGAAAGGTGATATTTTGCTAAATTTTTAATGGGAGCTCCATCCTCTTCAACAATATTCCAAAAATACTTCGTACCTACTCCTAAATCATCAATAATAATGTGGAATCCTTGATTCTCAAGAAATTCAATAAATGAAGTATCATCAAGGTCAGATCCGGTTAATAATATATTTTTTAGTCGATCATGATTAAACGGGTTTTTATTCTTAAGTTGAGTTATCATTCTTTCTAGTAAGAAAGTTCCTTTATCTTTATCAATTTGTTGTATTTTGCGTACTAACTGATGGAATTCTGAGCCCTTTAAAACGTGATTGGCTCGATATTCAGAGATCTTTTTAAGCAAAATTCGTATATTATTCATTTTCACAATAGCTTGATCGATCTTTTCATCAGTTACTTTAACTTTAAATTTTGCTTCCAGTTGTGTGATTAATTCTTTTAAATCATCAATAAAAAATTCTAACGATAACTTGTCTCGTTTTCTTGGTGAATTTAAAAAAAACATAAACTCAAAATTCACACATTCAAACCAAATATCAAACTCTCTATTTGTCCTATCACATCCATGAGTGGCAATTAAGCCAACTATATCTGGATCAAGCCCACTAATCGCTTGTTCAAGCAGGTTTCGTGTCCAAAGACAATGAGTGGGGGGAATATGTTCATTTGCTTTATCAGGTTCTATATTTGGGTCACCAAATAACCTATAAGGAGTAAATCCTGCGGCCATAATGATCTCTTCTGGTGTCTCTACACCAGCGTCAAATATCCCGATTTTTTTCATAATAGAATCTTAGAAAAAACTTTTACAGTAGAATTAAATCCTTTGCAATTTAAAAAAATATTTATATTTTTCTTCATTCAGTATTATATTCGATTCGAATTTAGAGTGATTTCAAAATGAGTCAGCAAACGATTTCAAGAACACTAAGTAAAGCAATTCTTAAACCAGAAGTTCGTATAAAGTTAAAGATTTGGAATACATATTTAACTGGTCGATTAGTCAGATTTGATAACTATATGAATTTAATAGTAGATGATGCAAAAGAAATTTATTTTGGTCGAGGTGGAAAGAGAAGTAAAGATTTAGGTACAGTTATGATAAGAGGAGCATCAGTAATATTTATTGGCCAAGATAGAGAAAAAATTGTATTAGCTGAAGAAGAAGAAGATGAAGAAGTTCATGATAAACTAATGTATAGAGAAGAATATGAGGAAGGGTAAATTTAACTAAGGTGATTTTGTGGGAAAAGGAACTCCAAGTAAGGGAAAAAAGAATAAAGCCGCTAGTCATAAGACTTGTAGAAGATGTGGTAGACATAGTTATCATAGGCAAAAAAGATTCTGCTCATTTTGTGGTTTTGGCAAAACTGCAAAGTTAAGACAGCCGGGATGGAGAAATAGATTTCCAGCATTTAATGGAAATAAAGGTTTTGCCAGATAACATATATTATCCCTGATATATTAAATTAGGTTATTCAAGTTAAAACAGTTTATTTTTTATACAAATCTCTCTTAATTTGTAATATCCTAATAAACTTAAATTGATGTAATCAGTAATTTAAAGAGTGATCTATATAAGCAACGAGTTGTTTAATAAAAAATTAGAAAAGCTTGAAGCAGTGAGCGGGTTAATTGGGAGTGCATTAATCAATAAAAATGGATTAATAATGAACTCTCGATTACCTAGAGACTTTGATGAAAGAAAATTTGGAGCTATGGTAGCAACTCTTTTTGGCTCAATGGAAGCAGCCTCAGCAACAATTAATGATAAAATTCTGAATATAACGGCTGAATTTGAGGAGTATCAATTAATCATTTTCACATTAAATGAGGAAATTATCTTAGCAACTCTAATTGAAATTAATATAGATTTAGGGTTAGTATTAATTGAAATAGAAGAGTTTATTAAAAATATTAATTCAACATAAGAAAGTGGATAAAATTTGGATGAAAGAGAGAAAGAAAGGTATTCACGTCAGATATTATCTCCTTCTATAGGAGAGGAAGGGCAGAAAAAAATATCAAAGGTAAGAGTCTTACAAATAGGGGCTGGAGGGTTAGGATCTCCTTTTGCTTATTATCTGGTTGCGGCGGGAATTAAGGAATTAACTATAATAGATAATGACACCGTCTCACTTTCAAATCTCCAACGACAAATCTTATATAATGAAACTCAAATTGGGATGGAAAAAGTAACAGCTGCTAAAAGTGTTCTTTCCAAATTAAATTCTGATGTGAAGGTTAATGTTTATAAAGATTTGATATCATATGAAACTATAGATAAATATATCAATAAACAAGATTTTATTGTTGACTGTAGCGATAATTTTGCCACAAAATTTTTAGTAAATCAGACTGCTATAAAGCACAATTTAAATTGTGTAATTGCAGGGATTAAGGATTTTTTTGGTCAAATAATTACTATCAAACCGAAAAAAACAGCCTGTTATCAGTGTATATTTTCACCACCGGTAACAGATAATTCTATGGAAGGTCCACTACCAGTAATTGGAGTCACCCCAGGCATTTTAGGAACTTTGCAAGCTTTGGAAGTTATTAAAACAACACTTGCGCTACCTAATTTAGAGAACAAACTACTAATGGTTAATTTATTAGACATTAGTTTCAATATTATTGATGTAGTAAAAAGTGATAATTGTATATGCTCAAAATAAGGAAAAAATGAGAGAAAAAAAATGTATATATTTAATTTATAATCCTTTCCTTGAAATTAAAAATGCGATGCATCCATAGAAAAAGAAATTAGCAACTCCTCCTATAAGCACAACCAAAATGGTTCCGAATGCACCATACGATATCATATCTGCAACCCAGCTTATATTAAGAATAGTAGAGTAAGTCTGCCCAATAGCATATAGTATAGCATATATAATACATGATATAATCACTGTAAAACCCCATGCTGCTACAGTTTCTTTAGGACTTTCAGCAAGAAATGAAGCGAGAATAATAGCAATTAAAGGGGGAACTATAGCTCCTATGAAAACCATGAAATCGGTTACAAAATTTGCGGTATTTATTAATTGGACAATTCCATTTGTAGCCCAAACTTCAGCAGGAAAAAAAGATGATGGTGCAAATATTAAGGCTACAATTAGTAAGACATCCGAAGTTGGAAATCCAGTTGTAGTATATACGGCAGTTAAGACAAAAACGGTGTTTAATCCTAAATAAACTAAAATTGTTATTAAAAAGCTTTTAAAAAAATTAATGATTTTTCACCAATATAATTTGATTTCTGAATTATAGTATATATTTATATCTAAGTAGTTTTAAATATATAAATATTTTAGAGTTATTATCACTGCACTTCTATTTATATTAAAAATATATCACACCAAGGTACTATTTATGAAAAATAAAACTTTTTTATTCAAAAGAAAAAAATAAAAGTTAGAAAAATTCTGGATTTTTACTAAAAAAATCTTTATATAATTTTCCGTTTTCAGCGTACATCTCTGATGTTTTTTCTCCTTCCATTTTTCCTTTTTGAGGAAGGGATTTCTTTAAATCAGCTGGAATGCCAACTACCAAGCATCTTGAAGGAAATTCCTTACCTAAAACAACAGCTCCAGCGCCAACAGTTACTCCATCTCCCAGAGTCGATCGATGTAATATATTTGATCCGATACCTATTAAGCATCCGTTTCCAATAGTACAAGGACCATGAATCATTGCGTGATGACCAATAATACAATTATCTCCAATTTTTACAAAAGTACCAGCTTCCATATGAATTGTTGTATTTTCTTGAATGCTTGTATTTTTACCTATTTCAATAGAACCAAAATCGCCTCTTAATACTGCTCCAAACCATATATTACTTCTCTCACCAATTATCACATCCCCAATTATTACGGCGGTTGGGGCAATATACGCAGTTTCATGTATCTTTGGTATCTTTCCAGTCCTAGGACAGGGCATTATAATCGTTATATCTAAACACCTATAAATTTAATTCTGCATTTGAAAAATACGATAAAGTATAAGAAGATTTTGAAAAGAAAAAGAAAGAAAGTATCTTATTCAATTAAATTAGCATCTTTAATCATATCCTTATGATCAAAAGCTAGCTTATAATTTTTTAATTTACTTTTATGGATTAATATAACCTCTTTTGCATCATCTCCACTCTTTAAAGAACTTGAATCACCAATAATACTACATTTATAAGCAGTTGAATGAATGTTTCCTCTTGGATCTCTTCCCTCTTTTTTATAGATATTAATTTTTCTTTCAATTTTTACTTTTAAGTTAGTTTCCTCATATATTTCCCGTATCAAAGCTTTTTTTGGGCTTTCTCCTTTTTCAATTAATCCTCCAGGTAATGCATAATAATTTTGGAATGGTGGAAATCTTCGTTTAATTAAAACCACGTTTCCATTATTATCTTCGATTACTGCATCTACTACGTGACTAATATCTAACTTAGTTGATTGAACCCTAACATAAATGTAATAAAATATAGTTGTAAACAAGATACCAATTATCACTAATGATATAAAGCCGTTTAAGAAATTTGAAAATATCCCCCCTTCTTGTAAATTTAAGGCGATCATAATTACTCCGGCCAAATCAGCTAATATACCCGCACCAAATAATAAATTCAATAAATTTAAACCTCTCTCCGTTCTTTCTTGATTTTCCTCGCTTTTTTTGTGGTATAGGTCTTGAATTGCAGCATAAATAGTATCAAATTTTTGGTTTATTCGATTTACGATATCTTCAATCTCAAACTCATTTAAAAGATATTTCAAGATGCTTGTATAATGTTGTCTTCTATTGTAATCTAATTCATTATAGATTATGCTCAAATTTGTTTGAATTAAACCTCTTAATAATCTAAGATTTTTGATTTTTTTCTCAATAGTGGTTAAATCTTGAAACAATTCTGATTGGGTTTTTAAGAATAACAGATCTAACGATTCGTTTATTGATCTTAAAGCGAATAATACAGCTCTCATTTTTGGGGTTGGATCTAAGACGAATGGCTTCATATATGATTCAAAGAAATTTTCATAATTTTCATTTGCCATATATATAAATCCTGAATTCCTTCTAATATAATGCAATTCTGAAAGACGGTTAGATAAATTATTTTCAATTCTTTTATTAAAAAGAGTTTCAGAATAATCATCCCATTGTCCTGAATATATTTCTGTCCAATAACTTATGATTTTCTTGTATTTTTCGATATTAGCGGGATTCCATACAATCTCGGAAGGTAATGTTCTATTGGATGTAACAAAGATAAATATGGGACTTTCAATATCTAAAAATAAGCCCTCATTTTCTTCTTTATCAGCAAAATCTTTTAAAATAGTTAGTAGAATATATGGTACTTGTTGAATTAACATTGGATTTAGGTTTTCTTTTCGAACTGGATTATCTTTGAAATACTCTACGTCAAATTGAAAATATCCTATAGTATCGAATTGTCTCTCTGAATTTTCATCTTTATATGGAAAATTTTCTATATATGGTACCCATTTGCAGTGAAGAGTAATATTTTTTGTAATATCTAAAATATCTTTTCTAAGTTCTTTTCTATAGATATCATTTTCTATTAAACTTTTTAACTTATTTAATATAAGCGACTCAATTTCCTTACTTTTAGCAGATGCATTAAAAATAGCTGAATTTATAAAGGCACTGACATACCAAAATTCCTCTTTATAAATAAATTGTAAATTTTCACTCATTATTATCAATATTAAACAATTTTTAAGATGTAAAGAATTCTAAAAGATTTTTTAACTTTTTGAAAGTGTAAACTATTTTTATATAATTGTATTAACTAATTCTAATAGAATAAGTCGCATTATCCTAAAAAAATGGGAAATTTCTCTTATAATAAGGAACTTGTAGAAAAGTATAGTCACTTAACTCGATCGGTCAATGAAGAATATATTAACATCCATCCTCTTCAAAGAGGAGGTATTTTAACACCTGAGGCATATAAAGCTTTAATTTCTTATGGAGATGGATATAGTTTATGTGATAATTGCTTAAAAGGAAGGATAGATCAAATAGAAAACCCTCCAGTAGTCGATTTTTTAAAAGACGTAGCAACATTTTTAAACATAGATAATATAATTCCCACTGCCGCAGCAAGAGATTCAAAAAGAATAATTATGCAATCATTAGGAAAAAAATTTCCTAAAAGAAAAACAGTTATAATAGATAGTCTTGCTCATTATACTACATATTTAGCAGCTGAGATAAACAATTTAAAAATACAAGAAATTCCGAATAAAGGATTTCCAGATTTTGAAATTGATCCCCAAGAATATGAGAATGTAATAAAGAACGTAATTAAAGAAGAGAATGAGAAACCCTTATTAGTAATTTTAACTCATGTGGATTATAAGTATGGTAATTTTAATGATCCTAAACCTATTGGTGAAATTTGTGAAAAATTTGATGTTCCATATCTGCTAAATGCAGCCTATTCTGCAGGAATTTTACCAATAGATTGTAAAACAAATAATGTTGATTTCATTTCTTGCAGTGGGCACAAATCGATGGCTGCTTCCGGTCCAATCGGACTTCTTGGATTCAAAAATGATTTCTTTGATGTTATTATGGTTAATTCAGAGATTCAAGGAAATTTGTCATCAAAATCGTTTCCAAATAAGATTTGTACCCTATTGGGGTGCCCACCGGTTTATGGCGCTCCTTTAATAACAATGATGGCAAGTTTTCCTTCGATTGTTAAAAGAACCCAAAAAGTAATGGTTGAAGAAGAATCAAGGAAAGTTAACCATGTGATAAAACATATCAAAAATGTTAAGGGTATAACCGTATTAGGAAAGCAACCAAAGATTCACCCTCTTACTAATATAAAAACAGATAGTTTTGCAGAAATAGCAGAGAGACACCCCAGAAAGGGTTTTTTTATACGAGATGAATTTAAAGAACGCGGGATAATAGGTTTTTCCCCAGGTATCTCAAAAGAATTAAAATTTAACACTTTTGGACTTACATGGGAACAAATTAATCATTTTACTTCTGCATTTTTGGAGATTGCAGAAAAATATAAGTTAATATAATTGATCAATTTGAATTTTATGTCTGAAATTATACTTCAAAAAGAAATTATTAAATTGAAAAGGAATAAGGATATTACCATATTAGCGCATTATTATCAACCAATTCAAATCCAAGAAGTTGCAGATTATCTTGGAGATTCCTTAGGTTTATCTAGGCTTGCAAAAGAAAAAGTTAATACCCAATATATAATTTTTGCTGGTGTTGATTTTATGGCCGAAACAGCATCTATTCTTAATCAAGATAAACATATTTTGATCCCAAATTATGAATCATGCTGTCCTATGGCTGCATATTTAACGGCAGAAATGGTTAAAGAATACAAAGAAAAATACCCAGGAATTCCTGCAATTGTATATGTTAATTCCACTGCTGCTGTGAAAGCTGAGTCAGATATATGTTGTACATCATCGAATGCAGTTAGAATAGTAGAAAAAATGAGTAAAACTTTAGGAACAGATAAAGTCTTGTTTGGTCCTGATGCCCATTTAGCAGATTATGCTGAACAAAAATCTGGAATAAAAACAATAAAAATGCCTCCTAACGGCAATTGCTATGTTCATTCACAAATAACGGTTGAGGATATCGAAAACATTAAGATGGAATATCCTAAAGCAAAACTTCTAGTTCATCCAGAATGTAAAAGAGAAGTAAGAAATTTAGCAGATTTTGTTGGTTCAACTGCTCAAATGTATAATTATGTTAAAAGAAGTCCACATCAGGATAATAGTTTTATCATCGGAACGGAAATTGGATTATTAGAGAGAATGAGGATTGATTTTCCAAAAAAACAGTTCATATTAGCTAAGGAAAAGCTCATCTGCTACAATATGAAAAAACACAATTTAGAATTGATTAAATATCTCTTGGAAAATCCTGAGGATAAAAACTTTGAAATAAAAGTAGCTCCAGATATAGCAAAAAGAGCGTACAAACCAATACAAAAAATGCTCGATTTTTCCTGATAAACTCTTACGGATTATTTCCTAAAAAATATGTAATTCTTAACTGCTTTTTATCCTCAAGAAACCTTAAAAAATTTCTTGTAGGGTTTCCCGACCATACTGCATTAACACTATTTTTATTTTCATAAACTTTGATATCTTCATAAGTAAAATTGTGTTTTTTCATTAAATTACGTAATTTAAAAAGCCATTTAACAAAATTCTTGTACAGTTTAGTATTTATACAGGCTTTGGAGCTATGAGTCTTTTCATAATAAGTAATATCTTCAGGTGTATAATTTGTATAATATCGAAAATTTTGTCCCATCCAAAAAAACTTTGACACTGATTCACTAAATTTATTAATTTTACATTGAGTTAACTTAACTAATTTTAGAGATACTAAATCATTTAAGATTTCGGGTATTTCAGTTATATTTATATTTCCTGAAAGGTCTAATAATTCTAATTTATTTAGCTTTTCTATTCCTTCAATCTTTGAGATATAATTATTTTTTAAATCTAATTTTTTCAAATTTTCGAGCTGATCAATTCCATCGATTTTAGTAATTCTATTATAACTTAAATCAATTTCCTCGATTTCTTTTGATAAATCATCTAAATTTCTAATTTTAGTAATATCATCAATCATACGATTGCGCAAATTTAGTCTATTATTTAATAAAAGTCCAATAACTTTATTTTGAAAATTAACTGTTTTTATAGCCAAATTTTCATAATTGATTTGAGTTTTATCTAAAAATTTCAGCAATGGAAAATTACGATTTTTTTTGTACTTATCATACACAATTTCAACATATTTTTGTTTTAAGTTATTAGGAATTTTTTCCATCGCTTTTATTAACAGTAAATATTTGTATGAAAAGCGAAAATCTTGAAGGAACTTAGCGGTTGATGATTTGGTTTGTTTTACAGACTCAGGATTAGTATAATCATTTAAATAAGCGGTTACTTTTCTCACATATTCATCAACACTGGGGAAATCAAGATCGATAAGCATACTTTCGAATTCTTCCTCAGTTAAGTAGTTTAAATACCCATTTTGTGTTAAAAATCTTACAACAGTTGGATGGCCAGTCGCATATCTTAAAGCAATTTCCTCTTTAAACTTTTTTATAGCTAAGGGATCTCCTACATCCGATAGAGCCTTTAATAAAGGAAATGCTAAATTGCGATGAAGAATTCGAGTATCGTAATCATTATCAGCCCAAGCTTGTAAATTAGAGCAATGTCCCCAAAACTCAGTTTGAGGTGGAATTAAATTATGATTTCTCTCCATTTTTCGATTGAGATATGTAGCTGCTTCATCGATTGATCTAATCTGATCATATTCTCTAATACAATCCGTAGGAATATTAATCAATAAATACATACATTGTCTAAAAGGTCTATTGTTTACGTAAATTACTGTTCTCCCACCTTCTAATTTTAAGGTGATATAGTTATTTATAATAAATTCATTTGATTTTGGGGGATTTACTGGCATTTCAAAATTGAATTAATATATGATTTAACGAATCCGGGATTTTTTATCCAATAATTATTAAATTTTGGTGTTTAAAATAACAGTTTTTTTTGTTTTTAAAATTAAACAGTCTGATAGATTTCAAAAAAAGCAATCATTCAATTAAAGTAAGAATGTTTAAATTTATTTCAGATTTTGCCCCATTTAGAATTATTTCTTTTAGAATTACCCCTTCTTCTGAAAATGTTAACATCTTTGATTGTGCAACTCCTTCCATTAACTTCTCTCTCTCAATGTCAAGAAAACCCATTTCTATAGCACTCTTTACAATTAAATTTAAAATTAATAATTGAAATTGATCTTTAATAGCGTCCCAGATTAACCCCATCTCCTTTAATTGGTCGGCTATTTCATGAGACATTATATCCAAATCATATATCATTTCGTAAATTCCTTCCTGTAAATTAATGATCTCATCAATTAATCTATCCTTAATAAGTCTTAAAGTTGTTGTTCCAAGCAAATCTTCTTCATGAAAGTAAAAATCATTATTTTCACGTTTAATTAAATAAAATCCAAATTCACTTTTAAGTAGTTTAAATCGCGCTAAATAATTAATTGCCTCAATTGCAACTTTATACACCTCACAGAATTGATCTAAATTAAGCTTATAACCTTTAAACTGGTTAGAACTTGAATCATCAAGATGCCAATATTTTCTTGCGAAAGCACCTTGTCCAAGGATGGAATTGTAAAAAATATAAAAAAGTGAGAGATATAAATCTCTGTCCTGTTGCAATTTAAAAAAATTATCTCCTATTTTTGAGATAATTCTAATAATATGAATTATAAAGGGATCTTCCACACTTATCTCTTTGTAAAAATCTATTAAATTCTCAAGCTTCCTGACATTCTCTTTTAACTCATTGATTAAATATAACTCATCTTTTAATCTTAAAGGTTCTTCTCCAAGTTTTTCCATTCCTTTTTCAGTAATAACATAACAACGATACTTTTTGTTACTTTGACTATCTGTAATTAATCGTTGTTCCACGTTTTTATTTTTAGTGTGAAAATTTAGATATTTGGAAACTGTAGACCTACTTAGATTGGAAAATTTAATTAAATTGGTAAATCTCTGAGGACCTAAGTTTCGAAGAATAAATAATAATCTTCTACTATTATCCTCAATATTACTCGCTTTCTTTAACAGATCATTCTTCAACTTATTTGAAATATTCCAACTTTCCATATAAAAAAAATATTAGTCCAATTATATAAAGATATACTTTTTCGTTATACTAAAACCAAATTATATTTGAAATACAACTTACCTTGAATTTAGTATATCTCTATAAAAGTGGTGTATAAATGTTAGATTTTCAATTTATAATTAATTATTGAATCAAAGATCAATTGAGTTAAATATATATTTCTAAGCATTAAAATAATATTCGAGTGATAACATAACTCAATTTTTTAATTTTATATTAACTTAAATTTGAATTACTAAAATAAATTAATGGAGAAAAATGTCAATAGAAAACCCAAATTTGATAGAACGGATAAATCAAATGGAGAGAAGACTAGATAGAATAGAAAAGAGGCTCTCTTATATCGAAGAAAGGATGGGTAAAATTCCAATAAAACCATTACCTCAACCAGAACCTTTTAGACCACCAGTACCCCCAGGACCTCCAGGATCTCCCCCCGAACCGTTCAAATTTTAAAATCAGATATTTGATTATAGAGAATTATTTGTGATTAATTATAGTTACCAATATACTATAGTCTATAAAAAAATACCAGAGAATTTAAGTAAAATTTTGTGCAATATATATGTAAACAATTATGTAAGTGATAAAAGTTGACTCAATATAGATTTAGACTTACGGGAGTACCTCCTGATCAAGCAATTAAATTAATTGAAGTGGATCCTAATCAATCAATAGCAGAAATTAAGAAATCAGTTCAAAGAGAGTATAAGTTAAATCCCATTTTAGCTATCCAATTCATATTTAAGGGAAAAGTTTTACCTGATGACTTAAAATTTGCAAAAATTGGAATTCATCCAAAAAAGGATGTAATTACAGTTATGGCGACCCAAGCAGGAGGGAAATAGTTTTAAGTAGATTTTTATTTTTTATTTTTCTTAATGCTTAACTTTTTTTAATTTTATTGAATTAATTACTCCTATATGAGCTTTTGAACAAAAGTAAATTCTCAGAGAATCTTTAAGGAAGATGTGAAATCAGCCATTTTTAAATCTTTAGAGGGTATTGAAGCCCAAAAGCTCATATAAATATCCAACATATTATTAAAAAAGATTAAATCGGGAAGAAAAAGAATAATAAAAATATATTTATTTCATCTTATTCTTTAAATTTTACAGTTTTCATATCTTTTATTTTTTTTAGTAACTTATCAACGTCTACTTTTCCCAGTTTCAATTTTGCTGAAACGGAGGGTAAACTAAATCCGGATAATAGTTCTTTCTGATTTTCTTTTGCCATTTCTATACTAATCTGATCGGACATCGTTTTGCTCATAGAGACGATACCTAATATTTCATTAAATCGAGGATGAAGATATCGCTCTAATCTCTCACTGAATTTTGGAGAAATATTGTATGAAGAAGACATAAGTTCAATTCCATCCATCAAAACCTTCACTTCTTCTTTAGATATGGTAAAAATACCATATTCCTTACCTTTCTTCTTAAATTCTTTCTTTACCTTAAGTACGTTGCCTTCAAGTTCGTTATATTCATAAATTTTCAGGGTCAAATTATTAATTACCTCATTATTATTAACAAAATTATCATATTCAAAAAGATTATAGCGGATTTTTATATTAAAACTTTTTTATTTTAAATCTGATAAATCAGATTTATGAAAGTGTCAAAAATTAACCTTAAAATCTTAAATAGTATTTACTGTATATAATATATCTCAAATAAATATCGATTTTCTTAATTATGAAATTTGTCATCTTAAATGGAAGCCCTAAAGGTAATGAAAGTGTAACAATGCAATATATTTTGTATATTAAAAAGAAGCATCCTGAACATGAATATGTCATATTAAATGTTGCTCAAATGATTAATAAATTAGAAACCAAACAAGAAAAATTGTTAGAAGTTATTCAGGAATTAAAAAATGCAGATGGAATAGTTTGGGGTTTCCCCGTTTATGTAATGTTAGTTTGCTCTCAGTACAAACGATTTATTGAATTAATATTTGACCGAGGATTCGAAGAATTATTCAATGGGAAATATACAACAGTTCTTTCCACATCTATTCATTTTTATGACCATACTGCTCAAAATTATATTCATGGGATATGCGATGATCTTAATATGAAATATTTTGGATTTTTTGCAGCAGATAGTTGGGATTTGTTATATCCAGATAGAAGAAAAAATTGGCTTTTTTTCTTTGAAAAGTTTATTAACGTGATTAATACTAATCAGCCTACCTCTAGATATCATCAATCGTTAACATATAGAGAATTTCATTATGAATCTAAGCAATTAGTTAACGAATCTGATAAGATTGACACTAGGGGAAAAAATGTATTAGTTTTATCTGAAGATACGAATAATTCAACTAACTTGGGACGAATGGTAAATACTTTTAAAAAATCATTTTTAGATAATATTGAACTTATTAACATTAATGAGATTGATATAGCAGGTCCATGTATTGGATGCACTAAATGTGGTTACAATCATGAATGCATATATAAAGATAAAGATGAATTTACAGATTTTTGGACCAAGAAAGTTATGCAAGCAGATATTTTAATATTTGCGGGAAGTATTCAAGATAGATTTTTATCTTCACGATGGAAATTAGTATATGATCGAGCTTTTTTCAACAATCATACTCCTACAATTATTGATAAACAGCTTGGATACATAATTTCAGGACCGTTAAGTCAAATTCCAAATCTAAGAGAAATTTTGCAAGCCCATGTTGAGTATCAAGATTCAAATTTTTTGGGGTTTATAACGGATGAATTTGGGACATCTGAGGAGATCGATGGATTACTATATAATTTTGGAAAATTAGCGGTTGAATATTCTTTAGCAAATTTTATTAAACCAAGGACATTTTTAGGAGAAGCCGCCATGAAAGTATTTAGAGACGATATTTACGGAAGAAACCGTTTCGTATTTTTAGCAGATCATGAATATTATGAGAGTCATGGAGTTTATAATACATTTCCTCAAAATGATGAGCGCGCTAAGAAATTAAACGAGAAACTCATTCCTTTAATGAAAATTGATAAAGTGAGGAATAGAATGGATCTTAAACAAGAATTTTTACGCCCATTTAAGAAGTTATTAGAGAGCCCAAATAAATAATAATTCATTGTGATAAGCAATATGGCGTGGGGAGGATCGTTAGATAAAAAGGGTTCTGATCATATCCGTATGGTGAGAGAAGCTGATAACGTCATTAAATTCCTTGAAGATATGAAAAAGCATGTTGGAGAAAATCAAAAAAAAATAATAATAAAAACTATCAATATAATCGTAGATTATGTTAATAATAGCTATAAATCAAAAAAAGAGTTATGAAAGATTTTTAATTAATTTTTTTATAATACTAATAACATGATCTGCTGCTTTTTTGATTGTTTCAGATAAATTGATTTGGAAGAAAGGAATTTCGATATTGTCTTCCATCTCGAGTAGTGCATCTCTTCTTTTTTCATGAATTGTCAATTCTTTAAATCCATCAAGACTCTCAGGGACAAAACCAATCATAAATATTTCAATATTTGGGAGTTTCTGGATAATTAGATCAATCACAATATGAATAGGAATAGTATGAGAGGAAATTGGTACATATTCTGCAATATTTTCTCGCTCAATAATCGCGATTGTTCCAGGCTCTTTATTTAATGAGCATGTATCAAAAATAACTAGATGTGAAGCTTCAAAATTGATAATATCATCAATACGTGCCATAGGATCTGTTCCTGCATTTACAAATAAATGCTTAGGATCCGAGTAATCTAGTAATTCACCTATTATATAAGGTCCAATTGCGTCATCTGTTAATTTTTCCTCCCCGATGCCCATGAAAACAGTTTTAGAAGAGTCTTTTAGTTTATCGTAAACCTTTTGATATAAATCATCCATTGTTTTTAAAAAAGGAATGCATTCTAAATTAACTTTAAAGATTTAAAAGACGATTATATAAAAGTTCTATAGAAAATCTTATATTTTAATACGTTTTGTTTTTATTTATGCTATTAAAAGGTAAGAACGTGGTCATTACTGGCGCGGGTAGAGGTATAGGGAAGGCTATTGCCTTAGCTTGTGCAAGGGAAGGTGCTAATCTTGGATTAATGGCGAGATCTCTTGATGAATTAGAACACACTAAAAGTGAAATAGAAAATGTTAATAAAGATATAAAACTGACGATTGTTACTGCAAATGTAATGATATATGATCAGGTAGAAAACGCATTTAAAATTTTCTATGAAGAATTGGGGACATTTAATGGAATTATTGCCAATGCGGGTTATTCTCGTATGTGGACAAGCCATGAATTTGATAGTGAGAAATTCATTGAAATTATTAACACAAATGTTTCAGGAGTATTTTTTACTTTTAAAGCTGCTTATCCTTATATGAAAACTGATGATAAAAGCGATAAATCAAGGTTTATAATAACTGGAAGTGCAGCATTCACTAATCCGATGCCAAAATTTGCTGCGTATACAGCCAGTAAATATGCAGTTGTTGGATTACAAGAATCATTAGCAATGGAATATAAAAAAGAAAATATAAATTTCAATATGGTACTCCCTACTATGGTTGATACACGTTTACTTAGAGGTAAAAAAGCTGGAGATGGAAATAAACCACCAAATGTATTGAATCCGTGGGATTTAGAAGCCTATTACTTATATCTCTTAAGTGATGATGGAAATAAAATTAACAATTGCTTAATTTTTACCAGTGATTTTGATGAAGTTAAAAGATTGTTAAATGAAGCTCCTGGCGTGAATAGACGAAGTTGGGAGGTTTTTAAAGAATATTTAGAGGAAAGAGCACCCAAAATATATGGAAATGTGAGAAAGTTAGGTACATTGGTAGATTTTATCATTAAAGGAAGAGCAAAATAAATTATATTTCAAACAATAGCTATTATTTGAATTTGTAATTTATCTCTTATTTTAATATATCCATTTCCTTATTAAAACGATTAAATTCTTTAACTATCAAATGCTATAATATATTAGAAAATGACTGAAAAACCAAATGAAAAAACGGAAAAGGCGCAATACAAGGGAATTGTCAAAAAAGATAAAGTTTCACTTAGTAATAAAGAGGCAATAGAGGAATTTTATAAAAATTCTTATATCGGAACAATTGAGAAAGATGACAAAAATGAGGAATATCTGACTTTAGAACCAGTTGAAGTTTTGCTCTTAATTGAGAGAAATCGTCTTTTATTACACCCTGATAATAATCCGGATAATGAATTATTTAATTTTGAAGATCTTTTGGTTTACTTTTCGAATTTTGATGACCGTTTATGGCAAAAATATATAATTTATATGGATTTAAGAAAAAGAGGTTATATAGTAAGAGCGGGTTATGGTGAGGGAATTGATTTTCGTGTATTTAAAAGAGGGGCTGATGTAGAAAAAGATTCCGCTAAATTTTTAATTTATCCTATTTTTGAAGGTAATCCTATTGAACTTAAAGAATTGGATAAAATGTCAAGAGTTGCGTTAAGTTCTCGCAAGGATTTGATAATTGCGACAGTTGATAGGTTAAGTAAACCTATCTATTATAGTGTAAATAAATTTGAAATTATAAATAAAGTAGATATAAAAGAAGAAGATTATGCCCGATAAATTTGTATGTGACACTTCAGTAATTTTTAATGGTCTTATCATTGATTTAATCGAAGATGGAGAGTTAGGTGATTATCCAGAGATTTTTATTCCCAATATTGTAGTAGCGGAAGTGGAATATCGTACAAATATACAACGTGAAATAGGCTTTTTAGGTCTTAATGTCTTAAAGAAATTACGCGAATATCATAATGAAAAAGTAATAAAACTGAGTATCATAGGTAATAGACCCACAAGAGAAGAGATTAAAATGGCGCCTGGTGGCGAGCTAGACGCTTTAATTCGAGAAGATGCAAAGAAAAATGAGGCAATTTTGATTACATCAGACCGAATTCAAGGTGATGTAGGAGTTTTTGAAGGAGTAGAAGTAATGTCTGTGAAAGAAAAAAGAGGTCCTCAAGAAATCTCCTCGCTTTCTCTTCAGTTTTTAGATTTTTTCGATGATGAAACTATGAGTATTCATCTAAAACCAGATTTGCCACCTTATGCTAAAAAGGGGACTCCTGGGAAATGGTATTTAGAGAAAGTAAGTGAAGATTCCTTGAATAAACACAAGATTGAAGAAATTGCAATTGAAATAATAGAACATGTAAGAGAAGATTCTCATTCATTTATTGAAATTGAGAAATTTGGAGCTGTTGTTGCACAGTTAAGAGAATTTAGGATTGTAATAACTAGACCACCCTTTTCTAACGATATAGAAATAACTGCAGTTCGGCCACTTGTTAATCTAACATTGGATGATTATTCGATTGATTCTAGACTTCATAATCGATTAGAAAAAGCAGAAGGTATACTAGTCTCAGGATCTCCAGGTGCTGGTAAAAGTACGTTTTCAGCAGCATTAGCAAATTTTTATGCTAAGAAGAATAAAATTGTTAAAACTTTGGAGAGTGTTAGAGACTTACAAGTAAAGCCAGAAATTACCCAATACACAAAATTAGAGGGAAGCTTGGAGAATTCAGCAGATATTTTATTATTGGTAAGACCAGATTTTACTATTTTTGATGAAGTTAGAACTACGAGAGATTTCCAAATCTTTGCAGATTTTCGATTATCTGGAGTTGGAATGGTGGGAGTTATTCATTCTGCTTCTGCAATTGATGCAGTTCAGAGATTTATTGGTAAAGTTGAATTAGGTATGCTTCCATCAATAATAGATACTATTATATTCATCGAGGATGGTGATATATCTACAGTATTAGCACTAAAAATGACAGTAAAAGTACCACATGGCTTTCGGGATAAAGATTTGGCAAGACCTGTAGTAGAGGTAAGAAATTATATCTCAAAAGAATTAGAATATGAAATGTATTCGTTTGGCCAGGATATTGTCGTAAATCCGATACACCCCTCGGAACGAAAAAAACGAAAACGTTTAGATGATTATTATAACAGAAATGAGAGTAAAAATGAAAAAATTGGATTGGATGTAGATATATACAAGCAAAAACTTATAATTCAAGCCGATCCAGAATATGCTAGCCGAAATATTATTGTTTATGCTAATGAAGAACCAGTATTTACTGGTTCATTAAGCCGAAATGGAAGCATTAATCTGTCTCTCACCAATAAAGATGGGAAGAAAATTAAGAAAGAGATTGAGAGAAATAGAGAAATATATGGCAAACTTAAGTAAAAAGATTTACCTTTTTCTTGTATTATTCTAAAAAATTAAATTTCTTCATCAAAATCAATCCATCTAATGTAAAGATGGGTTTCCACCAAGGTAAATTTTCAAAAGGATTCCTTATTCCACCATCATTTTCTATAGATGTAATAAAGATGTTCACTTCTTCCTTTAAAACACTAACTTTTACGTTATCTGCTAAATAAAACCAATATCTACTCAATAATGGAAAATGATTTTCATTTTCCTTGATAATTTTTGGGAGATATTCTAACAGTTTCAAGAATAGTTCGTTCTCTTCTTGAGTATCACCGCAATACTTTAGATAAACAAAAAAAGGATAATCATATATCTGGAATTTATCAGGAATAGTAAGATTAGAAAAGTATCTATTAACTCTTATGAAAAACTTGGGTTTATTTATATCCCATTTTCTAAGAATTGCCGCCAATATCAAAATTCTTTTATCATCCGGATTTTTCCACCACGGTTGAAATGGATAATTAACCAAATTCTTAGGAGGATGATCGATAAAACCTTCATTATTTTGCGCATTTATTATCCAATCTATTAATTTTTTCGATAATTTTGCTTCCTTTAAATCCAACAAATCCAATATATATAATGCGGTCTCAGCACCTATTGCACTACTATCAGGACATAGAATATCAGGTTCAATTCCATTTCCAAATCCACCATCATCATTTTGATAAGCACTTAATGCTTTTATTACACCTTCTTTGCTTCCGTTTTCAAAAAAATAGGAATATAGTTTTCTTTCTAATAACCGTCCTTGATTAAAAATAAGATTTTTAATATTCAACCAATTAATGTCTTCTATCTGAGCCATTAAAACCATTTTGATTTTTAATTTTCTGCTATAAGTTCCTTAACTTTGTCAATAATGGAAGGTAATACATCTCCAATTTGATCAAAAAACCTTAAATCTGCTACATCATCATAAGGCGTCTCTCCAGCATTTAAAATTATCAACTTTGATCCACTTCTATATGCGATACCGGGCATATTTGCTGCAGGAGTTACGACCAAGGATGATCCTATCACAAAAAAAACATCTGCTGATTGAGATCTTCGAATTGCTTCATCTAATTCATCCATAGGGAGGGGATCTCCGAAATTTACGATACTGGAAATTAATCTACCACCACAATTTTGGCATTTAGGTTGCCCTTTTTTTTCAGAGTTAGTTCTATATCCTGGACCCCATTTTTTTTTATCCCAACCTGCTTCTTCAAAAGTAAATTTTTTACCGCAATTTAAACATTTCATGAAATACATGTTACCGTGTAATTCACTCAGTTTATCGAATGGAATACCAGATTTTGCGTGAAGACCATCTACATTTTGTGATATTAAATAATCAAGCTTCCCTAATTTCAATAACTCTACTAAAGCAAAATGACCGTTATTAGGTTTAACTAACTCCCATGGAGGCGACTTTGGAGGTGGTAACCCTTTATCTCTTCTTGTCCATACACCATCAGGTCCTCTATAATCTGGCAAACCACTTTCAGTTGAAATCCCTGCACCTGTAAACACAACTAGATTTTTCGATTCATAAATCCATTTAGATGCAAGTTCAATCTTTTCTTCAAGGTCCATACAATTTAAAAAATTATTTGTAAATAAAAAGATATTTGCTGTTGAATTTTTTCCTTTATTTACCTAATTTAATTTAATAACACAAAGAACTAATTTTAATGTGGTTTTTATAGTTCCTTTATATACCTTTTATTGGATATTCGAAGTATTTCAATATTTATATATATTGACATCTAAGTATTAATTGAAGTAAGAAGGTTGAGGAAATTTTGACATTTTCGTTGAATTTTGAAAAGGAGGCAATTTCAACACTTGAATTAGATTATGTTAAGGTTCAAATTCGACCTGAACAATTAAAATTAATTAACGAGTTATCGAATTTTATTAGTCGGGAAATTGAAGTACCCGTCTTAGTATTGAAGGGAACAGTTTGGAAAGCATTACAAGAATGGCAAAATAGAAATAATAAAGCCATATCAGAGATAATTAAAATGAGTAAAGCACAAAAAATTATGGCAGTGAAACAGATTTTTAATTTAGGTAAAGATTGTATGAAAAACTTACTTTGTTTTCCAAAAAAAGAAGGAGAAATGTTAGTAGATATAATCTATGAGAAAAGTTTTAAATATTACATTGAATATCTAAACAGAATAAATCAATAAACGAAGATTAATTCTTTAAAGAAATTTTTTTTAGCTTTTCCAAGAGATTTTGATAATTATCTTGGAGATTATAATGCTCTATCATTCTTAAAGGGGTTTCAATTTCTAATAAGCTCTCCAACTCATGACTATCAGAACCTATTGAGAACTGAATATTTCTTTCTTTTAACTTTTGAAAGAAAGATTGATATTTTAAAGAGTATGAATGTGGATAACTTGAATTGAACTCATAGAATATATTATACTCCATCATAAATTGAATTAAAGGATTAAAATTACTAGAAAAAAATAATTTAGGATCAAAATGAGCTAATCCCAAATGTGGAAAAGTTTTATTTTGAGGTAAAAAATATCTCCAATCATCAATTAAATTAGAGATAAATGCAATTCCTTCAAAATTTTCAAGGTATTCAAATAAAATTAAATCAAATTTCATTGGATTTACTAATCTAGTGATGTAATCAATATCACTACTAATATCAATTTCTATACCCTTTAACACTCTCAATTTGTCTTTTTTCTCAATAAGGGATCGATTAGAATTGGAAATATTTTTGAGATATAATTCTATTTTTTCACGAGTATTAAGAGTTGGAATTATATTCGATTTCCAAGAATTTGAGAAGTGATCTGTAATACATATAAATTCCATTTCTAATTGTATACCTCTCTTTACAATTTGTTCAATGCTATTTCGCCCATCTGAGAAATTTGAATGGACATGGAGATTAATTTTTGAAATATTCATCAATTTGGCGGTTGTAATAAAATTTAATTAATTCATAAATTCGATATAGTTTTATGTTAAATTCCTATTGACTTTAATTCTTTATTTCGATGCCAAAATAAAAATCCACTAAAGAATAGAATTATCCCAAAAAATCCTATAATTACTATGAAAAGAAGATTCGCAATATTACTTGCTATTAAAATTACTTTAGATCCTATTACGATTGTTAAAGTGTCAATTGATAAGTAATTATTCAAGAAAAGTAAAGAAATATAAAAAATCATTACTACCGAAAGAAATTGAATAAATGAGATGAGAAGGTTAACTATATGAATAATTCTAATACGCTTTTTGCTGAGTGCAATAATTTTTGCACTTCCTAAATTAATGGCAACATTATTTTTGTCCATTTTTTTTATAAAAAAATATGTCAATTCTCTTAAAGGGATCAAATCAAGAATAACTGTTCCAAAAGTAAATAAAGAGATTCCAATTATGATTCTATTAATCAAGATTATGTCATAACTAACAGCAGAAAAATTATTTATAATGTAAACAAAGATTCCAATAATTACTACAAGAAAAAACTTAATTCCAGCAAGAGTCAAACCTTTTGATGGTTTATCAGCAATTGTTAATAAATAATAAGTAAAGCCAATGGCAGAAATAATTAGGCCTAGAATCAACGCTCCAAATGAATAGATTACCCCTAAAATAAAAGCGAACAATAAGAAACATACAAAAATAAATAGAGGTAAAATGGGAAAGAATGGAGCTTTAAACGGACGGTCTAACTCTTTTCTTTTACGTCTGAGTTTAACAGCTGCGTAATTAACAAAAGCTAATCCAATGAAATAAATCAAATTTATGGTTTCAGCAGTAAGACCAATACCTGCAAAAATAGAAATGGTTATAGATAAGAATGCTGTAATGAAAAGTGCTATCGTTGGCATATCTTCTCTTCTCTTTATTTCTCTAATACTTTTTGGCACATAACGATCCCTAGCTAAAGCAGCTATAACGCTTACAGCTGATCCCAAACCAGCATTAATTGCTATAAAGGTCGAAATAATTGTAGCAATTACCATAAAATAAAATCCAAACGGACCAAGAACATTTTCAAGGACATACGCTAATAATAATGTACTACCAGTTAAACCTGAAGGATTAGTGCCAATGTTAATTAGAACAACCGATGCTACGGAGAGATAGATCAATAAAGTTATTAAAATTGCATAAATGTTTACTTTTGGTATATTTTTTGAAGGATTTTTTAAATCAGCGTTTAGATAAGCTAAATTTGATGTGATGGAAGTAAAAAATATGAACAGAAGGAGAAATCCTGGGATTACTCCAAAAAAATTGATTTCACTTACTAAATAATTAGGATTAAAGTTCATAGGGTTAGTAAATTGAGCAATAAAAAAGCCTGATATGATAAAAAGTGCAAACATCCCAAGAAGTATAAAAGTTAAAATAAGAAGAGTTTTCGTAGCAATTTTTTGAGTTCTAAAAAACACAATACTTATTAGAAGGATAGGGAGTATTGTAATTAAAATTATAATAATGTTAGGCATAAAAATGCCGAACTTTCTAAATATTTCATCAATTACTAGCGCAAAAATTTGTGCTGAAAAAGAACATGCCGCGGTATTTGCAATCCATAAAAAAAATCCAATAATGAACGCTAAAAAACCGCCTATTCCTTGTTTTGTAAAATTATAAGCTCCTCCAGCAATCGGTAAACTAGTAGACAATTCTGCATAGTTAAGACCTGTAAAAAAAATTAATAAGCCACCCAGTAATAAACTTAAAAGTACCCCAGATTGTGCAATATCGATACCAGTACCTAATAAAACAAATATAGAGCCACCAATTCCACAACCAATCCCATATACAACACCTTGATAAAGTTTTAGAGTTCTTTCTGGTACAAGGTCGGTGGATTTAATTTCATTCAATTTTTATCATTTAATTTTGTTGATTTAAATGAGAAAGATAATAATTGGAAAATTTAGGATTTCTCCAAATGGAATATGCCGGACCCTATTGCTAGTCCACCAGAAATAACTAATATTATAAAAAATAATAAATCCAAATCACTAAAATTGATAGCTCCAGATAAACCAAGTAAAGCAAGAATTACAATAACGATGCCAGCACCGATTAATATACCACCAAAGAATTTTGATAACCTATATACCAAAGATAAAAATTCTAAACGATGAATTCTACTTTCTTTATCTCTAATTTCCTCTTCCTGATTTTCTAATTCTGCTTTTAATTTTTGAAGTATTCCCTTAGAATCATTGGTACTTTTTTCTATCACTTCTTTTGCTCTAATTAACTTATCATGTTCCTCTTGCATATCTTCTAATTTTTCTTTAATTGAACTTAGACGTTCTTCTCTTTCTAAATACTCCGTATTAGATGTTTCTATATCTCGTTTAATTTCATTTAATCTTGTATTACTAGCTTCAATAAGTTCATTCTTTTTTGTCAGTTGTTCATTTATAGAAATAACCTCATCATTCAATTTCTGCATTTTTGACTCCATGTCAATCATTTGCTGTTGTTTTTCTGAGAGTTGTACTTTATATTTTGCAAGTAATTCTTCATAAGTTTGTCTTTGTTTTTCCATTTCTGGAAAACCTTGTTTATAATCTTCAATTTGTTGCTCAATTTGCTTTATTCTACTTTCTTTTTTAGTTAACTGATCTGTTAATAATTTCTTCTCTTCTTCTTTTACTTCTATTTCTTTATTAGTATGTTCAAGCTCAAATTTATTTTTACCAATAGATACCTTTAGGGTTTCATTTTCAGCCGATAAACTTTTGATTTTCTTTTCTAGGGCTTCTAATTCTTCTTTATGGCTTTGAATTTCATCCGCTTTTTCATTAATTTCCTGATTAAGCTTGGTTATTTTGTTACGCAATTCATCTTGAGCTGATACTTTTTCTTTAACACTATCAGTCAATACTATGAGATCTACTTGTCTTGTTTCATAAGTTTTAACCAATTGTTCATTATTTTTTATTAATTCTTTGTATTCTTCATCTAAATTTGCTTTACTTTCTTTTACAATTTCTAATCTCTGTTCAAGATTCTGCATCTCTTCATTCTTACGATTATATCTATCCTCCAAAGCCTTTATTGTTTCTTCTAGTGCTGCTAAATATTCTTCTTTATCATCGACTCTTTTTTGAATAGCTTCAAATTTTTCCTTAGCAATTCTAATTTCTTCACTAATTTCTTCTACTCTTTTTGTTTCTTCCCCGACTTCTTCAGTTATTTCTCCATTTTTAATTGTATCTGAGATATCTTCAATACTGTTTTCAAATGTTCTTAAATTCTTGTCAATTAAATCTCTTGAATCTTTCGCCTTAGAGAGAAATTCCTTATCTACTCTCTCTAAATCTTTTTCTGATTTACTTTCAGTTTTTTCCTGTTTATCATCATCTTTTAGATGTTCTGACATTTTTAAGTTTATTTTTGGATTAAATGGTTTTAATTTATATTTATTTAAAAGAAGAGTTAGAATTAATGTTTTTTAGATTTTATCGAATTTAAAACAATTCACTCTAATTTGTTTAAATAGATGTTGATTTAAATAATCAGTCATCTTATTCATCATGAATCATTTCTTTATAAAATATACTCATTTTTACTATTTAAACTTTTGACTTCATTTTTTAAGAAGAATTTTTCGCAAATAAAAGATACATTAAATTTATATATGATTAACGTTATTACCGATTTTTATGAATTTTATCTGGGGTGATAATATCCTCATTTTAGCGCTTTCTTTTGGAAATGCTAATTATTTAACGGAAGAAACAAATTTAAAAAAGGTTATCTTAAGACTTAAATGTTATAGAACATGAATATGCTCTCCTGATAGTTTTATAGAACTCATTAAAACCTTTGAAAAACTATATTTCCTTATATAATTTAAAGTCAAAAAGCATGGAAATAGACCGTGGACCAAAAGTTACTAAGATGTAAAAATTTTCTCTACTTCCTATTTCTAACTGTCTTTCAAATATCGGTATTAATATTTGTTTGGAACCATAGTTAGATGCAATTAAATGATCGAAATGGTTAAAATCCGCTCTATTCTCTATTGCATGTACTGTATGTAAACTCTGAGCTGAATCCTGGTTAGAAAGTTCAGCAAATTGATAATGTAAATCTAAATAATTACCAAATTCATGTTCATTGATAATTAAAGATGTAGTTGTATGATAAGACCTAATAAGTAATATTCCATTCTTAATTTCAGGATATTCTTCCATCAATTTATTAAAAGTATGTTTAATTATTTCTGTAATAGATAAAACTTGAGTAATTGAAAAACTCCTTAGTGTAATTTTAAAATTTATATTAATTTCATTTTGAAATTCAACCACCTTAACTTTTGAAACCTTTTTTGTAGGGAAAAAAGTTTCCGGATCTTCTTTTGGAGTGAAAATAGCTGATTTATTTCTATTAAGATTTCTGAAACTCCAGATTCGTAAGAGATTTTTCTGCGCAAATTTTAATTCTTCAGAAGATTCAATAAATCCGCGATACATCTGAGATATTTCTAAAGTTGGGGTTGCACTCCCTATGGTTATTCTATTCCATGTATTTTGTATAAATCCCGGAATTTGAAATAACCTATTAAATAAGTTTTTTGGAGTCATCCCACCTAAACTACGAGGATCTATCTCAATCCAAAGATTACGATAAAGTTTAACTAATTCATAATAAGGAAAAAAATTCCCAATGAAATCAATTCCACTTAAAATAAAAGTTATTTCTGATTCTCTTGATAACAATAATTTTAATTTATCATAATTAGTAAAACTAGAATCGTTTTCGGGTAAATTTATATTACCTAGATCAATTTTTACAAAAAACTCCTTGTTTTTACAATATTCTAAGAGCTCGTTTAGATTTATGTTGCTTTTATCGGTAATATCTTCTTGGATAAATGAAGGATATACAACTATTCCCGCAATTTGGTTTTTCTTTTCAAGTTCTTCTAACTCAGAGATGTGATCCTTCCTTAAATTAAATGAAAATATCCCTTTATACAACCCAGGATTCAATTCTATAACAGAGATTACATCTTGATTACATATTCCATATTTCCTTCCTAAATCCATAGCTTGAATTAATCCGTAAGACATATTTGAACTATATAACTCAACTCTATGATCCTCAAGGTTAATTTTTCTATAATAAAACCTTGGGCTTTCATTTTGATCCTTAAGAGCTAATAAATTTTGTAAATTTTGTGATCTTTTAATTTCGTTGAATATTGGCCAAATCAAGCTATCAATTTGACCATAAACAAATGCATTGCAAAATTTTTTGCCAAAAATCGAGCTAAAATCGGGTTGATAAAGTTTTTCCATGAATATATCCTTTTTATTAATTTTAGTTTATTTCTTTTATTAAAAATAAAGTAATTTAATTTAAAAAATCATATAAGTAATAATAAGTTAATTTTACACTCATAATTTAATATAAAACTATGATGGAATTAGATAAGGGAGATTTTCCAATAATTATAAAACCAAATTTAGGTCAACCTATCTTATTAAATTTAAGAGATTACAAAGATTCTAACAATAGGCTAATTAAAAATATAGTTTTCGAAGTATTAGTTATCGCTTTACCTCATATGGAAGTTGAAAGAATTTTAGAATATTTTCATCTTAATATCTTTATTCAACCTGTGTTAAAATGTGAAGGCTCTTTTCAAGAACGACGAGGTGAATTAATTCCTCTTCAAATTCTTGAGATTTTACATCTGGAGCAGACAAATCTAAAAAAAACGACTCCATTAGATGAGAAAAATTGTATTATTTCAGATATCAAACAAAACTTATTAGATTTAGAAAATGTATTTGGTGAGAGGAATTCACTATTTGAGATTAAATTTCAAATTCAGTCTCCGAATAAAATAGAAGATTTGATTAAAAATTCTGAAAGAGAATATGTTTTGTTTGATATAGTCCATGATATACCAAATCAAATGGAAAATAAAATAAATTTTCATAGTATTGCGATTTTTGAAAAAAATTGGGAAGATTTCAACTTTATCCACGTTACTGATTTACATATTGCCAGACGAAATGATTTTATCTTAAATTTCGTACAGGAGAAGGTAAATGCGAAACTTCGAAGGGTTAGCCATAAGAAAAATAAAGTTGAGAAAGTTGATCAAATTGTTTTGACAAGAGATTATGACTTCAGGGAAGGCTTTCAAGAAGAAAAATTTGAAAAGTTAAGGATAAGTAAATTCAATTTTAATTATCACTTAAGAAAATTTATAGAGTTTGCAAATAAAAAAGCGGGAAAAAAACAATTAGATTTTATTCTAATGACAGGGGATTTAGTAGATTATACAAATATCGCCAGAGGGAATTATCAATATAAAAATAATTACTTTGTTGTTTTAGATATTCTGCTTGGATTGAATAAAGGATTGAATAAACCCCCATATTTAGAAAATAACTCTGAATTCGTCAATAAGTATGAAATTTTAGTCCCAATTTTTACTACAGTTGGTAATCATGATTATAGAAGAGAACACTATGGGATACGTTTTGGAGAAGTTCGTAAAATATTTGGTATGACTCGTAATGATATAAAAGGATATTATGATATTAAATTTTTTAATTATTTAACAGCTCTTTATTCTAATGAGCGATATTTGAAAGATTATTTCAGATATTTTAATCCAAATCTAAATTATAATCTATATATTGGTGACCAGTATAGCTTTATCTTTTTAGATACTGGCCCCGAATCTATTGCAGATTTGCATGATTTACTAAAAGGTGGCCCAAGTACCAAAGGAGTTAAAGATTATCAAATAGATTTGTTAAGGGATTATATAAGATTATCACACGATAAAAGGATTATAGTTGTTATGCACACCCCACCAGTATCACCTAACTTGAGTCGTGCTAAAAGGAAAAAATATAAAAAAAAATTTAACTTAACGAATCGTGAATTAGAGTGGTGGGATTTATATGAAGAAAACTTAAAGAATTATGATGGAACAGGAAGGTTAGATCGAATCTTAAATCTAAAGTATCAAACCGTCATGTATAATTGGGGTACCCTTCTAAAAATTTTTACAGGATCAGATAAAATTATCAAAAGAAAGGTAGATTTAATAATATGTGGTCATACACACACTTTAAAAGAATATAGATTAAAAGAAGCTAAAGACACTGAGTGGATTAATTTAGGTTTTTGGATATTTCCCCTTTATATTGAAGTTCCTTGTGAAATATATACTTCTATTTATAGAGAAAAATTCAATGAATTAAAGAAACCTCTTGATTTGAAGATATGGTTCGATGTTAATAAACCATTTGTATTTCAAACTCAAGCATTAGGGCCAATTTCTGCAACTTTCAAGTTTACACCACCGGGTTTTAGATATTACGTAATAAATAATAACCAAATTGTAGATGCAAAAGTATTTTCATTACATTTGATTTGAGTAAAAATTAATTATCCATTAAATTAATTACATCCTCGTATGTTGTACTCGGCATTGGCCCAAAATCAGTCACCTTAAGCGCTCCAACCGCATTTGATAACCTTCCAATCATTTTTAGATCCCATCCTGCTAAATAACCTACTACAAAGGCTCCTCCAAAAGAGTCTCCTGCACCAGTAGGATCGATCTCATCTACTTTAATTCCAGGTATTTTAATGCCATCCGCCAAACCTGATGTATATATTGTGCAACCATTCTTACCCTCTTTTAATACTACATGCTTTATCCCCTGAGAAAGTAACTTCTTACATGCTTTTTCAGGGTTCCTAACTCCTGATAACATTTCAGCTTCCTCTCCACTTGGGAGCAAAATTGTTGTATTTTCCAATACTGGCTTCGAAATTTTTATGATTGTCTTAATATCAAGCATTTCAGGTCGAAGATTTGGATCAAATGATATTAAAACATCAGGATTTTGATTCTTAGCCACTTCAATTGCTTTATAGCATGCTTCTCTTGATGATTCGCTGATTGAAAGGGAACTACCCATAATATGAAGTGCTTTTATGTTTCCAAAATAATCTTCATCAATATCCTCAGGAGATGTTTCCCCAGCCGCACCTGCTGCAAATATAAATTTCCTCGAACCGTCTGAATTATATTGATTAAAAGCTATACCAGTTGACTTTTCATTATCAACTCGGATTTTTGAAATGTCCACTCCATCAGATTTTAGTTTTGTGATAATAGATTGTCCAAATTCATCATTTCCTACCACTCCAACAAATCCAGTAGAAAATTTAAACGGTTTTGAGATTCTAGCTGCAGAATCTATAAATATTGCAGGTGCACCCGATGGAAAAGGTCCCTTGTAGATTTCACCAATTTTTCCATGAGGAATATCTTTATTAGGTCTCATAATCTCTACTAATAATTCACCTAAAGAAATTATCTCGGGCATAATTAAAAATTTAAGTGAAAACTATAATATAATGTTTTATAAGAGGGAATTATTAAAATTTATTTAAGATTTTCACAATCTTACATAAGCTTAGTCTACTAATGTTAGACAAAAATCTTTCTTTTATTATTAGAGAATCTGGTTCTCGATTAAATAAAATAAGATTTATTATGGTAATGCGAAAATGGGCAAGAATAATCGATGATTGGCTTAATAATATTTGTAGGAAAATTCATTTAGGCAATAATCACCAACTTATTTGTTCATAATATTTTTTATTTTTTACTAACTTTATGTAAATCTCAAGTTTCGCCTTGAAATTCTATTTAAAGATTAATAAAGTATATTTAATACTCTTAATCATATAATTCATAGGATAATTACTTATTAGTAAGTGTAGCTAAAATTGGGATTAAAAACAGTAATAACAGAAATGTTTGGGATTAAACATCCCATTGTCGCTGCTCCAATGGGCCCTTTTTATACAACCGAACTAACTATTGCAGTTTCCGAAGCGGGAGGCCTTGGGGTTTTAAGTCATACTAATCTATTTGGCAAAAATAGTATGGAAGAAATGAAAAAAAATATGCTTCATGTTATTGAGCATACCGATAAACCATTTGGGTTTAACATAAGAACTTCGAGGTTACAGTTAGATGCTCCGGGATTATGTCGTGGCATACCAAAGTTCATAGAAAGTAACCCAAAATTAAGAGAACAATGTTTATATGCAATTACAAGTGCTGGAACTCCAAAAATGATGCAGAGCAAATCTTTCTTGAGATTAAAGGAATCAGGTTCACAGATAAAACATTTCCATGTAGCACCGGCTTTATGGCTTGCAAATAAATGTGTGTCTAATGGAGTAGATGGACTAGTTGTAACGGGATGGGAAGGAGGAGGCCATCAATCATATGAGAAAGTTAGTTCTTTAGTACTTTTACAGCAAGCTCACCAAAAACACCCAGATGTGCCTACAATTGCATGTGGAGGATTTGCATCGGGGGAGGGACTTGCTGCTGCGCTATCTATGGGAGCAGGTGCTATTGCAATGGGTTCAAGATTTATAGCTTCAAAGGAAAGCGAATTTCACGAGAAATATAAAAATATTGTACCCCCTGCAAAAGCTGATGACACGGTTTGGGTTACAGGGGTCTTAGGACCTATTAGATTATGGAAAAATGAATATTCACTACATCATGGAGTAATTAGTAGTAAAGATGAAAAATTGGCTCTTGAAGCCCAGATCACACCTGCTATGGCCTTAGAGGATCAAAAACATTATGAAATGACGTATAATGGTGATATAAATGATGGCGCTGTACTTTTAGGTCAGAGTATAGGATTGATAAATTCCATCGAAAGTGTTAATAATATAATTGAAAAAATAGTAAAAGATGCAGAAGAGTTCTTAACGAAAGCCGCCAGAAATATTATATAAATAATCTAAATCTTTTTATACCTACTTTTTGCATATATAATTAACCTTCTTAAAATATAAGAGTGCAATTTTATGAATTCAAGAAAAAAAGTAGAATTAATCTCAGAAATTTTAGAAAGATATGATGATGGTGTATGTCTTTATTGTGGAAGTACTTTAAATGGAGATATGGAAGAAGATGATTGGGATGAAGGTTATTCCGATGATTGGTGTCCTATCTGTTCTGAAAATATCGATCCAAATGATGATTGGGATGAAGCTTGTTTAGAAGCCATTGATAAAGTGATCCACGATGAACCTTTTAAAGCATAACATTTTTTGAAATTTGTGATATATATGGAAGAAAACAGGAAAGAGATCAATCCATATGACTATATGGAGTATTTTATGAGTCAAGCAGCCCATGTGGTTTCTATGGATAATAATGGCAAATTAAATGTAATGGCATTACTTTGGAAAACAATTGGAGAGTTATGGATGATTCCTATAATTACTATTGCTGTTTCACCTGCTCGTTATACGTTTGAACTATTAACTGAAGGTGTTCCAGAATTCACGATTAATATCCCTGCAGAAGAAAATGTAGATACTATTGATATAACAGGTTCTTATTCTGGGAAAAATGTTGATAAATTTAAAAAAGCTGGTTTAGAAATAATAGAAGGAAAACGTACTAAAGTACCTACAATTAAAGATAGTATCTTAAGTTATGAATGTAAAATTGTCCATACCTGCAAATCTGGACGTATGGCAAGTCATTCTTTATTTTTCGGACAAATTTTGACTGCTTATGCTTCAATTAAAAAAATAAATGCGTAATTAAAGTTATTTTAAAATTGCTCTAACTTATTCTGAGTTAGTATTAACTGCCTCATAAATGAAGATTTTATCAAAAACTTGAGGCAACGCAGAAATAATATTTTTTCGGGAGAAAATTGTAAATATTGAAGCTACAAGCGCTCCTAATCCGAATTGAATTGCCCCATTAAAGAATAATTCAAATAAAGCACTTGGAAATCCATAAAGTAAGATCTCAGTTAAGAAATATCCAAATACCATAAATAAGCCTCCAATGATTACTGCTAATACATCCCTAAAATTAAATTTACTATAAAATCGTTTAGGGTTAGCGATTAAACCAACAATAAATCCTTCCAATCCTTTTATAATAAATGTTGGAATCGCATATTGAGGTGCTAAGAAAAGATCTGTAAAGGCAGATCCAATACCACCCGCTAGACCACCTATTATTGGCCCAAAAAGTAAACCTGATATCATTACTCCAATATCTCCTAAGTTGATATAGCCCCCGGTTGTTGGTATAGTAAAAGGAACTATAAACGTTAGGATACAAGTGAAAGCTGCAAAAATTGCGGCAGTCGATAATACGATAACATTGAGGTAGTATCCATTAAATATTCCCATTTCTAGGGTGTTTCTTGTTTCTGTCATTTTTATAACTCATTATGAATATAGAATTTATCTTTAATATAAGATTATACTGATTTATAGTCATTTTATTCAATTATTAAACCTTTTGTTTTTAACAAACAGAAGCCCTTTGAGCTAAATTGTTTTTCCATTTTTTTTCATCCTTTCTAATAGCACTTTGTTTCCACTTTTCAAAAATATTATCCAAATTTGGGGTTTTTATTCTTACTTTAGACAATTGAATTTTATGTTTTTTATCTATCAAAAATTCAGATATTAATTGAAAAAGTATAAAATAGAATAATTTATAATGTAATATAGAAAAAAATAATTCATAAAATAAAATAAAAATTATCGTTGATTAATTATGTCTGCAGAGGAAAGACAAGCAGTTGAATATTTTTTGCAGTGGATACGTGATGGAGGGCTCCCAGCTTGGATAGAACATTTCTTAAGTCAGGGAGATGAGAATAAACTACGAGAAATTAAAGCAATATATGATAAAATTAAAGCTGTCTTTGGTTTTTAATCACTGAATTTTTGTTTTTGGTTTTTAATAATATCTATAATATTTCTGGTTTTCCTTTTGGCAACTCCTTCTAAAGATTATATTATTGTATTTGATAAAAATAGGGATACAAAAGAACCAAATTCATTTGACATTAACTTTTTCTATCTTAAACATTATAAAAAAAAAGAAAATATATTTTCAATCATAAAAAAACCATTCTTCAGAGGCCAAGTAATATTTGGAACAGATCTTAAGGGGAAAAATCGTCCAGTATATTTTTCAAAGCTCCGAAAAGACGGATCTAAAAATCTTCTCAACCCAAAACTGTTAAAAAAGTTTTTACTCAATGATAAAAATAAATTTATAGCCTTTTCTGATCAAACTAAAGCAGAACAGTTTTTTATTATTAGAAACTTGCTTAAGAGTTTTCAATTTAGTGATGAGAAATTAAAAAGTTTAACTTTGTGCAGCTCTTGTATAAAGAATAAAAAATTTAATATACTTGATAAAAGTGAACAAATTCAATCTCTTAATAATACAATTATATGTTCAGAATGCGCTTTAGATGTAGTAGTTAACCAAATAGAATTATTAGGTTTATATAATACTATAAAATTTAGTCCAAAGCTTAAAAATTTCTTTAAACATATGATTTTGAAATTTAAAAGTACGGAAAAAGTCATTAAGGCATTTAAAGTAGATTTTGACCCTGCTAAAAACAAAGATATTACTCTTTATGATATTGAAAAGAATCCTTCTATAGAAAAGAAATATCTTAATTATACTATTGAAGACACAAATATCCCTAAAGAATTCAAAAATCTGTTACTTAAATGGAATATAAGGAAACTATTACCAATCCAGGCAATTTCAATAGATCGGGGATTAATTGATCATCATGCGAGTCAACTAATAATGGCTCCAACCTCTGCTGGTAAAACATTAGTTGGTGAATTAGCGGGAATTACAAGGATATTAAATGAGAAATTGAAAATGCTTTATTTAGTTCCAATCGTAGCATTAGCAAATGTAAGGACAGAAGAGTTTGAAACTAAATACAAAGCTTTAGACTTAAAAATTGTTAAAAAAGTGGGAGAATCTATTCTTGATAAACCAGAGCAAGATAATTATGATGATTTAATTGATGCCGATATCATTGTAGCCACATATGAAGCTATCGATTACATTCTTAGAAGTGGAAATAGAGAGAAAATAGGTACTTTAGGTACGATAATCATTGATGAAATTCAGACATTAATCGATCCTGAACGAGGATTTATTTTAGATGGATTAATTTCTCGATTGAAATTGGTGAGTAAATTAGCTCAATTTTTATATCTCAGCGCTACTATAGGACAACCAAAATTATTAGCAAATAAGCTAGGATGCGATTTAATTAATTATAAAAATCGTCCAGTACCTATAGAGCGCCATTTAATTTTATGCTTAAGTGAGGCTGCAAAACTTCAGAATATCAGAAGATTGGTTATTTCTGCTTTTCATGAAAAATCAGAACATGGATTTAAAGGACAATCAATAATCTTCACAAATTCTAGAAAAAAATGTGAAAATATCTCTGAATTTTTAAGGAATAAGGGAATATCTATAGAGGCTTATCATTCTGGACTTACAAATGAAGAAAGGAAAGAAATTGAATTAAAATTTCAAAATCAGATAACCTCTGCGGTTGTTGCTACAGCAGCATTAGCGGCAGGTGTAGATTTCCCAGCAAGGCAAGTTATATTCGAATCATTATTAATGGGAATTAACGTTTTAACAGTTGCAGAATTTGAGCAAATGCTCGGAAGAGCTGGAAGGTTAGGAAAGCATGACCTTGGTTTTGCGTATATTCTAGTAGAGCCCGGAAAAGTGTATTCTCCTAAATCAAAAATAACAGAAGAAAATATCGCTATTAGTTTATTAAATGGGAAGATTAAAGATTTTGAACTAGAGCCAAATGAAGATCGTTCTATAACAGAACTATTAGCTTTAATTTCAACTTTTAATGATGGAGTAGAATATAATGAAATTAATATATTTTATAATTTTTTAATTAATTCTGAATATGACTTGAGCAAGATTCTTGATAAGTTAAATAAATTAAAGTTAATAATAATTGACAGAGATAACAAATTTACTGCGACTCATTTAGGACGTGCAATTTCAAAATCTTTCCTGACGGTAGACCAAAGCCTTGAAATTATAAATAGGATAAAGTTAAAGGAAATCGGAATATCAGATATAGTTCTGGAGTTAAAGCCCCTTAAAAATGTATATTTATCAAAAAAGATTGTAAAAGATTTAGCAAAAAATCAGAATATGAAATATTTCTCTAATAATTTTTTTAGTGCCAGTGTGTTATCTTTGATGGATGCGAATTATGTGAAAAAAAGAAGAAAATTTTCCCGTGAATTCATTGATTATATTATAAAATGGACCACTGAGATTTTCAATTGTAATTGTAAGGATAAACCTTATTGTAATTGTGGACGATTGAATCTGGAAAGGATTATTTTAAATACTAGAATTGAAAAGGATTTTACGATTGAGCAAATAAGTGAATTTTTAGAAGATGAATATAAAATCATGATATATAAAGGAGACATTACTGATTATCTTGAGAATTTAATATATTCATTTGAAAGTATTTTAAATATATCAAAAGGTATAGCAGATTTGAGTTCAGAATACAAAAAGGAAATCTCTGAAATTCCAAATATAATAAAAAAAATTAAGAAATAATTATAAACTGCAATTTTAATATATATAATTCATTAAGAAAACATTAAAGATCTTGAAAAAGATCATTAAATAGCAAGGATCATCCCAAAATTCTCTTGAGAATATAATGGAAATAACATAGTTATGATATATACAATCTTTCTTTACCAAAGTCACACTGGATTATTAATCTATGATAAGAGTTTTCAAGAAGAGGATACTCAAAAAGCTGAAATGTTTAGTTCATTTCTTTCAGCAATGAAATCATTTGTTTCTGAACTAATTTTAGAAGGTTCTAAAGAATTAAAGAATATAGAATTAGGTGATTATTCTGTATTAATTACAGGAATACCACTTCTAAAAGTGGATATGGTAATAATAACAGATAAGGAGGATTTAAAATCAGTAAATAAATTGATTCCAAAGTTGATTAAACTCCTTCAAAAATATGAAGAATTCTTCCTTTCTTGGGATGGTGATAGAAACGCGTTTGAGATATTGGATAAACCACTTGCTACCTTATTAGCCGAAAATATAAAAGATTTTCGTAAAAGTTCTTTAATAGAGCCTAAACTAGCCTTAAAATCTATTTGGGCAAAAAGTAAGCATTTAACAGAAGAAGAGCGCAATGCTGTGATACAGGAAAGAGATATGCTTATTTATAAAATGGAAAATACACCAATTCTCCCTAAAAAAGTGAATATAGCAGAAGAAGTAATTAAACTTTCAGACCAACTAAGAGATGAAGACACTTATATCCGATTTCAAGAAGAATTAGGTAGATTAAAGAAAGAGATTGATGATACAAAATTTAAATTAAATTATTATTTAGAAAGGATTAGGAGTACATTAAATGAAGCGCTAGAAAATATAGGAGATAAACCAACACAAATGGGAGATTTTAAAAATACATATCTAAAT
>Ga0180438_10000742_pt1 | contig 59899 bp, 37 predicted proteins | sample SS_ome_12_FD_132455 | JGI IMG/M metagenome (GOLD analysis project Ga0180438, IMG submission 132455) | Hypersaline lake sediment archaeal communities from the Salton Sea, California, USA - SS_3_D_2 metaG | ecosystem: Environmental > Aquatic > Non-marine Saline and Alkaline > Hypersaline >... | reverse complement strand
GTTCGCGATGAAAGCCCAAGTTATTTTCAATCCCAACGCCGGTCAGCGGGATCGGCGCCACGAATTGAAAGCAGCCATGTCTTATCTGGAGGACCAAGGCTGGCAACTGAGTCTCAAGGAGACTCAGGGTCCTGAGGAGGCCACAATTTACGCCCGCCAGGCTGTGGCAGAGGGCTGCGACGTCGTTATCGCTGCAGGCGGGGATGGTACGGTCGGTGAGGTAGCCAACGGCCTGGCCGGGAGCGAGGTGGCCCTGGGGATGTTTCCCATCGGCACGACCAATGTCTGGGCTCTGCAAATGGGCATGCCTCCCTTCTGGCCGCTACGCCAACCCTCTCTGCTCGATGCAGCGAAAGTGTTGGCAGAGGGATACATCCGCCGCGTTGACTTGGGTCAGGTCAACGGCCGCTACTTCCTCCTCTGGGCTGGCGTCGGAATAGACGCCAAAGTAACGGAGGAGGTGGAACCAGAGACAAAGAAGCGCCTGGGAGGTCTGGCCTTTGTCGTTGCCGGCATCGTGGTGGCTAAGGAATTTGCTGGCACCAAGGTGCAAGTGACCATTGACGGATGTGAAGTGAACCGCCGCGCTGTCCTGATATTGGCCAGCAACGCTCAGTTGTACGCTGGGATAGTTCGCCTGGCTGCTCAGGCCCGCCTTGACGATGGGCTGCTGGACGTCCTCATTTTCAAAGGCCAGGGTGTTCCCGCTATCCTGCGTCACATCCTTAGCGTCTTGACCAAGCGCCACCTGCGGGACCCAGAAGTAGAGTATTACCAGGCCCGGCGAGTGGAGATCAGCGCGGCCAAGCCTCTTTCGGTTCATGCCGACGACGAGCCCTTCACAACGACACCGGTGGAGATCAGTGTCGTGCCTGGGGCCCTGCGGGTCGTGGTGCCTCAGGCCTTGCCCCCAGGGCTGTTCACCGATTCATAGCCACAGACCCTTAGGGTGGAAACCCTAAGGGTCTTCGAAAGGAGTGCAGATGTCAAGCTTTGCCAAGTACCTCAACCTCAACCTCGTCCTGATCTTTGTCCCCATTGCCATCTTGGGCGAGTTTCTGCATTGGCCACCCCTATTGATCTTTGCCATTTCAGCCCTGGCTATAGTGCCTCTGGCCAGCCTCATCGGTCAGGCCACCGAGGAACTGGCGGCCCACACTGGCCCCCGGTTGGGTGGATTGCTGAACGCCACCCTGGGCAACGCTGCCGAGCTGATCATCACCATCTTTGCCATCCGCGCTGGCCTGCTGGAGTTGGTCAAGGCTTCTATCACCGGCTCCATCCTGGGAAATGTATTGTTGGTCCTCGGCCTCAGCATCCTGCTGGGCGGCCTCAAAAACGGCACCCAACGCTTTGATCGCAGCCACGCCGGCACTAACGCCACGATGCTCATTCTGGCCGTGGTAGGCCTGGGCATCCCCTCCCTCTTCAGCCATGCCATCGAGGTCAAGGACCATGCGGCCGTCGAGTACCTGAGCCTGGGCGTGGCCCTGGTCCTCATCGTTATTTACGGCCTCAGTCTGATCTATGCCTTCTTTGCCGTCCCTGGTGTGGAAAAGGATGAAAAAGCCCACATTCATAGGGAGTGGAGCACGTCCAAAGCCGGTGGCATCCTGGTAGCTGCCACCCTTCTGATAGCCTGGCTGAGCGAAATCCTGGTAGGGGCCGTGGAGCCCGTGATCGAAGTGGTGGGAGTGACCGAGTTCTTCCTGGGGATCATCATCGTCCCCCTGGTGGGCAACGTGGCCGAGCATTTGGTGGGCGTGCAGATGGCCATCAAGAACAGGATGGAGTTGAGCCTGGCTATCTCTGTGGGCTCCAGCTTGCAGATCGCTCTCTTCGTTGCTCCGGCCCTGGTCTTCATCAGTCTGTTAATGGGCAATCCCCTCACCCTGGTCTTTAACCAGTTCGAGCTGATTTCCCTGGTAGCGGCCGTGCTCATCGCCGCCCTGGTCTCCCTGGATGGTGAGTCCAACTGGTTAGAGGGAGCACAACTGCTGGTCGTCTATGTCATCATCGGCCTGGCCTTTTTCTATCTGCCGACCTGAATCATCCAGCCGGTACACCACCAAAATGTGGGCTGGACGCAGGGCAAGACGCCATCTTGGACCCACCTCACCGTTTGCCAGCCCAGCCAGAACATGGTATAATCTGCTCACACTTGAGGTGAGGAGAAGGAAAATTGATTACATCTCTGCAAATTATCCAGATCATTGTTGCGGCGACGCTCATCACACTCATCCTCTTGCAAACCAAGGGGACAGGGCTGGGAGGCATCTTTGGGGGCGACAGTTCAGTTTACAAGAGCCGCCGTGGCGTAGAGAAGACCCTCTTCAACGCAACGATTGGCTTATCGGTATTGTTCTTCCTCGTCGCCATAGCCAACGTCATCGTAGCGAAGTAAATTGATCCAACACATCCGCTGGCAAGCTACTATTGCCTTCCTGGGGACGATTTTGATCGTTGCCATCCTTGGCTATCTGGCTTTCAGCTTTACCACTGTCATCGTCCCCGAAGTGGGAGGCACTTACGTGGAGGGCCTGGCCGGCAACCCCGAATACATCAATCCCATCCTCTGCCAATACAACGACGTTGACCGAGATCTCTGCGCTCTGATCTTTAACGGCCTGACCGATGCCAACGAGAAAGGCGAGATCGTACCCGATCTGGCGACGCATTGGGAGATTTCCGACGAGGGCCTTACTTACACTTTTCACCTGCGCCACGATGTCCGCTGGCACGATGGGGCTTCTTTCACTGCTGATGACATCGTCTTTACCATCAAAGCCGTACAAGATCCCGACTTTCAGGGCATCCCGTACCTGGCTGACCTTTGGCGCACCGTGAGCGTTAAAAAAATTGACGACTATACCGTCAGTTTCACCTTACAAGAGCCCTTTGCGCCCTTTATTGACTACACTACGGTCGGCATCCTCCCTGCGCACATTTTGCAAAATACAGAGGCCAAGGCCCTACCCCAGGCAAGGTTTAACAATCAGCCAGTGGGCACCGGCCTCTTTCAGGTGGAAGAGCTTGGCGCTAGACACGTCGTCCTACGGGCCAATCCCCACTTCTATGGAGCCAGACCCTACCTCTCCACAATCGAATTCAGGTTCTATCCTGATTACGAGAGCATTTTTGGCGCTTACGAGCGGGGTGAGATCGAGGGTATCAGTCGGGTCTTGCCGGAAGACCTGCCCAAGGCTCGGGAGCATCAGGACCTGAATCTCTTTTCGGCACGCCTCTCTGGCTACACTCTGATCCTCCTGAATCTCAACAATCCCAATACCCCTTTCTTCCAGAGCAAAGAGGTGAGACAAGCCCTGCTCTATGCCCTCGATCGCCAGAAGATCATTGATCAGATTCTGGATGGCCAGGGTCTCATGGTGCACAGCCCCATCATGCCTGATTCCTGGGCCTATGACCAGAACATCAAAAAGTACGGCTACGACCCGGCTCAGGCCCAAGCCCTACTGGATAAGGCTGGGTGGGTGGATAGCGATGGGGATGGCATCCGAGAGAAAGAGGGAGTCAAGCTGGAATTTGGCTTGCTGACCAACGATGATTCTACAAGAGTAAAGATCATCGAGGAGATCACCCGCCAATGGGCGGGGGTGGGGGTAAAGGCAGTTCCCCAGACCTCGGGTGTATCGGGGCTGGTACGCGATTTCCTACGCCCTCGACGATATGATGCTCTCCTTACCCAATGGCAAGAACTTGCTCCCGATCCTGACCCTTACCCCCTCTGGCATTCGACCCAGGTGCTAGACGAAGGCCAGAACTATACCGGTTTCGCTCATCGAGAGGCTGATCAGACCATGGAGGAGGCCCGGCGTACCACTGACCAAACCAGGCGCATGGAGCTTTATCACCGCTTCCAACAGATTTTCGCAGACGAGGTGCCTGCCTTATTGCTTTACCACCCTGTCTATAGCTGCGCCATTGACAAAAGGGTCCAAGGAGTGCAAATCGCCCCCATGATTGACCCTGGTGACCGTTTCCGCACCGTCACCGACTGGTATGTCCTCACCCGCCGGGTCATCCTCAGCGAGGCCCAAAAGCGCCAGTGATTGTTACCAGACTTTAAGTCTTTAGGAGACTTGAAGTCTGATTTGAAATTCGCCAGGAGAAGTTTTGAATGTCACAAAGCTGCTATGATGTTATCATTATCGGAGCCGGACCAGCCGGCATTTTCGCCGCTCTGGAACTGAGCAAAGAAAGTGGGCACAATATCACCATTCTGGACAAAGGTCCCGATATTGATAAGCGCCGTTGCCCCGCTCGCGAGCCGGGTGGGCGCTGCGCCCACTGCCAGCCATGCCGCCTCCTGGCAGGCTGGGGAGGGGCCGGCGCTTTTAGCGATGGCAAACTGACCCTCTCGCCAGAAGTAGGTGGCCACCTGGTGGACATCATAGGTTACGATGAGACGGACGAACTGATCCAACAAGTTGATCAGACCTTTGTAGGGTTCGGAGCTGGGGGACCCATCCACGGGACGGATAAGGACGAAGTCGAGCGTTTGCAGAAACGGGCCTCCCTGGCAGGATTACGGCTCATCTCCGCACCGGTCCGTCACCTGGGTACCGAGTGTAGTGGTGACGTGCTGAGAGCCATGCGCGATGAGCTGATCCGACGTGGAGTGACTATCTCCACTGGGACAGAAATAGTCCGCATACTGGCCGAGAACTCGCAAGCTGTGGGCGTGGAGACGGCCAAGGGAGACGTCATCAAGGGCCAATATGTCATCGTGGCTCCCGGCCGGGAGGGAGCGACCTGGCTCTCAGAGATGGCTCACGCACTGCATCTATCCCTCTGCCGCAATCCTGTGGACGTAGGGGTGCGGGTAGAACTCCCAGCCGAGGTGCTGGTTCCCCTGACAGACCTGGTCTACGAGCCCAAGCTGATCTATTACTCACGGGCCTTTGATGACAAAGTGAGAACGTTTTGTGTTTGCCCCTATGGTGAGGTAGTGACCGAGTACGCTGACAATGTAATGACCGTCAACGGCCACAGCTACGCCAACCGGCGCACACCCAATACCAACTTTGCCCTTCTGGTCAGCAAGTCTTTCACAGAGCCCTTCAAAGAGCCCATCGCCTATGGCAAATACATCGCCCGCCTGGCCAATTTTTTGAGCGGCAGCGTCATAGTCCAGCGCCTGGGAGATTTGGACCAGGGCCGGCGCTCGACGGTAGAGCGACTGGCGCGGAGTGTGGTCACCCCGACCTTAAAGGAAGCCACTCCTGGCGACCTGGGCTTGGTGTTGCCCTATCGCTATATCGTCAGCCTCCTGGAGATGCTCAAAGCCTTGGACCAATTGGCTCCCGGTGTCTATTCTCGCCACACCCTCCTTTATGGCGTGGAGGTCAAGTTCTATTCCTCTCGCCTGCAACTGAGCGATTGCCTGGAGACCGAGATATGCAACCTCTTCGCTGCCGGTGATGGTGCAGGGGTAACCCGTGGATTGGTGCAGGCCTCGGCCTCAGGTCTGGTGGCGGCGCGGGCGATCCTGTCCAGAGTATAAAGGACATGAATCGCTATTACCTATGGACCATTGGCTGCCAGATGAACGACGCCGACTCGTGGCGGATAGCTGAGGGGTTAGAGAATCTTGGATATGCGGCGGCTCACCAGCCAGAGGAGGCCGACGTCATTGTCCTCAACACCTGCGTGGTGCGCCAGAGCGCTGAGGACAAGGTCTACGGCCGCCTGAGCTCCCTTAAACCCATTAAGCAGAGACGCCCTGAAACCATCCTCGCCCTGATGGGCTGCGCCGTCGAAGAGGATACATCCTCCCTCCAGCAACGCTTCCCCTACGTGGACCTCTTCGTCAGGCCCTCCGACACCGAGTCCCTGATTGACTTTATCGCCAGTCATGATGGCCTTACTGGTCATCAGCATCCAACATCCGACATCCGGCATCCTGTATCCTGTTACGTCCCTGTGACGTACGGCTGTGATCACCTGTGCACCTACTGTATTGTCCGCCTGCGGCGGGGCCGTCAGTGCAGCAGACGCCCGGTCGAAATCATAGATGAGGTCCAATGTCGGGTGGAACGAGGGGCACGAGAGGTGACCCTGCTGGGCCAGAATGTGGATGCCTATGGCTACGATCTGCCCGACCAGTCCACCCTGGCCGGTCTGCTGGAAGCAGTCCATGAGGTTGATGGGCTGTGGCGCATTCGCTTCTTGACCTCTCATCCAGCCGATATGACGGCCGAACTCATCGAGGCTGTGGCCACTCTCTCCCAAGTCTGCGAGCACATTGAGATACCCGTCCAATCGGGGGACGACGAGATTTTGAAACGCATGCTGCGCCGATATACTGTCGCCCAGTACAGAGAGTTGATAGCCAAGATCCGTGAGCGAATCCCCGATGTGGCCCTGGCCACTGACGTTATCGTTGGCTTTCCTGGCGAGACCGAAAAGCAGTTCATGAACACTTACGATTTGCTCCAAGAGATCAGATTCGACGTGGTGCACGTGGCCGCCTATTCGCCCCGGCCCGGCACGGCTGCCAACCGCCTGCCTGACGATGTGCCACCCCAGGAGAAAGAGCGGCGACGCCAAGCTATAGAGGAGTTACAAGGACAAATAGCCGCAGAGATCAACGCCCGACTCCTGGGACGGACGGTTGAAGTTCTAGTTGAGGAGAAACACCGGGGGCAATGGCGCGGGCGCACCCGGACCAACAAGTTGGTTTTCTTCGGGGATGAAGGGGATTGGCGAGGGAAGTTGGCCCAGGTTCGGATCACCTGGACGGGGCCGTGGTCTATGCAGGGCCGCCCAGCGGTATTGCCAAGCTCCTCAGATAGTGTTAAAATATAAGTTGGGCGGCAGCACCGTATCAGCATCGGCATCCGACAATACAATTTCGCAATGTTCTGATTCAATTGAAGAATTGGAATTAGGTGGAAAGATGAAGAGGCCACCACCGAAAAGCTGCTGGAAGCAACCTGAGCAGTACGTTGCGGCAGTCAACGAGTTTGCCGACACCGTTCGGTCAAAGCAGGGAGTGAACGACAATGATTGGAATCAAAGAGCGTTACGTAGTAGATGAAAACGGCACTCGCCTCAGTGTGTTATTGGACATAGATGATTACCAACGGCTGCTTGAAGAGCTGGAAGAGTTAGAATCCATTCGCGCTTACGATACAGCCAAAGCCTCTGGCGATGAGGTCATTCCCTTTGAGCAAGCCATTGCAGAAATTGAGCGAGAACGCTGATGAGTTACACTGTCCTGATTCTACGACGCGCTCAAAAGGAATTGGCCCGACTGCCCAGCGGGGTTTACGAGCGTGTCCGTGACGCCATCCGCGCGCTCGGTCAAAATCTTAGACCCGCGGGCTGTCTCAAATTGACAGGGCGCGAGGGCTGGCGCATTCGAGTGGGCAACTATCGCGTAATTTACGAGGTTGATGACGAGCAGCAAAGTGTAACTGTCCTGGACGTTGGACATAGGCGCGATGTCTATCGTTGAGTGTGCATCGGCTTCGGCAAACACGGGCCGAACGGAGATACGAACAGAAATAGGCAGAGTTCAGGAAAAAGGGAAGCACCGTGAGCTATTTTCGGGACACAGACCATCTCTACAAAGTGCTGGGGGCCCTCTTCACCCGACTCCGAGATGAAGAGGCCATCGCTGAAGAGCTCCTGGAAGGTAATCTGATCGTCCGGTTCAATTTTACCGAGCCCGACGGGCAGATCACTGTAGACCTGACCCAGGAACCCATCGCTTTCGTCCTGGGTGAGAGCGATCTGGAGCCTGACGTGGAGATGAGCCAATTGGCCGACACAGCTCACTTGTTCTGGTTGGGCAAGGTGAATGTGCCTCGGGCTATCGCTACCCGCAAGATTGTAGCCCGCGGCTCAGTGCCCAAAGCTCTCAAGCTCCTGCCGGCGGTCAAGCCTGCTTTCACCATCTACCCTGAGGTCTTACGGGAGCTCGGCTACGAGGATCTCATTCCCCCTGAGAAAGCCACTGGCAAAAAGTCCCTCAAAGCCGTCCTGGGTAAGCTCTTCAGAGGGAAACCCAAGGCGACCCAAATTGACTACGTCAGGTTGAACACTCACTACATCCCCCTGATTGAGGGTGAGATCCTTGCGGAAGAGATCCAATTGGCGGAACAGGAGCTACCAGCCGACGAGATGGCCTTAAAGATCGAGATGTTACGCCGGATGACCCTCATCCGCGCTTTCGAGGAACAGTTGGCCAAGGAGTTCGCCCAGGGCAACCTGCCCACCGAGGCTGTCCATCTCTCTATCGGGCAGGAGGCTTGTGCCGTGGGGGCTTGTTTTGCTCTGCGTTCCGATGACTACATGACCACCACCCACCGGGGCCACGGTCACATGCTGGCCAAGGGAGCCGACCTGGGAGGCATGATGGCCGAGCTCTTTGGCAAGGTTGCCGGATTATGTAAAGGCAAAGGGGGCTCGATGCATGTCACCGACGCCCGGGTCGGGGCCCTGGGAGCTAATGGCATCGTGGGGGCATCAGCTCTCATCGCCACCGGCGCGGCTCTCTCGGTCAGGCAACGGGGCACGGACCAGGTAGCGCTAGCCTTCTTCGGCGATGGAGCCACTAATCAGGGCATGTTTCACGAGGCCCTGAACTTGGCCGCCGTCTTTGACTTGCCAGCTCTGTACCTCATTGAGAACAACCTCTACGCCGAGTTTACCCGTGCCGACCGCCACACCAAAGTGAAGCGCCTCTCCGACCGGGCTGCAGCCTACGGCATCCCCGGCCTGACGGTGGATGGCAACGACGTCTGGGCCGTCTACCAAGCTACCAAAGAGGCCGTGGAGCGGGCCCGCTCAGGCGGAGGCCCCACCCTGATCGAGTGCCAAACCTACCGCTTCCACGGCCACACTGAGGGTGAGTCAGCCGAATACCGCAGCGAGACCGAGGTGGAAGAATGGCAGGAGCGGGACCCTATCAAGCTTTGGCGAAAAAAGCTTTTGGACAGCAGGATGCTGACAGAAGAGCAAGCGGCCCAAATGGAGCGAGAAGCCAGGGAGGCGGTGGAAGAGGCGGTGACCTTTGCCCAAAGCAGCCCCGATCCCACGCTGGAATCCATTACCGAAGATGTCTTCTCCCCGGAGCCCGCTTATCTGTATGGGGGCCAGCCAAAGGTGCCAGCCATCCGCGAGGTCACTTGCTCCCAGGCCATCCGCGAAGCCCTGGCCGAGGAGATGCGGCGCGACCCGGCCGTCTACCTGCTGGGAGAGGATGTGACCACTGGCGGCTACTTTGCCGTCACGGCCGGGCTGGCTGACGAGTTCGGCCCGGAACGGGTGATAGACACCCCCATCAGCGAGTACGCCATCGTGGGCACGTCGGTAGGCGCGGCTATGACCGGACGGCGGCCGATAGCAGAGATCCAGTTCAGCGACTTTTTGACTTGCTGCATGGATCCTATCATCAACCAGGCAGCCAAGCTACGCTATATGTCCGGTGGGCAGTACCGCCTGCCACTGGTGGTGCGCACGCCGGGTGGGGCAGGTATCGGCATGGCTGCCCAGCACTCCCAGAGCCTGGAAGCCCTGTTGACCGGCATCCCCGGCCTGATCGTCATCGTCCCAGGCACCCCGTATGACGCCAAGGGCCTGCTCAAGAGTGCCATCCGCTCCAACAACCCGGTGCTCTTCTTTGAGAACAAGTTGTTGTACCTCAGCACAGGCCCTATCCCCGAGGGGGAACATCTGGTGCCCATCGGCTGCGCTGATGTAAAGCGCCCCGGGCGCGACGTGACCGTTGTAGCCATCGGCTCGATGGTCAGCCCGGTCTTGGAAGCCGCAGAGGAACTTTCGGCCGATGAGAGCATTGAAGTTGAGGTAATAGACCCACGCACCCTGGTGCCACTGGACTTGGCGGCCATCGTGCGCTCGGTGGTCAAAACGAGGCGACTGGTCATCGCTGAAGAGGGCCACCTGAACCACGGCTTTGGGGCCGAGATAGCGGCCCGCGTGGCAGGTGTGGCCTGGGCGAGCCTGAAAGCGCCTATCAAGCGCGTGGCGGCTCTAAATACCCCCATCCCTTATGCCAAACCATTGGAGAACGCCGTGGTGCCTGATGCGGAACAGATTCGAAAAACAGTGCTGGAACTATTCTAGAGACACTTGCTACAAAGAGTGGAATCGAGTTGAATGAGGTCAGCCCACTATAGGCGGCTGGGGGATAAATAGTAGGCAGATTAAGGAGAGGAGGAACGCGAAAACATGCCTATCAACAGCAGGATTCTGGTTGCCGATGGGACCCGTGGCACTGACTTTCTCCTACAGGATATGCTGCCAGAGGAAACGACGAGTTGCGCTGTGGATGTGGTCCAGGGAGGGATAGAAGCGATGGAACAACTCAGGCAGCAGAGTTATGACATGGTCATCGCTAACCTGCGCCGGCTGGACTCCACGGGATTGGAACTGGTGCAAAAGGTAAGGTCCATATACCGCACGACCCGCGTGATGCTGATGACCGCTTACGATTACGAGGAAGTAGGCGTGGAAGGCAAGCGGCGGTTTATAGTCTATGACCACCTCACCAAACCCTTGCAACGAGGGGAGCCCGTCAAATCGGCGGATCAGATCTACGGAAAGATGGCCATCAGCCAAAAAGGCATCCTGATCCTGTCCGATGAACGTTTGGCGGCTATTACCCAGCAGTTGGCCAACATGCGGGGTGACATTGAGGCCCAGAGCATAATTCTGGCCAGCATCGTCGGTGATTTGATCACCTATGTGGGCCCCATCAAGGGCATGCATCTCGACTCCTTTATCCCGCTGGTAGCCATCGGCCTGGCAGCCTCCTCGGAAATGCGGAACTATTTCAATGAAAAAGAGCTGGGCTTTAACTTGAACTATCACGAAGGCGAGCAGTATGCCGTCTATTCAGCCAACGTTGGATCCGAATTGCTGTTAGCTATGCTCTACGATCACAGCGTGCGCAAAAGCAAAGTGGGGACGGTCTGGTACTACTCCAAGCGAGCTATCGAGGATTTGCTGAAAGCTCTGACGCCGCCCGAGCCAATAGGTGGCGAGCTGCTAGCCCAAATTGAAGAAGAGATCCTGGAGAAAGAGGGATTGGACCTGTTCAGCGCAGCCATGAGGGCCAAACCCCAGGTGTCGAGGTCGGAGCCAGTGGGCTTGGGTGAAGAGGGCGAAAGTTTCAGCTTTGAAGAAGCTATCGCTCAAGGACTCATTTCTCCCGATCTGTTGAGAGGGGTGGATGAGGCTGCAGAAGAGCCCTCAAGCTCGGAAATGGATACAGAACTGGAACCCGAGATTGAGCCGTTGACTGCGAGAGAGACAGAGGTGCCCGCAGAGGAACCTGAGGCTGAACCTGTGGCTGTAGCCGAGATAACGGAGGATGAGGAACAAACCGACTCCATGTTCACCGGCTTTGGACTGGAAGAGGCGATAGCCAGAGGTCTTATTGACCCCGCGCTCTTGGGAATAGGGGATGTAGAAACTGAGGACGAATCGCCTCAATGAGAAATAAAGAGAGGATCCAGGAGATCCTCTCTCGTCTTTTCGCTGTCTGGCGGTGGGGCGGGATCCAGCAAGCCCTCCAATATAGTAAGACTCTACTCCAACAACTTTCTTAATCCTGCCAATTTGGCCTCTAGTTTTGCCACTCGTTCTTTCAAGGACTGTACTTCCTGAGCAAGGGCTTTCACGTCTTCGGGCACTTCCCCTCCTGGCTCTGGTGGTGTGGGTCCTGGTGGTGTGGGTCCTGGTGGTCCGGCCGTCACCAGCATAAATTTCTGGTCGAGGTGGTCATGGAAAGTGCCCGCCAGCATCCCCAACCCTTCGCAGATGTCACTGGGGATATTGGGGTCCCGCACCCACACGGCGTGGGGGCCGCCTTCCCCTTCCCCATGGTAGGCCCCACGCCCCATCCCAGGGCCAACGTCCCCATTCACGTTGGTCGGACCATGAACGAAATTGCGGTGCCAGTCGTTGGGGTACACCTGCGTCGGTGGGTCGGGAGGATCGGGCGCGCCCGGCCAATAGAACGCCACATCAACATTGGCCATAGGATTACCATTCTCATCCAATACCTGTGTAATGAGAGCGGAGTGGCCCGTTTTCTCCCACAGCTCCACCAAGCGGTACACCTTCTGCCCAGGGGCAACTTGAGCCCGCCTGAAAGCGACGCCATACTTGGACTTGGCATACTCAAAGTCCCTCTCCCTGTATTCCATATCCATTACCTTGATGTCCATGTCCCTCTCCTTTCTAGTTTAATGGAAGGCCGCCAGGTAGTCTGCTAGGATGACACGCCATTCGACCTTGCTCAGAGCAAGGCACCAACTTGGGAATCCCGCTTATCGCTCGTCCAAAGTTGTGCAGCACTTTATTATAACCCTCATATATGGCTTTGTCAATAGGGCGGAGTAGAAATTGTGCCAGGTTGTGAATATACACAGAACTTGTGCTTGTCATTGCAGGAAAAATATGGTATGATATATTGGAGACATGAAACACCCGGCACACTTGTCCATTATCACCAGAAGCACCAGGAGACTCTGGAAGAATTGCTTCACGAAAGCGGAAATCTCTCGTAAACATTTTGGAACCATCAAAGACAGCTTTCTGTGCTATAATGGAAGTATCCTAGATATGGAGGGTGCGGACAACAAGGAGCAAAGAAGAGAACATGGCCGGCGCTAAAGTACTTTACATTGAGGACAACGTAGAGAACCGTACTCTGGTAAAACGAGTGCTAGAAGTAGAGGGCTACGTGGTGCTGGAAGCCGACGATGGCATAGATGGTCTCCACATAGTTCGGGAAGAGGCCCCTGATTTGATTTTGATAGACATCAACCTGCCAGAGATCGACGGTTACGAGATCACAACAAGGCTGCGGCAAATGGAAAGCCTGAGCAACATTCCTATTGTAGCCCTCACAGCCAACGTTTTAAAGGGTGATAGAGAGCGCTCGTTAGAGGCTGGCTGCGACGGTTATATTCAAAAACCCATTGATGTGGACTTGTTGCCAGCCCAGATCGCTGCTTTCCTACGCCAAGCACGGTAGCAATAAGACACCACCTAACTAAAGCGATTTTCAACCACAAATCGTAAATGTCCTCAGATGCGATGTTATGTTAAATGTAGGCGGATTATGTGCATCCTAAGGATAGCAAATGGTGGACTGCTAAACTGCGCTCGACAGCGCAGCATGGTGGTTTGCTTTGAGTAATGTCAGAGGAGAAGAGGGGGGCAAGGAGCCCCCTTTGTTGCTTTATCCGCTTAGAGATCAATAATGAGAGGTCGCAAAACGATTATGAGCATTGACCCTACAGATGCACACATCCTGGTAGTTGAGGACAATGTCCACAGCTACGTGCTCATAGCACGTCTGTTAGCTTTCCTGGGCGTTAAGCACCAGGAATGGAAACGTTCAGGTTGGCAAGTGTTAGAGTTTGCTGATGCCATGCCCCACGTGGATCTCATCTTGATGGATATCCATCTGCCTTATGAAGACGGCTATGAAGCTTTGAGCAAGCTGCGCAACCACCCTCGCTTTGCTAATACTCTCATCGTGGCCGTTACCGCCGAAGCCACGGTAAGTAATATGAAACGGGCCCGAGCAGCCGGCTTCAACGGTTTCATCGGCAAGCCAATAGACCCCGATCGCTTTATCAATCAAATGCGGACCATTTTGCGCAACCAACCTGTTTGGGATCTGGGGATCCTAACGCCCTCGATAGATCTCAGTTAACCCTATGAAAAATCAGTCTGCAACTGAGCAAGCAGAACCTACTACCAGCGTCACCACCGGGATGCGGGGTGGGCTCGGCCGCACCTTACTGGCCGCTTTCCTGATATTGGCCATCGTGCCGATGAGTACGATCAGTTTCATTGCCATCAACCGGACGCGACAAAACATGCGACAGGAATTGATGGCCAGGTTGACCGCCGTGACTACACTGAAAGAGACCCAGATTCAGCAATGGATAACCGAGCAGAGTCGTAGCTTAGCTGTGCTGTCCAGCCAACCAGACGTGCAACAGGCAGCCATGACTTTGCTAACCGAGTATCCAGCCAGCGCTGCTTACGATACGGCTTATACCAACTTGTACGATGACCTGCGCGCCGAACTGGCTCAGGATGCCAGCTTTGCTGCCTTTACCCTGCTGCGCGAAGACAGCGACGAACCATTGTTGGAAGTGATAGCGCCCCATAAACAAGTCAGTACAGATACAACCTGGCAGCAGGTTCCCCTGACCTCTGACGACCGTCACATTTCCCCAAAGCCAGTGGCTCCAACGTTGAACGTCACCCACTCTATCCCCGGCCCAGAGGGAGGTTCTATGAGCCTCCTGGTGGGCTGTCTAGACCTCACAGCTCTAGAACAGATCATGACCGAGTCCCCAGAGATGGGGGAGACGGGCGAAACCTATCTGGTCACTCCTGCTGGACAGTCCATCCCAGATCTAGCCACAGGTGATGATACCCCGTTAGCGGTGTTCCTCCACAGCCAGGGCATTGACGCTGCCCTGGCGGGACACAGTGGCAATGGACTGTACGATAACTACGCTGGTCAGCCCGTTATCGGTGCTTATCGGTGGCTGCCAGAACTGCAGGCTGCCCTGGTGGCTGAACAGGCCCAGGCCGAGGCTTTCGTTGCAGAGGAAGCGCTGGCCACAATGTTAGTTGGAACCACTCTGGCTGTAGCTCTGCTTACCACTCTGCTGGCTGCCGTGGTGACACGACAGATAACACAGCCCATTGTGCGACTGACGATGAGAGCCGTAGAAATCGCCAACGGCGATCTGGAACAGACAGTGCTGGTGGACCGTCGGGATGAGATTGGCATCCTGGCTCGGGCTTTCAACATCATGAGCGCCGAGCTACGGACCCTATACAATGGACTGGAGCAAAAAGTCGCTGAGCGGACCACCCAACTCCGCGAAGCCAACCGCCGATTGCGCTACCGGGCCGTGCAATTGACCGTCAGTGCCGAGGTGGGGCGGGTGGCGACTTCAATTTTGGATCTGGATATCCTGTTGAGTCGTGTGGTCCAGGTGATCCGCGATTATTATCGTTTTGCCTATGTAGCCATCTTCCTGCTGGACGACACCAGTCAGTGGGCAGTGCTCCGGGAGGGAAGCGGGGAACTGGGGAACGCGTTAAAAGCCAAAGGGCAATGGCTGAGCGTGGGCGAGCCCAGCTTGGTTGGACAAGTGGCCAAGAAAGGTGAACCCCAAGTGCTTTCCAGAACCGATGCCCGGGGTGGGCCTAGCTCCCCACCATCTAACTACTCGGAAGTAGCCTTCCCCCTCAGAATCGGAGGGCGTACCATTGGCGTGTTGGACATCCACAGCACCCACGCCGACGCCTTTGATGCCGACGACATCCGGGTACTCCAAGGTGTCGCCGACCAGATTGCTATCGCCATTGAGAATGCCCGCGCCTACGAATTGGAGCGAGAAGCAGCCAGACAGTTGCGGGAGGCCGAAGAGATGCGCCGGCGCTTTCTGGCTCACATGTCCCACGCGCTCCGTGAGCCGCTGACCAACATTATCGGCTTCTCCCGAGTGGTTCTCAAAGGCATTGATGGTCCTATCTCCGACCCGCAACGCAGTGACTTGGAGATCGTTTACGCCAATGGCCAGCACCTGCTGGGTCTCATCAATGACCTGTTGGACGTGGCTCAAATCGAGGCCGGGCTGATGGAATTAGAGTTCAGGGAAGTAGACCTCGGGGAACTCGTCCAGAGTGTGATGGCTACGACCAGTGCGTTGGTACGCGACAAAGATATCCATTTACACCAGGAGATTCACCCTGAGCTGCCGCTCATAGAGGCCGATGGGGCACGACTGCGCCAAGTTCTGCTCAAATTGCTCTCCAACGCGGCCAAATTCACCGATCATGGTTCCATCACTGTGCGGGTCTGGCCCAGCGGCGACGAGGTTCAGGTAACAGTGGCCGACACAGGCTGTGGGATACCCAGGGAGGATCAGGAACGGGTGTTCGAGCGATTCGAACAAGGCGAAAACGGCGTTAAACACCCCGAAGGAATCGGGGTGGGACTGGCCCTGTGCAAGGATTTTGTAGAAATGCATGGCGGTCGCATCTGGGTAGAGAGCGAGGAAGGAGCAGGGTCTACTTTCCACTTCACCTTGCCCATACTACAGAAACGTGGCGACTGACTGAAAAGCCGCTCGCAGGATATTGAAAACAAGGAGACAAAATGAAAGTGCTATGTGCTGCTCACAAGGTTCGGCCTCAGTTGATAGTTTTACTGACGATCTGCCTGGTGAGTATGCTGGCTACCCAGTGCGCGCCGACACCAACAGCCACACCTGTGCCCCCAACGCCTGTGGTGAAGGAGAAGCCGGTGATCGTTGTGGCGTTGGACAGCGACATTGACCACATTGAGCCTATGGAGTTCCGCAGCGACGCAGGCTACCACGCCACGGCCAACATATATGAGCCCCTTATCCTGCAGAAGCTTGTGCCGGGGGCTGAGGAAGGGACGCTGGCAGGAATGAACGAGTACGGCCCAGGCCTGGCCGAGGTGACCTTCTCTGAAGACGGCCTGGCGGCCACAGTGAGAATTCGCCCGGATGCCAAGTTCTACAATGGGGACCCCATCACGGCCCAGGCCTTCAAGCACACTTTCGATCGGGCCATAATCGCACCCAGAAGTTACATCCCGTTGCTGGTCCAGTTTATGGGTTTCGACAGTCCAGAAGATGTGATGGTCGTGGACGACTATACCCTGGAATTTCACCTGGATAAGCCCGGTCCCCTCTTCCTGCCCTCACTTGCCTTCCAGGTTTTCGGAGCGATGGACCCCGAGACCACCGAGGCCCACGCCACAGGTGAGGACCCGTGGGCCTTTGACTGGCACCACGAAAATGCCAACCCTAGCGGGCCTTACATCATCACCAAGTGGGAGCCGGGCGTGGAGTATGTCTTTGAGCCCAACCCCAACTACTGGCAGGGGCTGGACTATTTCCAAAACTCGAAGGTCATCGTCAAAGTGGTACCCTCGCCTGAGGACCGAGAGTTGCTGCTGAAGCAAGGCGAGGTAGATCTGGCCCTGGGTTTGCCCTTCAAGGACGTAGATGTCTTGAAGGCCGACTCCAACGTCAAGGTCTACACCATTGAATACACGCGGCTTTTCTACCTGGGGATGAACAACAAGACCCCCCCCTTTGATAACCGGAAGGTGCGACAGGCCATCTCCTACGCCATCCCTTATGACGCCATTATCCGGGAGGCGCTGTACGGCTACGCTCAGAAGGCTACCAGCCCCATACCCCTGGGTATGCCCAGTCACACTGACGAGTTTTGGCGCTATGACACCAATTTAGACAAGGCCAAGGCCTTACTGGCAGAAGCAGGTTTCCAAAACGGCTTCGATGTGGAGCTCGCCGTGCGCCTGTCCATCCCCTGGGACGTGGATGCTGCTACGTTGATTCAGTCGTCCCTGGCTGAGATCGGCGTTAACGTGACCATCAACAAAATGACCGATGGCGATTTCTTTGGCAAGCTCAACAATCACGCACTCTCCTTCTTCATCCACGACTGGTATTCCTGGGGGAATGACCCGGCCTTTCAACTCAGCTTCTTGCTCAAGTGTGGTGCCTTTACCAACTATGCGGACTATTGCAACGACCGCGTGGATCAACTCATTGATGAGGTCACCTGGACAGTGGACGAGGCCGAACGGGAAGAGCTCATGCGCGAGGCCCAAAAGATCATCGTCGAGGAAGCCCCGTGGGCCTTCCTACACCAACCCGACTGGATCGTGGCCGTTAGCAAGGACTTGACCGGTTTTGCCAAAGTGGATGACTTGTGTCTGCGCTTTGGCTACATGGGGAAGAAACAGGAGTAGTCAGGAAATCAGGGAGCCATGCTATGACAAAGAACAGCGGAGCACAAACAGCCGAGATGACACCCCAGACACGTGGCGCACTTCGGGTCGTTACCATCATCCTTGGCCTCGCCGTTATCTTGGATCTCTTTTACTTTGCTTTGGCCTTCACGACAGGGGGCTGGCAACTCTTTGTGTGGGCAGGTGAGATCTTTGCTCTGATTGTCGTCTCGCTCATTAGCATTTGGCTGATCCGGCGCGGCCGCCCCATTTTGGCCATCTGGCTGACATTCGGCGGGATAGCGGTGGTCGCGCCATTGGCGATGCTCTCGATCGCCGGCCTGGGGCTGGCGGGAGGACTGAGCTGCGCCCTTGTATTGTCACAAGTTGCGGTCCAAACGCTACCACCCAAACAAATCGGCTGGGGCGTTACCGCCAGCGTCGTGGTGGGGGTTGCCGTGTTACTGGTGGATGTGTTCGGGCCGGCCGATCGACTGACCGCGCCATTTGCAATGATGACTTTTGTCCCGATCATCGTCACCTTAGTGACCCTTGCCCTCCTTCTGGCCCGAGGGTTCGTCAACTATACCCTGCAGATGAAACTGATCACCACCTTTCTGCTCGTCGCGCTCCTCCCGCTGGGCCTGCTGGCCTTCTTGAATAACCGTGCTACGCGGGTGGTGCTGACTGACAACGCCAACCAGGCCCTCTTCGCAGCAGCTTCACAAACCGCAACCAACATTGACGCTTTCATCAACACCAATCTGGACGTCATCCGCACAGAGGCGCAGTTGCCGCTATGGTCAAAATATCTCAAGCTGGTAGCCGAACAAAAGTCAGACAGCAGTATAGAGGCAGAGGTCAGAGCTACTTTGCGTGCCCTCAGCCGTAAAACCAACATCTCGTCGTACGCACTGATAGACCTCCAAGGCCAAGATGTGATGGACACCTTTGCATCACATATTGGCACAGACAAATCTGATCGCAAGTATTTCCAAGAGCCTCTCAAATCCGGCCTGCCCTATGTCTCACCCGTCGAATTTTCGCCAGCGACCGCCAAGCCCTCCCTATATTTCAGCAGTCCAGTGCGCAACTCGGCCGGGCATATCGTTGGGGTGCTACGCATGCGCTATGACGCCACCATCTTGCAGGCACTGGTTGTCCAAAGCAACGGGTTGGCCGGCCCGAATTCGTTCGCGGTTCTGTTCGACGAATACCACATCCGCTTGGCGCACGGCACTGCCCCAGAGATAATCTTGCAAGCGGCGGCCCCGCTCGACCCGGCCTTGGTGGCAGAACTACAGGCCGCCCATCGCTTGCCCGACCTACCCACCGAGGAACTATCCACCAACTTGCCCGCCCTAGAGCAAAGCTTGACCAAAGCGGCTGACCAACCGTATTTCGCGATAGAGGACACCGCTATGAGCGGGAAGATGAACCAAGCTGCCGCCACGACACTGAAAACACAGCCTTGGTTGGTGGCCTTCTTTCAACCGCAGAATGTCTTCCTGGCTCCTGTCAAAACACAAGAGCGTAGCACGGCGCTGCTGGCGGTGGTGATTGCTGTGATGGTTGCTGCGGCTGCCCTTGGCGTAGCACAGCTTCTGGCCGGACCCATCATCCGCCTCACCGCTGTCGCCACAAGCGTGGCCGCCGGTGACCTGACCGCCCAGGCGCGCGTGGAATCCGACGATGAGATCGGCACGCTGGCGACGACCTTCAACAGCATGACCGAACAACTGCGCGGACTCATCAGTGGCCTGGAGCAGCGTGTGGCCGAGCGAACAGCCGAACTGGAGCGCCGCGCTGTGCAGTTGACGACCGCCGCCGAGGTCTCCCGCGCTGCCAGCAGCACCCTAGACACAAAGAGACTTTTGAGCCAAACCGTGGAGCTCATCGCCGACCGCTTCAATCTATACTACGTCGGCCTGTTTCTAGTTGATGAGGAAAGCGAATGGGCCATACTGCAAGCTGCCACCGGTGAGGCTGGGTGGCAGATGATGGCGCAGGGCCATAGGCTTGTGGTGGGTGGTGTCTCGATGGTTGGCTGGTGCACGGCCAACGCTCAGGCGCGCGTCGCCCTGGACGTGGGCACAGAGGCCGTCCGTTTCGACAACCCGTTGCTGCCTGAAACGCGCTCGGAAATGGCCTTGCCTCTGATCTCCCGGGGCCGGGTCCTCGGTGCGCTGGACGTGCAGAGCACCAAGGAGGCCGCCTTTGATGAGGCAGACATCGCCGTCATGCAGACCATGGCCGACCAGGTGGCCAATGCCATAGAGAACGCCCGCCTTTTCGAAGAAACCCAACGCTTCGCCCAGCGTGAGCGCACCATCAGTCACATCACCAGCAAACTGCGCAGCGCCTTCAACTTGGAGACCATACTGCAAACTACGGTCCAGGAACTGGGTCAGGCCCTGGGAGCCTCGGAAGCCGTCGTCTGCCTGGGCACAGAGACGACGCTACTCTCACAACAGGATGAGGCAGAGCCGGGTGATGGAGAGACAAAGGTCTGACCCAGGATCAGAGGGAGCTTGTGGAGGTATCCAGTCGTGACAGTAACCATTGCCATCAGCAATCAAAAAGGAGGAGTGGCCAAAACCACCACCTGCCTCTCGTTAGGGGCTTGTTTGGCCGAGAGAGGGAACAGTGTCCTCCTCATTGACCTGGATCCGCAGGCCAATCTTACCCTCTCCCTGGGATTACAGCCGGATCAGTTGCGCCGTACTGTGTGCGACGCTTTCCTGGGAAACAGCTCACTGGTGAGCGTCAGCCGGGAGAGTCCACTGTTTGAATTGGACCTGGCGCCTGCTAATCAAGAGTTGGCTGTTCTGGACAAGATTCTCTATGGACGTCCGGGCTACGAGTTCTATCTGAAAAACAGTTTGAACGTCATGGACGGGGACCTCTACGACATTGTCCTGGTGGATTGCCCTCCCTCCTTTGGCACTCTCACCCTCAACGCTTTGACCGCAGCAGATTTGCTCATTGTCCCCGTGCAATGCGAGTACTACTCTGCCCACTCGCTCCGTCATATTGTGGCATTGGTTCAACTGGTACGCCAAAAGACCAATCCCCGGTTGATCTATCGCGTGTTGGTGACTATGTACGACCGGCGCAACAAGATATGCCGACTCATCTTTGAACAACTGCAAAAAAGCCTGAGTAGGGTTCTCTTTCAGACAATTATTGAGGTGGATACTAAACTGCGAGAGAGCCCAGCCTACGGTCAGCCGATTACCCTCTATGCCCCCAACACCCGAGGTGCCCAACAGTATCATGCCCTTGCTGAGGAGTTGATGAACCATGAGCGATAAAGACCTTGAAAGCCAGCTCGAAGGGTTGTTTTCCGGCATCGTTTTCGAGCCGGAAGCCGAGCCAGCCGAAGCCAGGTGGATGGTGCCGGAAACCCTCCTCAGAGCCGAAGTGGAGCCGGAACGAATCACTGAGGAGATACCCCTGCGCGCTGCTGAAGAGCGAGAAGTCCCTCCCACGCCCGTCTCCCCGGCCAAGCCCCCCCTTCGTTTTACGGTTGGACGAAGCATCCGAACACGATTGCTCTCCCTGTTGCTGGGTCTGACCATCATCTCAGTGCTGGCCCTTGCCTACCTGAATGTTAACTCTATCCAGAGAGTGGGACACAGTGCTCAACAGATCAGTGGCGAGGCGCTGCGCGCTCAGGCTGAAGAATACCTCCGCCAACTGACCACTGGCGACGCTCAAAGGCACGACCTCATCTTGAAGAGAGTACAACACGATGCAGAGAATGTGGTCCAGTACGCCGCGAGTGTCTTCGAGAAGCCAGATGCCTTCGCCAGTTTCGTCCGTGGATCCTACTACTGGCGAGCCGAGGAACACATGTTTATGGGACCCGAAGGGCAATATATTAATGGTAAAGATGATGTCTGCAGCGTCTTTGTCCCCAACTTTGTGGACATAAATGATGAGTTGCTGACAGTCCTGGAATCAGGTGCCTATCTGGATTTTATCTTTCCTTCGGTCCAAGAGGGCGATCCCAATACAGTGGCTATTTACCTGGGGACGAGACAGGAGACAACGCGATATTATCCCAACATCAACCTGGGAACCATTCTTCCACCAGACTTTCAAGTAACCCAGCGTCCCTGGTATATCAACTCCACCTTTGAGAACAACCCGGAGAGAAAGGCAGTGTGGACGTCGGTGTATGAGGACGCGACCGGTCAAGGCCTGATGGTCACAGCAGCAGCCCCCATCTACACTAGCCAGGACGAGTTCGTGGGAGCCATCGGTATTGATGTCACTCTGAAGGAAATCAGCGCCAACGTCGAAGCGACTCGGTTGCTCGGCAGTGGCTACTCTTTCCTCATTGATAACACAGGGCACGCCATCGCCCTCCCACAGCAAGGCTATCAAGACATCCTGGGTCGCGCCCCTGAACCAGGCGAGTTTGGGACAGACCTGAGTGAGGTCACGACGGAATTCGCCCCGCTGCTGGCTGAAATGATGGCTGGATCCGCTGGCTTTGAGACCTTGGATGTGGGCGGAAAGGAACTGTTGGTTGCCTATGCCCCTTTGGAAAGTACGGGATGGAGCCTGGCCAATGTCGTTGAGGCAGAAAGCGTGCTCCAAGCCGTGGCCGCTTTACAAAGCGAGTTGGAAACTTCAACCAGTTCACTGATACTGACGCGCATTTTGCCTATTGGGGGGAGCATTCTCGTCGTGGTAGCAGCGATTGGGCTCTTGTTGACCAACCGCTTGGTCGACCCAATCCAAAAACTGGCAGCAGCGGCTCAACAGATTGGGGCTGGTCGGTGGGATACCCCCCTGCCGCGGATGGGTAATGACGAAATTGGCGTCCTCTCTCAAGCTTTCGCCACCATGACCAGACAGTTACGCGAGCTAATGGAAGGCCTGGAGCAACGTGTGGCCGAGCGCACGCGCGAACTGGAGCGCCGCGCCGTGCAACTGGCCACAGCCGCCACAGTCTCTCGCACTGCGACCTCGGTACTCGACCCCAACGAACTGATGCATCAGACGGTGAACCTTATCCGCGATCGTTTCGGCTTCTACTACGTGGGCCTCTTTCTCCTCGACGAGACAAAGCGCTGGGCCGTGCTGAGGGCTGGTACCGGAGAGCCCGGTCACCAGATGCTCGAAGCTGGTCACAGGCTCCAGGTCGGTGATGAGTCCATGGTAGGCTGGTGCACGGCCCACAGCCAAGCCCGCATCGCCTTGGATGTCGGCCAGGAAGCTGTGCATTTCGACAACCCATTGCTTCCAGAGACACGGTCGGAGATGGCCTTGCCCCTCATCTCTCACGGTCGGGTCATCGGCGCCCTTACTGTGCAAAGCACTGAAACGACTGCTTTCTCCGATGAGGATATCTCTGCCTTGCAGACCATGGCCGATCAGCTCGCTGTAGCCATTGACAATGCCCGCTTGTTCAGAGAAGTTCAGTCCAGCCTGGAAGAAGCGCAGGCTGTCCACAGACACTATTTGCGAGAAGCCTGGGAAGGTTTCACACCGCCCCCCGAGACCCGATTGGGATACCGATACACCGAACCCGGTGTGACTTCCTCAGAGGGAGACTGGCTGCCGGCCATGACCAAGGCTGTGCAACAGGGGGATGCCATCACTGCTGCTGACGGAGGAGAAGGCATGGAACTGGCGGTGCCCATTACCTTGCACGGCCAGATTATTGGTGCTCTGGGCCTTCGGCGAGACGAGTCGGGCGGCTGGACGGCAGATGACGTCGCCGTGGTAGAGGCCGTAGCCGAAGAGATAGCCCTGGCCCTGGAAAACATGCGTCTATTTGAGGAGACCCGGCGGCGTGCCCAACGCGAGCAGATGATCCGTGAAATCACCACGAAAATGCGTGGCTCCGTAGACCTGGATACCATCTTGCAGACAACGGTCCAGGAACTGGCCAAAGCGTTGGGCACATCGCGTACCTTTGTGCAGTTAGGCACCGCGCCGCAGCCGGTAAGTAGTAAAGACATAGGAGGTCAACCAAATGGGCACCAGGAAAACCGTTGAAACGACCAGTGCAGAGTTCAGGGGCAACGCCCGAAGGGTACAGGCCAGTCGAGCGGCTATCAGTCGGCGTGCCTTCCTGCGATGGACCGCCGGTGTTGGCGGAATGGCTGCCCTGAGCGCCTTCTTGCCGGGCTGTGGGCCATCTTCGGAGCCAACACCGACCCCGACACTGACAAAGCCACAGAGGTTAGTCATAGGCAGCGCAGTGGACGTATACACTATAGACCCGGCCGTTGGCTTCGACCAAGCTATCGGCAGCAGCCTGAAAGGGCTTTACGATGCCCTTTTTCGGCATGTTGGCAATCCCCCTCAGGCGACGCCTTGGCTGGCTGAGAGTTACGAGGTCTCGGAGGATGCCAAAGAGTGGACCTTCAACCTGGTAAAGAACGCCGTTTTCCATGACGGCTCTCCAGTGACCGCAGCGGCGGTAAAGTATTCTGCCGAGCGCCTTTTGCGTATCGGTGGGGGCCCAGCAAGCCTGTTCGAAGGCATCATGGGCCAAGATAGCGTGAGCGTGCTCGATGACTACACACTAGAGATCAAGCTTTTGCAGCCCTTTGGCCCCTTCTTGGACACATTGCCATGGCTCTTTATCGTCAATCCCAATGTGGTGGAAGCCAACGCTGGCAACGATGAGGGACAGACCTGGCTGACGGATCACGAGGCTGGCTCCGGTCCCTTTACCATGGGGGAATGGAAGCCAGGTGAACTCTACGAGTTCAAGGCCGTCACTGATTATTGGAGAGGCTGGCCCACGGAGAGCTATCTGGAGGGCTATGCACGTAGAGTCATTGAAGATGCTGCGGCCAGGATGCAGGCCCTGGAGCAGGGTGAGGTTGATATCGTGGACTGGGCATCCTCTGAAGAGCAACGCCGCTTCAAAGAGATGGGTTTTTTGATCGTGGAAGAGCCGTCTGTACAGACCTATGACATCAAACTCAACAGCCAGGAAGGTTATACGGCGGACCTTCATGTAAGAAAGGCTATCTCCTACGCTTTTGACTATCAGGCCCTTCAGGAGATCTGGGCAGGTCGCGCCGTTTTAACAGAAGGACCGTTGCCACCCAGCCTGGAGTGGGCAGCCATAGGCCTCGAGGTCTATCGCCTCGATCTGGAGAAAGCCAGGGCAGAGTTGACGCAATCGCCCTGGCCAGAGGGAGGCTTTGACCTGGACTATGTATACGTGACTGGACTGGAAGAGGAACGCAAGACAGGTGAGATCCTGCGCGATCAATTGGCCAAGCTCAACATCAAGGTCAACATCATCCCTATGGCATGGGCCGATGCCGTCATCACCTTTCAGAATGCCAAAACGTCACCGCCCATGTTCCCTCTTTACTCCAGCAATGCTTTACCTGATCCAGACAATTACCTATGGTCGGGTTATCATTCCTCTCAGGCAGGAGCATGGACGAATCCCGGCCACTATCAGAATCCCCAAATGGATGATTTGCTGGAGCGGGCGAGGGCGACAGTGGACCAGGCGGAGCGCAAAAAGCTCTACCGCCAAGCTCAACAGTTGGCCCTTGATGATGCCGTAAATATCTTTGGTGTCTCAGCTTTGGACTTTCACATCTACAGCCCATACATCAAGGGCTTTGATTACTGCCCGGTGATGGGTAGTGATGAGGACTTTTACTGGCTTTGGCTCGAGGGTTGAACGCTCACCTGCTGAAAGGGAGAAACGGATCATGAAATGGACTGTCGGACGAAGATTGGTGCTGTCCTTTTTCCACATGGCCATATTGATGGCTGCCGTCGGTGCTTTCAATGTCTATAACCTGAATCGGCTCAACGCCAGTGCGGAGAAGATCTTGCGAGAGCAGCAACCTGTCCTGACCGACATGGCAGCCATAGAGAGCGGCATTCTTTTCCACAGCTTGAAAGTGGACCAATACGTCACTACCGGCAACAGAGCTCACCTCCGCGCCGTTGAGGAGCTGCGCAACGAAGTCGAGACCCATCTGGCGGATCTTGAGGGCCGGGCCCAGGGCACCGAAGATCAGCAACTCGTTCAGGATATCAGGGAGGCATATGACACATATGTTTCTCTATCGGATGGGCTACAAGCCTTCTACCAGAGTAATCCCAACGACACGGCCAGTATCGAGGGCAAACAGATAAGAATAGCCGCTCTGTTGGAGAACGCTCTGCTGGCCAAAGCAGACGCCCTGTACCAGGCTAAGCAAAGCAAGGCCCAGGAGCTAATCCAGTCCAATCACCAGCTATATCTGGCCTATGTCAAGACCACGATTGTATTGAGCCTGGTTTTGGCTCTGCTGGCTGTCGCCCTGGGTGTCCTCATCAGTCGGTCTATCATCGTTCCCGTCAGACAGTTGGTAGAGGCAACACAGAGATTAGCTAGTGGGTATCTGACGACAAGGGCCCAAGTGAAGACAGGCGATGAGATTGGTCTGTTGGCCAATGCCTTCAACAGTATGGCCGCCCAACTTCAGGAACTGATCGAACATCTGGAGCAACGCGTGGCTGAGCGTACCCAAGAATTTGAAGATGCCGTCGTACGCACTCAGCAGGCTTACGTTCAACTCCACGAGGCCCACAAAAAGCTGGAGGTCACCACCGGTCAGGCTCAACGCCGGGCCATACAGTTGGAGACGGCAGCCGAGGTCTCCCGCACCGCCACCTCAGTGCTCGACCCCAATGAACTGGTGCGCCAGGCGGTAGAACTCATCCGTGACCGGTTCGACCTGTACTACGCCGGCCTTTTCCTACTCGATGAACGTGACCGCTGGGCTGTGTTATGGGCTGGCACCGGCCAACCCGGCCGGCAGATGCTCAAAGCTGACCACAAACTGGAGGTAGGCGGCCAGTCCATGGTGGGTTGGTGCACCGCCAACGCCCAAGCCCGCATCGCCCTCGACGTCGGTGAAGACGCAGTGCGCTTCGATAACCCACTGCTGCCAGAGACGCGGTCAGAGATGGCCTTGCCCCTGATCTCTCGTGGACGGGTTATTGGAGCGCTGGATGTACAGAGCACCGAGGCGGGCGCTTTCTCCGATGAAGATATTGCCATCTTGCAGACCATGGCTGATCAAATAGCTGTGGCCATTGACAATGCCCGCCTCTTCACCGAATCCCAGACTCGCCTGGAAGAGGTACAGGCTGCCCACCGGAGCTATCTGCGGGGCTCATGGGACGAGTTTCTGCCGACCAAGGAGATCACAGACTATGAGTATGTACAGCCAAGTGTGTCACTCCTCAGCGATGCAGTGCTACCTGAGGCCCAGCAGGCCCTGGCGCAGCAGCACACGATTGCACTGTCAGGCGATGGCGACGAGAAAGAAGGACTGGCCCAGTCTGCCCTGGTCACCCCCATCACCCTGCGCGGACAGGTCATCGGCGCTTTGGGTCTTCAGGAAGCGGAGGGGACACGGCAGTGGACCGCCGATGAAATCGCTCTGGTCGAAGCTGTGGCCGATCAGATGGCCCTGGCCATTGAGAATGCACGCCTGTTCGAGGAAGACCAGCGCCGACTGCGGGAGATCACAACCCTCTATGAAGCCAGCCAGGCCTGCCTCGCTATCTCTGATCAAGAGAGCCTGCTGGCAGCGATTATCGAAGCGGCTGCCCGGACCACCGGTGCCACTCTGGGCAGCGTGATGCTGGTAGATGAGAAGAGGGGGGAGTACGTTTTCGGAGCCACCTACGGCATGTCTGAAGAAACCATTGCTGCCATTGGAACCGAATTACACATTCCTCTGGAGGAGGGCCTTGCCGGAGCCGTGACCACCATGGGCCAACCAGTGGTGGTAGCTGACGTAACCAAGGACCCCCGTTGGATTCCCATGGAAACGAAGGAACCTATGCACTCCTTCCTCGGGGTGTCGCTGATGAGCAGGGACGGGCGCCCCCTGGGAGTCATCACCTTATCCCATCCCGAAGTAGGCGCTTTCGATGAGAACCATGCCAGACTGCTCTCCACCTTTGCCAACCAGGCGGCACTGGCCATCGAAAACGCCCGCCTATTAGAGGCAACGCAAGCCCGGGCCCGCCGTGAAAGGTTAATTCGTGAGATTACCGGCAAGGTCCAAAAATCTGTTGATCTCGATGTCATCCTGCAAACGACTGTGCAGGAGTTGAGCAAAGCCCTGGGTGCCTCTCACGCTGTCGTCCGCCTGGGCACGGAAGCAGAGTTGGCGACACCCCTCGTAGAAGGAGAGGCAGATTCCGGAGCAAGCCAATAGCCCCGCAGGGATGAAGGAGGCAAATTGTCCGCAACTTTCACCTTTGATTTCCAGACAATGAGGAGGGAGAAAAAAGACGAAAAATCTGAGCACCGAGGCGGAGTGGGTAACGCTACCCGCAGTTAAGTAAACCCCCAAAAAAGCAAGAGAGGAGAAAACAATGACGAAACAGACTATGATTGACGCCAGCGTGCCCAATGCAGGGCGCATCTACGACTATCTGCTGGGCGGCCACCACAACTTTGAGATAGACCGTCGCGTGGGAGATCAGATTAAAGAGCTTATGCCTTTCCTACCCACAGTGATGCGCCTGGCCCGCTGGTGCTTGCAGGATGTAGCCCGCACACTGACGGAGGGGCGGGGCTTTGACACCATCATAGACTTTGCCTCCGGCCTGCCGACGATGGACCACATCCACACCGCCGTCGCGCCGGGCACTACCGTCATCTACTCTGATCACGATCCGGTGGCCGTAGAGTACGGCCGGGAGATCCTGGGGGACACACCCAACGTCTACTACTTCGAGGCCGACGCCCGCCGGCCGGAGGAGCTTCTGAACCGGACCGAGTTACAGGAAGTGCTGGGGGGCAGTCGCAACGTGGCCTTTGTCTACTGGGGAGTAAGTATGTACCTGGCCGACGAAGACATTGCCCACGTCGCCCGCGCCCTTTATGATTGGGCAGATGAGAGTAGCTGCCTGGCCTTTTACATAGGTGTAGGCGATCCAGAGTCCCCAGCCCTGGCTAAAGAGATAGAGATATACCGCCAGATGGGAGAGGAGCTACACTTCCGCCCGCTGGAGGTTTTCAAGAAGCTCATCGAGCCCTGGCGCTCCGACGAACTAGGCTACCGCACGATGGAGGAGTGGCACGGGATAGAGGTCGCTATGAGTAAGGAAGATCTCGAAACCTTTGTCGCTGGCGGTTCAGGGTACGGTGTCTACCTGGTCAAGTGAGGGGGGAAGGGAAGAGGGCATCCTGAAAGTACAGGAGCGCACCCGCCATGCTTTCCAGCGGGTCCTGGAGAAACAGACCCGCTCATAGAGATGAGGGTAAGAAGCCGCTGTCGCCCTCCCCCTGGTCTAATGAACGTAGAAAAGATCCAGGTAACGAGGGCGACAGCAACCAGCCGCAGACAATCAACAAGCCGTTTGGGACTGGAGTGATACGAGTCAACAGCAGGAGAGCAAGAATGGTCCTGGAAGCGCAGCAAATAGAGAGGGTCGAATCTGAGAATGGAGCTGGTCCTGTAAAGGCCAAAGAGCGCATGGCTGTCCGGCGCGATGAACTGATAGACCGGTTACGGGAGGTCATGGAAGCTACGGCCTTTTCCAATCGCTTCCTTTTGTCTCCGCGTCGTCTGCCACAAATTGCCCAAGCTGAGGCCGACGCCTTTCTAGACTTTTTGAAAACCGGCGACGCCGACAGAATTAGAGAACAGGGAGTGAAGCGAGCCGAAGAGGGCCTGGGAGAGCGGGCCATGCTGCGTCTGGGGACAACCCTCAGACAATTCTGTCGGGACAAACTGGCAGACGAAGCGCTTCGGGCAGCGGATGTGTATACGAACGCCCTCCTGGAAGGATTCATGGAAGGCCGGGAGGCCATCGTCTTGAGAGAGCAAGAGCAGATCCGGGTAGCTCTCCAGAGAGTGGCCAGCAAACGCGCGCTGCAACTGGCGACAGCGGCTGAAGTGTCCCGCGCCGCCAGCAGCATCCTCGACACCGATGAGTTGCTGACCGAAATCGTTTACCTGATCTGTGACCGCTTCAACCTGTACTACGTTGGTATCTTTCTGGTGGACGAGACAAGCGAGTACGTCGTGTTGCGAGCTGGCACCGGTGAAGCTGGCTTACAGATGCTTAAAGCCGGCCACAAGTTCAAAATCGGCGGCACATCTATGGTGGGCTGGTGTGCGGCCAACGCCCAAGCCCGCATCGCCCTCGATGTAGGCCAGGAGGCCGTGCGCTTCGACAACCCGCTGCTGCCCGAGACCCGCTCGGAGATGGCTCTGCCGCTTATCAGCCGGGGGCAGGTCATCGGGGTCATGACCATTCAGAGCACCCAACCCAATGCTTTCTCTGGAGAAGACATCGCTGTGCTCCAGACGATGGCCGACCAACTGGCCAATGCCATCCACAACGCTCGCTTGTACGAGGCAGAGCAAAAACAGGTCGTCCAGTTGGCCGTGGTCAACCAGGTGGCTCGGCGGGCGGCTTCGATCCTGGACATGGGCCAGCTTTTGCAAGGGGTGGTCACCGCCATCCAACAGAGTTTCAATTATCACAATGTAGCCCTGTCCTTGCTGGATGAAACTGTTGGCGAGCTTGAGGTACGGGCTATAGTTGGCGGTTTCGCAGACGCGGTCCCGCCAGGCTACCGTCAGGCAGTGGGCAAAGGGATAACTGGCTGGGTAGCCCAGACAGGCCAATCGCTTCTGGCCAACGATGTGAGCCAGGAACCGCGTTACATCCCTGGTTTCCTGGAAGAGCCATTGACCAAATCAGAGTTGTGCGTGCCCCTCAAGTTGGTTGGCCAGGTCATCGGCGTGCTCGATGCTCAGGACATCCAATTGAACGCCTTCGACGAGGCGGACCTCATGGCTATGGAAACCCTGGCCGATCAGATTGCTGTAGCCATAGAGAACGCCCGCCTGTTCGAAGAGACTCAGAGACGGGCCGATCAGATGGCTGCCCTAGGCCAAATGAATATGGCTCTCACCTCCACCCTGGAACTGGACCAGATTTTGGAGATGGTCCTCGATCAACTGAAGACCATCCTCGACTATGACTCTGCTTCCATCCAGACCCTATTGGGCCCCTCCACCGTGCGCGTAGCGGCTGCTCGACCCCCTGGCCATGATGAGGGGCTGAGGAAAGGCTTCGATGCGAGCCAGAATCCGCTCTTTTACGAGATGAAAGAGGGAAGGCAAGCCGTGGTCATTGACGATGTGCATCTGGATGACCGCTGGATAAAGATAGGGGACTGGGAGCATGTTCGTTCCTGGGTGGGTGTCCCCCTTTTCGCCAAGGATAATTTCCTCGGTTTCCTCAACGCGGAGAAGGGCATTCCTGGGTTTTACAAAGAGGCAGATGTGCAGTTATTGCGCGACTTTGCTCAAGGAGCGGCGTTGGCCATTGAGAACGCCCGGCTTTTCGAGGCCGAAGCCCAACGGCGGCGGGAGGCTGAGACATTGCGTCAGGCAGCCGCGGCCCTCACCTCTACCCTGGACCTTGAGAAGGCCCTGGACCTTATCCTGGAGCAACTACACCGCGTGGTGGCTTATGACAGCGCTTCGATACATCTACTGCAGGACGATCACCTGGAAATCGTCGGCGGGCGGGGCTTTGCAGACCCATCGGCCATCATCGGCCTCCGCTTCCCTGTCCCGGGCGACAACCCCAACACCCACGTTATCGAGAGGGGTGAGCCTGTCATCCTGGCTGACGCTCAGGCGGCCCACGCCCCCTTCCGCGAGCCACCCCACGACCACATCCGCTCCTGGCTGGGGGTGCCCATGCGTTTCCGCGAGCGGACCATCGGTATGATCGCCCTGGACAGTACAGAGTCAGGCCACTTCACCGCCGATCACGCCCGACTGGCGACCGCTTTCGCCAGCCAAGCCGCCGTGGCTGTAGAAAACGCACGGCTGTTCCAAGAGACACAGATCCACGCTAGGGAATTGGCCGTCCTCAACGAGATGGGCCGCGCCTTGACCACGATGCTAGACGTGGATGCAGTGATCGAGAGCCTCTATCAGCATGCCTCCCGTCTGATTGACACGACCAATTTCTATGTCGCGCTGTATTATCCGGAGCAGGACGAGGTGAGTTTCCCACTTTACGCTGAAGAGGAACAGATACGACAGCCAGAGCGACGTCGGAGCGGAAAAGGGCTGACAGAGTACGTGATCCGAACCCGTGAGCCTTTGCTCGTCGAAGAGAACCTCATTGAGCGGTTGGAAGAGTTGGGCATCGAAACGATTGGGCAGGAGGCCCAGTCATGGCTGGGCGTGCCGATGATAAGCGGCGAACAAGTCATTGGCGTGATCGCCGTCCAGAGCTATACGACACCACGGCTCTATAACGAGCGCCACCGTGATCTGTTGAGCGCTATCGCTAACCAGGCTGCCATCGCCATCGAGAATGCACGCCTGTTCGAGCAGGCGCAGGCCCGCGCCCGCCGCGAGCAAATTCTGCGCGAGATCACCGCCCGCGTGCGCGGCTCCACCGATCCCGACGCCATCGTGCGCACCGCCGTGCGCGAACTAGGAACCGCCCTGGGCCGGTCCACCTTTGTCCGCCTGGGCAGCGCAGAAAAACCCTCGCCAACATCCGCAACACAGGCGGACGGCGGCGACGGCCAGGGTACAGCGCAACAAGGGCAGCATCCCGAGTTTGTCGAAGGAGGCGAGTAGTATGAACAAACTCGCGTCAACGATCAGAAACCGCCTGGACACTCTGGCAGAGGAATACGACTGGCGTCTGCGAGAAATGGAAGGCTTCGTAGAGTTGCCTGACCAGGTCAGACTTGACGTCGCCCGAGACGGCCTGAATCGCATTGCCAACTGTCTGGAGGCTGGGGACGATACCGAGTTCATCCACTTCATTCAGACCAGGGCCGACGAATGGGCAACACAGGACTTGGAACTGGAATCCCTGCTGCAGGCCCTGACCGCTTTCGAAGAGACTTTGCAACCTCTGATCACCACTGTTGAAGCCGCCACCTTCCTGTGGCGGACGCTGTCCCAGGCTCGCACCATTGTCTCGCGTATAGCGACGGAGAGAGTGCGCGCCTCGGAGGAAAGAGTTAAGCACTCACAAAACACTCTACAAACGCTCCTTGACTCTATGTCATTTGGCGTTGTCATTATCGGCAAAGACAAGAAGGTCCGCCGTGCCAACAATGCAGCTCTGGCGTCAATGGGATATGAATCGGAAGAACAGATCGTCGGGATGGCCTGCCACAGGACCCTATGTCCGACCGAAGCAGGTAAATGCCCAATTCTCGATTTGGGAAAGGAGCTTGACAGGTCCGAGCGAATACTTGTGACCAAAGATAGGAAGCACATCCCCATACTAAAGAGCGTTGTTCCTGTAACACTCGATGGGGAAGATGTTTTGCTGGAGGCTTTTGTTGACATCACTGAGCGCAAGCAAGCAGAGGAGGACCTGCGGGAGAGTGAGGCGAGATATCGGGATCTGTTTGAGAACGCCAACGACCTGATCCAGAGCGTCGCGCCCAATAGCTCTTTTCTGTATGTCAATCGCACCTGGCAGGAAACTCTTGGATATAGCGAGGAAGAAATTTCTAACCTCACGGTGCTTGACATCATTCACCCTGATAGCAGAGCACACTGCATGGAGATATTCCAAAGTGTGATGGCCGGAGAAAGCATTGATCGCGTGGAAGCCATATTCGTGGCCAGGGATGGGAGGACAATCGCGGTTGAAGGGAGTGTCAACTGTTACTTCAAAGATGGCGTCCCCGTGGCCACCCGCGGCATTTTCCGTGACATCACCGAGCGCAAGCAAGCAGAGGAGGCACTACTCAGGCTGGAAAGGGCCGTGGAGCAATCCATTGACGGCATCGCCGTGGCCGACATGGACGGGAACATCCAATTCGTCAACCCTGCCTGGGCGCAGATGCATGGCTACAGTGCGGAGGAGTTGCTGGGTAGGCCCCTGAGCATCTTCCACACCGAAGGGCAGTTGCAAGAGGATGTCATTCCCTTCAACGAGCGAGTGATGGAGATTGGTTTCCACTGGGGCGAAGTTGGCCACGTCAGAAAGGACGGCACCACCTTCCCCACCTGGATGACAACCACCCTTCTCAAAGACGAAAAGGGGAATCCCTTTGGGCTGGTGGGCACGGCCCGTGACATCACCGAGCGCAAGCAACTGGAGCGCGAGCGCGAGGATCTGTCTGAGCGCCGCGCCGAGCAGGTGCGGACCAGCACCGAGGTAGCCCAGGAAATTGCCATAGCTCCTGCCCTGGACGAACTCTTCCGCCGCGTCGTTACGCTGATCAAAGAACGCTTTGGCTACTACCATGCCCAAATCTTCCGCTACGAGCCGGCCGTCAATGCCGTGGTGTTGGTGACCGGCTACGGCGAGGCCGGTGAGAAGATGTTGGCCGAGGGTCACCGCCTGGAGATGGGGCGCGGCATCGTCGGCGCGGCGGCGACCACCGGACAGCCCGTCTTGGCCACTGACGTGACTCTGGATGCAGACTGGATGCCCCACCCCCACCTGCCAGAGACGAAATGTGAACTGGCCGTGCCCATCATCCTTCGACAGGCTCAGGACGGCGAACTGCGCGCCCAAGTGCTTGGCATTCTCGACGTACAGAGCGACAGCGCTGGTGTTTTGACCCAAGAAGACCAGCTACTGCTGGAGGGCCTTTGTGGCCAGATTGCTATCGCCATCGAATCCACCCGCCTGCGCCAAGAGATGGAAGAAAACCTGCGTGAGCTCGAGCGCCTCTACCGCGCCATGAGCCGTGAGGCATGGGAAACTTTTCAGCGTAAAGTCGGGCCAACTGGATATCTGTTCGATCGCACCGACGTCATGACCGCTGACGACTTTTGGGTGCCGGAGATCGGACTGGCGATGGAACGACAGGCCCTCGTTCCACCGACGCGGGACGGCCAGCCGATGGCCGTGATGCCCCTATCGGTGCGCGGCGAGATCATCGGCGCACTGGGTGTCCAGGATGACCCGCAATACCCCCTTTCACAGGATGACCTGGCGTTGGTAGAATCGGTTTCGGAACAGGTGGCCCTGGCGTTGGAAAGCGCCCGCCTGTTCGAGCAAACCCAGGCCGCGCTGGCCCAGACCGAGGCCCTCTACAAAGGCAGCGACCGGGTAGTCCGCGCCACGGCCCTAGACGACGTCTTGCAAGCGTTGATCCACTCGACGACCTTGGGAAGACTCGACCGGGTCAGTATCGCACTCTTCAACCGGCCATGGGAGGACGAGATGCCAGAGGAGGCGATGATTGCAGCCACTTGGGAGCGCAGCGGCGAGGAGTCACGCACCCCCGTGGGCACGCGCTATCTCCTGGAGCAATTCCCCGCTATAGAAGCGGTCACCCGTGCCGAGCCAGCTATCTTCCGTGACATCACCACCGACGACCGTGTGTATGAAACCCTGCGCGCTCTCCTTCTGGATAGGCTGGGCATGCGGAGTCTGGTCCTCTGGCCTTTGGTAGTCGGCGGACAATGGATAGGCTTCCTTAACGGACAGGCCGCCACAGCGCTGGAGATAGACGAAGATGAGATACGCCAGATCACCAGCCTGACCGACCAGGCTGTCACTGTGATTCAGAACATTCGCCTGTTCGAGGAGACCCAGCGTCGCGCCGTTCAACTTGAGACCGCAGCCCAAGTCTCCCGCGCCGCTACATCCATGCTGGACACAGGCCAGTTGCTAGATGAGACTGTTAACCTCATTCGCGACCGTTTCGACTTGTACCATGTCGGTATATTCCTGTTAGACAAGGCAGGCGAATACGCCGTGCTGCAAGCTGGCACCGGTGAGGCTGGTCAAGAGATGCTCAAACAGAACCACAAGCTCAAAGTCGGTGGCACATCCATGATCGGCTGGTGCACGGCCCACAGCAAGGCGCGCATCGCCTTGGATGTGGGCAAAGAGGCGGTGCGCTTCGACAACCCGCTGCTACCGGGAACGCGTTCGGAAATGGCCCTGCCGCTCACCAGCCGGGGGCGAGTCATCGGAGCCATGACGATCCAGAGCGATCAGCCAGCCGCTTTCTCCGAAGAGGACATCGCCGCATTGCAGACGATGGCTGACCAACTGGCCAATGCTATCGAGAACACCCAACTATTCCAGGAGACCAAGGCCAACCTCGAGGAAATCACCCTCCTACATCGCCGCTACTTACAGGAGACCTGGGGCAAATTTATGCAAGAGGAAACCAGCCAGGAGCGAGCCGGCTACATGTACAATCAAGGCACCGTATCCCCCGCCAGCACCGCCTGGAGACCAGAGATCGGGCTGGCCGTGCAACGGGGAGATACCATCGCTCTATCGGACATGGCACATGCGCTCCAAGGAACTGTTGAAGAAGTGGGAGCGATCCTCCAGGCTTCTCCTGCGCAGTCGGCCCTGGCCGTGCCGCTCAAAGTACGTGGCCAAGTCATCGGCGCCCTGGACTTTTATGAGACCGAGCAGGTGCGAGATTGGTCAGTCGAGGACATTGCCATAGTAGAAGCAGTGGCTAACCAGGTCGCTCTGGCCATCGAGAACGCCCGTGCCTACGAGGAACTGCAAAAAAAGGCAGACCAGTTGAAAGAAATAGACCGGCTGAAAACCCAGTTCCTGGCCAACATGTCCCACGAACTGCGCACCCCCCTCAACTCCATCATCGGTTTCTCCCGTGTGATCCTCAAAGGGATAGACGGCCCCATAACTAAACAGCAGAGGGTTGATCTGACCTCCATTTACAACAACGGCCAACACCTTTTGGGGATGATCAACGACATCCTGGACATATCAAAAATTGAAGCGGGCAGAATGGAACTGCTATTTGAGCCGGTGGATATGCAGCAAATCACTAGCGGGGTCATGTCCACGGCGATAGCATTGGTGAAAGACAGGCCTATCGAGCTCAAGCAGGAAGTGGCCCCCGATCTACCCACCATCCGGGCTGACGGCACGCGGGTGCGCCAGGTGGTCCTCAACCTGCTCTCTAACGCGACCAAATTCACCGAAGAAGGGCATGTCATCCTGCGAGCCTGGGCCGACGAGGAGCAAATCACTGTCAGCGTCGAGGACACAGGCATTGGCATCGCATCTGAACACCAGGGCCTCATCTTTGAGGAGTTCCGCCAGGTAGATGGATCAACCACCCGCCGCACCGGAGGCACTGGCCTGGGACTGGCCATCAGCCGCCACTTTGTGGAAATGCACGGTGGACGCATCTGGGTAGAAAGCGAGCCAGGCGTCGGTTCGACTTTCACCTTCACTCTGCCTATTACCGGCCCAGCACCAGTTGTCCATTCAGAGTTGTCAGATTTGACCATTGATCCCAGCCGTAAACTGATCCTGGCAGTGGAAGACGACGAGGGTGCGATCGCCATCTACAAGCGCTACCTGGAGAAGCAAGGATATCAGGTAGTGGGTTTGAATCAAGGTGAGCAAGCAGTACGCTGGGCCCTGGAGTTATCACCTCGTGCTATTATCCTGGACGTGCTGCTCCCGGACAAGAATGGCTGGGCGGTACTCGAAGAATTGAAGAGTTCTAGGGAGGCCCATCAAATCCCCGTCATCATCTGCACCATCCTTGATGATGGGGAAGCACGCGGCCTCAGCCTTGGCGCAGCCGATTACCTTGTCAAGCCAATTCTGGAAGAAGACCTGCTTCAAGCCTTACACCGCTTGGAGGAGCGCCAATGGGTATGAAACTGACACAATACATACAATTGAAAGCCCGATTTTACTGAATGTTGAGAAAGAACTGACGGCTGACTACAAGTCAGCCGTCAGACTGAGTAACCCTTTGGATGGAGAAAACAGACATGCAGGAACTGTTCATCGAATGTGCCGGCTGTGGCTGGCGCGAGCCTTACCAAAAGCCCCGACCAGCTTGCCCAGAATGTGGGGGAGAGTGGTTGGATGCCCGCTATGATTACGAAAAAGTACGTCTGAAGTGGGATGCCGAGCTAGCCAGAAAGCCCTTCACCATGTGGCGCTACCGTGAGCTATTGCCTCTGCGCGACGATGTCAACCTCATTACCATGGGTGAGGGAGGCACGCCCCTTTACCCGGCTACCAATCTATGTATGATGCTGGGCCGTCCTCACATCTACATCAAGGACGAGCGGCAAGGTCCCACCGGCTCTTTCAAGGACCGCCAGGCTTCCTTGGCTATCTCCGCCATGAAAGAGAACGGCATCACCGAGGCGGTGCTGGCCTCTACGGGCAACGTGGCCATCTCCTATTCAGCTTATTCTGCCCACGCCGGGATCAAACTGTGGGCCTTTCTGACCAGTGCTGTGCCTGCGGAAAAGATGCGAGAGGTGGCGCTCTACGGTAGCGAAGTGATCAAGGTCACCGGTACTTATGACCAGACTAAGCAAGTGGCGGCTGATTTCGCCCGGCGCAAGGGCCTTTACCAAGACCGCGGGATCAGAAGCATCGCTGTCAGGGAGAGCATGAAAACACTGGCCTTCGAGATGGCTGAGCAATTCGGCCGAATACTGGGGCCAGTGTCAGATGCCCCCTGGCGTGCACCAGATTGGTATATCCAAGCCGTCAGCGGCGGCATGGGGCCAGCGGGGGTTTGGAAAGGGTTCGAGGAGTTGCTGAACATGGGCCTGATAACCCATATGCCCAAGCTGGCTTGCGCCCAGGTAGAAGGTTGCGCACCGATGGTGCGCTCCTTCCGCGCCGGCCTGGAGAAGGCAGAGCCGGTGCTCAATCCCCAGACCCTGATCACCACGATAGCCACCGGCCAGCCGGGTCCAGCCTATCCATTCTTACGTCGCGTCATCATAGAGAACGGTGGTACTTTTGAGATGGTCAGTGACGAAGAGGCCTTTCGCGCTATGCACGTCATGGCCAAGATGGACGGGATCTCCATGGAGCCAGCAGCAGCCGTGGCCTTTGCCGCACTATTTAAGATGGTAGCCCAGGGAATAGTGAAACCAGATGATGTGGTGGTGGTTAACTGCTCTGGCCACACCTTCCCTGTGGAAAAGTTCCTGCTGGGTGACGACTGGGCACGCAGCGTGGAGGTAGCAGCCAAGGCCCAGGCTGCGCCGTTGCCTCAGGAAGAAGGCTTACTGGCCTCGCTGGAGCGCCTGGACCAAAGGGTGCAACGGATCACTATCATTGAAGACAACCCGGAGGCTGTGCGGCTGCTTCGCCGCGTGTTGCAGGCCCATGGTGAATATCAAATTGACGAGGCTTATGATGGTAAGGCGGGATTGGAGATGGTGCGACAGGCGCCTCCCGATTTGATTCTGCTGGACCTGATGATGCCCAAGCTGGACGGTTTCGGCCTGCTGGATGCCCTGAAAGCCGACGAGCGCCTGAAAGAAGTGCCAGTCATCGTGGTCACAGCCAGGGAGCTTACAGCCCACGAACGGAAACGGCTCAGCGGTCGCGTGCGCGCTCTGTGGCAGAAAGGTTCTTTCCTGAGCACAGACCTTTTGGAAGACATCGAAGCTGTGCTGGGGTGAGCTTTTGGCCTTCACTTCAACTGCCGCCAGCGGCCATCGCGCAGCAGTTCCTCCCAGCTCACTTCCAGGCTGCTCTCGCGGCCAATGAGCAGCACGCTGACCACCAGCAACCCGCCGCCAATCCACTGCCAGAGAGAGAGCCTTTCGCCCAGCAACAGGTAGGCCAGCAATAGCGTCACCATTAACTCTGCTACACCCAGCAACGAGGTTTGGACGCCACCCAGCCGGCGCAGACCAGTGAAGAGCAATAGCCTGGCCAGGGCCGTGGGGATCAAAGCCAGCAGCAGGACAGCCGTCCAGCCTTGTAGCGATATGGGTGTCCATGGCATCCTTGCCGCCAACCGGGCGATAGTGACCACCGCAGCCATGGCACTCATCGTATAGAGGGTCACAGTGCGTGAGTCAAGATCAGCAAGGGTCCACTGCCCCAGTACCAGGTGCCAGCCATAGCAAGCGCTGGCACTGAGTATCAGCATGATCCCCAACCAGTCCATCGGCCCAGCACCTGAGTAGGTCAGGAGATAGACCCCGAGCAAAGCCAACGTCAAGCGCAGCAGGGCCAGACGAGAGACGGGATGGCCCGCCGCGCTGAGGAAAACAAAGACCCAGATGGGATAAAAAGTCCAGAGCAGTTGAGTCAACGAAGCGTCCAGCCGGGCCAGGCCGGTGTAGTAGAGCAGCGAGCCCATCCCATTGGTCACACCCATCCCAATACAGCCCAACAAACTCTGCCAGCGAATAGGGATGGCCTGGGGCCAGAATACGAGATAAAAAGCCCACAGCAAAGCAGCGGCGATGACTGTACGCAGCGCGGCAAGGGTAAAAGGTGTCACCGCCGCCCGGTAGGCCATCTTGCCGAAAATCGGCGCCAACCCCAAACAGACAGTCGAAAGCAGAGTGATCAGCACTCCCTGCCCCCGCCCATCCTGCGGCAGCCGGTTTCTGAGCTTCCTGACCATCTCCATGGGCACGAGAGTCTGTGGCCAACCAGGCTCCATCCCGTTCAACCCCTCCCAGTCGCTAGGAGCTTCAAGTCTATCCGGTACACCTCTATTGTAACACAACCTGGCCTTTCTGACTAGTGGCAGCTCAGTTGGGTTTGTGCAAGGAAACAAACGATTTTGTCAAAAAGGCAGAGATATGGTATAATTTTTTAGATCGCTGTGTCATTGTGGTTTTCTAATGGGCCGCTAGCTCAACTTGGCAGAGCAGGTGACTCTTAATCACTCGGTTCGGGGTTCGAATCCCTGGCGGCTCACCAAAATCCAATTCGCCGGAGAGCCACCCTTTTAGGGTGGCTCTCCCTGTTTGGACTCCTCAGAGCAGGCGGCATCCTGCCCCCCTTTAACCCAGGCAAATTTCTGCCTTAACTTTTTAGGGTAGAAACGTTCCAGGACATTGTACTCCACTTGCTGTCCCCACCGATAATACACCCGTGGGTCTATGTAAGACTTTAAACTGGTACCCAGGTTCCAGGTGCGCGTTTTGGTCGCGACAACCGTTTGTGTTTGGAGCTTGTTGCGAGCGTCTCTTGCCTTTTGTAACCTGTCCCTCGCGGTCTCTATCCTACCCTCCGTCCGTTCAATCTTTTTCTGATAAGAGGCTTCCAATTTCTTTCGCCTGGCAGCCGAAGCATTTGCCTTCTTCTCACGGGCCTCCTGCCGGAGGTCTGCGAGAGCCTTGGTATATTCTTGAACCTGCAACTGGTATCGCTGTACACGCTCCTTCGCCTTCCGTTGCCGTTCTTTCAGCCTCTCTTGTCTGGCGGGCGGGTTGGGGGGAGCGTTCTTGGTATGGTTGCAGAGTACGGCAGCCTGCAAATTGGCCAGGGTAGCGGCTTTATGCTTTTCGTACTCTGGATCGTCGGCTTTGACACCGGAGGCCCTCAAGCTGCTCCTGACGACTTCTGTGGCGTGATGGGTTCTGAACACTTTGGCCGTCAGCCCCGGAAGCACCTCTGAGAGATAAGCGTTGACGTCGCGGCTGCCTATATCAGGGAAGAGTTGAGGTTTGTCGCGCGTCGGATGCCCCTTCCTTTTGCCTCTGTTGCCCGAGTTCGACGGCCGGGCTGCACGAGCAAGTTCCGCCAGGTTCTGCTGCACGATCTCGGGGAGCTCTAGTTTTTTGTGCCAGCGAACAAAATCTTTGCCATGGAATTTGAACTCGGCAGTGCCATCAGGGTGCAGGGTGACATGTTCAGGGCGCAGGGTGGTCGCCCCCACCGTATCGGCTTCGTCGGGGTCCTTTTCATCGCCAACGCGCAGGCACAGCGCGTCAATCAAGTAGCAAGCCGTGGCAATCATTCTCCTCTTGGGGTCTGGATCCCCAAGGCCCTGTTCGATATGGGCCCGAACCCGCTCCAGTTCAGCGTGCAGCTTGGCCGCTTCGTCAAACTTTTGGGCTTCTCGCTCCTGTTTGACCGGCGCAGTATCACTTGGCCACACGTACTTCATCTTTCCCGACAGTTTGTCTTTCCAGCGTGCAACCCATAGGGCGTCCGGTTCCCAGATGATTTCCTCCCAGTTGCCGGGCGGTCTGGTCGCATCGGGGCTCAGGTTCAAGGTGATATCTTGCTGCTTGGCACCCTCCTTCCACCGGCCACGAAGTGGGTGTCTGCCTCTGCCCATAAATATCCCACTGGGCTCTACCGTATAGTTGGCAAGCTCGACGCACTCACCATCCACTGTGGCGTGACCATATATCTCCTGCAGCTTTTCTCGCTGGGCTTTCCGCGCTGCTGCCTGGGCTTTCCGCTCCTCTTTCGTCAAGCGCGCCTTGGCCTCACGCTCGGCCAGGACCACATCAAACACGGGCGTAAAATCCACCTCCACGGCTGAGAGAGCAGGTGTAACGCCCAGCGCCTCGCTAAAGTCGCTTAGAAAATTCCGAACGAATACAGGGTCTTCTACATAGGGTGTGTCTTTTTTCCTGGCCCATGCCAGCGCCATCTCTTCCTGTTTTGGTGTCAACTTGACCGGTTCTCCACGGACCATAATAACAAGACCGCAGGGAGAGGGGGGCTCGGGCACTAACACACCGTTATGGATAAGCTGTCTCACTATAGGGTCGTCCTCCTCGTCAAAATGCTCAAACGTTGTGTCTCAAGTCATTCGTCGCGCAGTGCACTCAGCGTCTTCTCATCAAATGGGTTGTGCCCAGCTCGAAGGGCCTCAATCCACTCCCGACGACGAGCGTAGCTGGGATCGGTTTCTCTAGGTTGTGCTTCCAACCAGGCCATGAGCGCTTCAAAATCAGCGATCGCTTCCTCCTTCCGTCCCAGTAGCGCGTAAGCCAAACCACGGCTGTCACGGCTGTATGCCGTGGGGTCAGCCGCCACTGCTACATCGCAATAGGGCAATGCCTCCTCAGGCCGACCCATCAGGCTCAGTTGCCAACAGAGCGCATTGCTCGGCCCCGGCTTGTTTGGTTGTAACGCCTGCGCCCGACGCAAATCGGCCAATGTCTGCTCATCATAAGCCTCACCCAGCGCCATATAGCTCATGCCCCGGTTGTACCATGCACTTCCAAGGTCTGGAGCGAGTTCGATGGCCTGGCTAAAGTCGCTGATCGCTCGCCGCAGGTCGCCCTCTTCACGTCGGGACAGGTAAGCTGCGCCCCGATTGTTGTAGGCCGAAACGAGGCCCGGGTTACGCTCGATGGCCTGCGTGTAATAGCTCAGCGCCCCATCGGGATCACCTTGTAGAGCATAAATGTAACCCAGCGAGAAGTAGACGCCAGCCAACGCCCCCACGTCTTTCGGAGGGTAAGCCAGCGCGCGCTCGAGGGCGGCTCGCGCTATATCGTGACGCTCGGCAGCATAGTGCACCTGCCCCACACTGACCAATGCCATCCAGCGCACATCTGCTGGCAACTCGGCGTTGATCAACGCACTCAGGTCGGCTGGAGTCGCCACCTGGTGTAACATTCGTTCTGTCGTTGATGTTTCTTGACTTGCTGGCAGAGTGAAAGTGACCAACACGCGCCCACTATCGTACTCCCCCCAGATGACCAACGTCGCTCCGTGGGCCTGGCCTACCCGAAGCGCCTCCTCTCGGCTGAGCAGCGGCTGTTGCCAGATAGCTATCCGGCTTCCCCCCAGTCCGGCCTCGCCAAAGTCTTCCAGCAATGCCTCCCGGATACGACCAGCCACGTTGTACCCTGTCTGCTCGCCAGCATAGCTGGCAAATTGGCTGACGATCACCAGCATTTCCCCGGCCTCGGCGGGGACGATGGCAGGCGGCTCCGAACCTGGCAACGACAGCCGCAGCCGACCGCTACTGTCCTGTTCTACCAGGACAAGCAAGGTGATGACCACTACCAATATAAGTAGGGCGACAGCAGCGGCCCACAATCTCTTCCGTATGCTCGCCAGTGGCATAGGAGAAGGGGAGACAACAACCGACGGCTCGACGACTGGTGGGGGTACTGCCTCGGGAGGGAAGCCAGCAGCCATGAGCAGTTCATCCCGCTCTTGCGGAGTCAGTCGCAACTTGGCAGCGCAGCGCAACACGTCGTCGCGGTGCCGGGGGCGACTCGTCAGGCCCTCCTTCCAGCGAAAGATCGTCTGACGGCGGATACCGATGGCGCGGGCCAGTTCGGCGTCACTGATACCGGCCCGGCGCATATGTTGTGAGAGAAGCTGGGCAAACGACTCCACTTTCTCCCTCGCCATAGGTGTCACGCGAAATGTTACACTACTGCTTCTTGAAATGTACCTTCTCCTGTGGTTCAATGGAATTGTAGCATAAATCGAGTTCGTTGCCAAGCGAACACCATAACAACAGGAGGGTAAAACAATGTCAACCAAACACAAATTTCTGCCACTCTTCATCGTAGGAATAAGCATCGCTGTATTGATGGGAGCTTGCGGTCCGGCCCCGCAGGATGCCAGCAAGGCCCGTAGCCGCCATTTGATCAACCAAGGTGTCATCGTGCCAGCAGAGGAAGTGCGCGTCTTGGAATATCTCAACTACTATGAGCAGCACTTCCCGGCTCCGGCCGAGACGACGCTGGGCCTCGACCTGCGGCTGGGTAACGAGCAGATTCCAGCCTCAGGTGGTGAGGTCTGGCTGCAAATCGGCGTGCAGGCGCGAGATGCGGAGCAAGGAGAGGTAGCGCCTCTGAACCTGGCCCTGGTGATAGATCGTAGCGGGTCAATGAACGCACCCGACAAGTGGCCCTATCTTCAGCAATCACTCCGCGTCTTCTTCCGCAGCCTCGACCCCGACGACATTGTGGCCGTGGTGGGTTACGATGATCAGGCAGAGGTCGTGTTGCCAGCGCAACGGGCTGGTGACCGAAGCTGGATCGAGGACACGGTGGCACGACTGTACCCGCGTGGCGCGACCAACCTACGCGCTGGCATGATGCTGGGCTTCCAAGAGGTGGACAAGCACTTTGACATTCGTCGCAACAACCGCGTGATCTTGTTGACTGACGGGATCGCCAATCGCGGCGTAACCGATCCGGCTCAGATCGCCGCCGACGCCCTGAGGTACAATGAGCGAGGCATTTACCTGTCCACTGTCGGGCTGGGGCTTGAATTTAACGACGCGCTGTTGAGCACACTGGCGCGACAGGGCAAAGGCAGCTACCATTTCATTGACTCAGCCGAGGAAATGGACAAGGTGTTCCGCCGCGAAGTGGCAGGGTTGCTGGAGAAGGCAGTGAGCCAGGCGGCGGTGACCGTGTATCCGGCGGCAGGTGTAGAACTGGTCGGGGTGACGGGCTATGATGGGCGTCCTCCCGCCGGGCCGGTACAGATTCCCTTGCAGGACATGGGCACTGACGATAACCAGGTGCTCTTGGTACAATTGCAGGTTGGCCCTGAGCGGGGGATGGCGCGTTCGGTAGCGACGGTGACTCTGGATTATTTTGACCTCTTTGCCCAGCGCCCTGTACAGATGACACAAGAGGTAACGGCCGCCACAGGCGCAGGTACGGACTATGATCCGCTGTGGGACCTGGATCTGCTGCGCAATGTCACGGTCCAGCGCACGGCTGAGGGGTTGAAGGAAATTGACCAGCTATACCGGGCTCACCGTTACGCAGAGGCTTGGAACCTGGCCTTCGATTTGGAACTGTCCTTGCGTGAGGTAGCACGTCTAACCGGCGACGAAGCGATGGTCAAGGATGCTGACTTGATGCAACGCTACCAGAACACTCTTGCCGAACAGATCCGCTACGAAGGTGGACAGTTGCCACAGCCGACGCCCGCACGGACGCAGCGTCCCTACCGAGGACACGAGGCCACGCCTGTGCCGACGGTTCAGATCCTGGAGACCCGGTAAGGAGCAAGTCAATCATTGCGATGCTAAGGAAAAACTGTCAGGGGGCGAGTGGTGTTCTACTCCACCCGCCCCCCGAGTCCGGTGACAGTGTCAGGCAGCAAGGTCGTTGTCGGCAGCTATCACTTTGTTCTGATGTTCAAGGAAACCGCCCCACAACCGACCAGTTCTACGCCTCCGGTTTATCGTCCATCTGCAAAGGCACCAGGTTGCGCTTCAGCACCCGCAGGGCACGCTCCGGGTCAATGCGCCCGTAGAGCCCACCCAGAATGGACACCATGTACCTGGCGTCTAGAAGCACTTTGGCCCGAGGGCGGAGGACGTAGCCTTCGGCCCGGTTGTAGAGGGCACCCTGCGCGATCAGTTCCAGATCGTGGTGATGATTGCCACCGGCCTTGCACTTGTGGTAGATGGTCCCACCAATGAGCAGGGCGGTGCAGGGTTGGTTGAAAAAGTTGACCCCGTATTGCAGGAAATAGGTGTCCGTCTCCACCACGTGGCCCAGGTTGTTCTTGGTAGCGACAGCCAGGATCTCTTTGGCCAGGAAGGAGCGCGTCGCGTTCTCCTCATCGGTCGAGGGCAGGCTATGGGGGTGAGCCGTCAACCAACTCAGATAGCGATCCAGGTCTATCTCCACGCGCCCATCCCCCCGACTCAGGAACTGGTCAAAGTCGCTACTGTCAGGCTGGTAGTCAGGATAGCGGCGGTTGAAGAAGCGCTCCAGATCGGCTTTCATGGCCCCATTCTGGAATCTCTCCAATTCCTTGATGTTCTCCGCATCGTAGGCCAGGCCGTATTTGCCTTCCACCCGCCGGTAGGCCAGCGGGGTGTTGGGCGTCTTGAGGATGGTTCGCTTTACCTGGCGGATTGGATCATCGCCCGAGTAGCGATACAGAGGGTTGTCGGACACGTTGGAATAAAAGTCAGTGGTCGCCCCGCCGATGTCCAGGGCCAGGATGTTGCCGAAACCCTTTTCCTGGCCGTAGCCTTTGGCCAGGAGGTTGACGCCCCAGAAGGCCGCCCTTGGGGTGGGGATGAACGGGGCACTCATGTACTCTTCCACCACGTCAAAGCCCTTGCCCCGTATGATGATGGTCTGGAACAGATCACGGATGGCCTCATTGACCACCTCGATGCGGAAGGTGTTGACCTCGGGCATCACGTTAGGGGTGAGGCGGATGTCCACCCTCTCGGCTTTGAAGATGCGCTCCACCTGATCGCGCACGTCCTGGCTGCCAGCATAGATGACGGGCACTCCGTATTTGGTATACGACGCGGCGGCCTTGCTCCACTTGGCCAACATCCGGGCGTTGTGCAACTGGGTCTCGGTGTCGCCGCCATGGTCCACCCCACCGGCCAGCAAGATGATCTCCGGCTGGTCTTCCTCGTAAATGGCCTGGGCCTGTTCCTCGCTCAGTTTGCCCTCGTAGCTGTTGATGAGCTTGGCTCCCGAAGTGAGGGCCGCCAACTCGGCCGCGAACCCGCTCTCCTCTTTGACCATGGCTACTGTGACCATCTTCAGGCCACCTTTGGCACTGGAGCAGGGCAGTTTGATGTCGAATTGAGACATCTCCCTGGACAGAGGCACCCAGTCGCTGCGCCGCTCACAGTCCTCTTTCACCCCCAAGCCCTCGGCCAAACTAAGACGCAGGTCTTCGACATAGGTGGGCACGTAGCGGAGATCGAACTCTTCGCTGGCGGTGTCGAAAAGGCCGATCTTGGAGAAAGTGCTGCCAAAGTCCACCACCAGCACTTGCTTGTTTTCCAATTCCTCTCCACGGCGGATACCGACCTGTTGCCGGGTGTAGGCGATGACTTGGTCGTCCATCATCTCCGCCAACTCGGTGATGTAAGTGTCCTCGTCGGCCTGGCTGATGTCCCTGTCAAAGAACCAGGGGGCGCGCTTCCGCACCATGTCTACCCGCGCGATCTCGTCGCGCACCTTGACCCCATCGAACTCGTCAATCATGCAAGCCCCGTTCACGATTTTGGTGCGGCATTTGCCCACCAACTCGTAACGCTTGTCCAGCACCGTGATCTGAGGTGCTTGCAGCAGTCCCACCTGCAAGGCCAAGTCCAGAGTGTCGCCACTGACCAAGCCACACTGGCCAGTGGGATAGTTGGCCTCGTCCACAAAGCTGAGCAACATCGTCTCGTAGTGGCGGTCCCATTCGGTGGGATAACCCCGCTGATAGGCCTCCTTGGGGGAGACAGCATAGTAGAAAAAGTTGTCCAGATTGACCGGACCCTCGTAGCCACCCAGGAGAGCCAGATGCAGGATATTGTACGTGGCACCCCGCTTGAGGTCGTTCTTGCGCCTGATCAGAGCCGGGTCGGACCACACATCAGGCGGCTGACCTTTAGAGAAGTCAGTGAACACCTGCTTGATGATATCGCAGCTCTCGATGACGTCCTCGGCTTTGGCCTCGTGGTGGGCCTCGGAGAAAGAGACCACATGCACGATATCGGGTTCCATGAACATCTGCCAGTAAGTGGTCATGGCCAGGTGTCCCTTGGCCATATCCAGGTTGGGCGGAAAGCTGGAGAGGCCACCACGGGTCTCCCTGATGATATTGAAATCGAAATGCCGGGTAAGAGGCTCGATCAACTCGTAGGCGGCTTTCATCTTGGCCAGGTCGTTGCGCCCCGAGATCTCTGGCGGCAGGTCAAACATCAGTTGCATGATATAGTCTTTGATGCCCATCTTGAGGGCCACCACCGCAGAGATGACGTGGTCCACCACGTACATGTCGTCGGAACAGTTGCGCAACTGCCACTGGTGGGGGTCGTTGATCTCCAGTGGCTTATTGTACTGCGCCCACCAGCGCATCACCTCAAAGTGTTCGTCAAAACCATCCCGGATAGAGATGGGACCGCGTCCGTCCAGTCGGTTGTAGAAAAAGATAGGTACTGCCGGGAAAGGCATGTGTAGGGTTTCCTCAAAGATTTTGGCCAGTTCCTTCAGTTCATCGGTGCCGGAGTAGATGCGAATCATGGGGTAATTCCCACGTTGGGTGGCCTCTTTCAAGCGCCGCAGGTCCTCTTTGCTACGGATGGGTGTACCGCCCTGGCCTTTGAGGTACTTGGAGGGGTCCTCCTCGCCGCGCACGAACTTGGCCAGGTGGGCCTGAGAGGGCTGGTCGGGGGCCAGGGAGACGATCTCCAGACACCCGGCATCGGTCAGTTTCTCGACGCCCTCGACGGTCGGCTCGATAGAGTCGGCGGCGACGCCAATGTGGGCACGGATGATGGGCCGGTTCTCCCGTTCCCGCACCTGGCGGATGCGCTCCACCAGAGTGTCAGCCCACTCCACCTCCTGTACATGGACGTGATTGGCTGTCCGCCGGGCGAAATCTTCCAGTTCCTCCATAGTCACAAAGTCGTCAACGACCATCTCGAAGAAGCCCTGAAATTCTTCGCGGTCTCGGTACTCTTCGGCCACTTTTTCCAGGTCGAAGTGACGGTCCTCGGGCGGTGAGAACTTGTCCTCCAGGATCTCCATGCCAGTCATGGCTCGCACCAGATTGGCTGCCAGGCGCAAGCCACCGAAGGAGTAGCGGATGCCGCTCTCCCTGGGATGTAGCCCATGCTGTGTCGCTTTCTCCACAAACTCGCCGATGAGCTTGTCCACGTGCAGGTCGCCCAAGCGCATGGAGATGCCCACCACTTCGGGACGGGCCTCGCGGATTTTGTTGATCACGTCCTGGATGGGCACGGCAGGGCCCAGCTTGACGGCCATGTAGCCCAGGCCCAGGTCCTCCACCCATTCGGCAAAGGTCTCCACGCCCAAAGAGTGGACGCAATCGCCAATGGCGCCGACCATGACGCGGCGCTTCTTGCCCAGAGTTTCCGCTTCGCTTGTCATGATATGCCTCCTTGTGTTGTGTCATTGTTGTTTAATATCATAGTTTGGCGAGGACCCGCTCCACTCGCTCTTTCTCTGTCAGGATATGGCCCTCCTCGTCCACAGCATAGTTGGCACCGTCAACGATGCGGGTTCGTACCTCACCACAGGCGTAAGGGTTGCCTTTGAGCTGCGGCGCATCCAGGAGGCCAACCTCCATTGCAGTGGCCAGCACATCGGGATCGCTCAGTGGGTCCTCGGACTTGCCTCGCCCCATTTGCCTGATCGTCTCGACGACGACCATGGCCTCTTCCACCAACTGGTCCTTACGTCTCTGCACAGCCGGGTCCTGGGTCATATCGGGCATACCGTAGAGACAATTCTGGATCACCTTGCGGGCCATCTTGCAACTTTCGATCACGTCCTCCGGGGTGGCAGCGTGGTGGGCCTCCACATGGCTGACCACGTGGACGATGGACGGCTGCAGGGCCATTTGCAGGTAGATGGAGGCGGCCAACTGCGCCCGGGCATAGTCCGGGTCAACAGGGTAACTCATCAACCCCGTTCGCGTCTGGCGAATGAGGCAAAAGTTCTCGTCGGCGAAGGATTCGGCCAGTTCGATCTGGGCCAGGGCCTTGGCCAGGTCCATTTTATTGGACAGGTGCGGTGGAGTCTCAAACATGTATGTAGTGATGTAATCCCGGACCCTTATCTTTTTGGCTACGTGAGCATAGATGTAGGACACCGCACAGACCACGGCGTCGTGCCCATCGCGCAGACCCCAGTGGTAGGGCTCGTTGCCCTCAACCGGGATGTCATATTCCCCGTGCCAGCGCATCAGGGCCATGTGGTCACGGATGGAATCGCGCAGTGAGAGAGGACCCCGGCCATCCACCACATTGAACCAGAACAGGGAGGTGGCACACCAGGCGTTGTGGATGGTACGGGCCAGCATCTCTGCATAGCGCAGAAGGTCTGCAGTGCCGGAGTAGGAGCGCATCAACGGGTAATTGTCCCGCCTGGTAGCAGCGTACAGGGCTTCCAGGTCAGCCTCACTGCGGAAGGGCACCCCACCAGCCCCCTTGCGCTTGGGGTCCTGCCGCTCCGGGTGAAAGAAATTCTCCTGGGCGTCCTGGTCTGGCCCCAAGGAGATCACGTCCAGCACCCCAGCCTCGGCCAGGCGCTCAATGCCCCGTACCGTAGGTTCGATGCTGTCGGCTGGCTGGCCGAAATGGTGACGGATGATGGGAAAAGGCGATTTCCAGCGGATGCGCTCCACCGAAGTCGCCGGAAAGTCGGCGGCGGTCATCCGTTCCAGCGGCTGGCCCTTGAGGTAGGCTACCACCGCCTCGGGTGGCTCCTCGCCGCTGAACACTGCCTCGAACAGCCCTATCCTGCGGGCTTCGGCGACCACAGGAGGTGTCCCGCCAAAGACGAATCGCTTGTCCAGCAGCCCCGCTTCTTCACAAGCCTGCTTAAAGTCCCGTAGCAGGATAGCTGCGTTCTCGGGCGTCAATCGGTAACTGATGGCCAGGATATCGGGGGCCACCTCTTGGGCGGCCGCCAGGAACTCGGCGATACTGGTTGCCGGGCCGGTGAACTCTACCTGGTAGCCCTGTTCCTCAGCCAGATGCAGAAAGTTCAGCACCCCAGCCACATGTACACATTCACCCAACGAGCCGCCGAGAATTTTAATGGTCATGCTTCTTCTCTGGTAGCTCTACATTGAGTGGCCGGAGCCGATAACAGCAAGACGCGCTCTGGAGTTCATACATCGTGCTCCAGTACACCCTCTTCCACGTAGCGGGTAATCTCGCCAATGCTCAGCTTATCCAGGCCCAGTTTATCCAGGGTGCGACCCCGGCGGAAATAGTCGGTACGGTGCAATATAGAAGCCAGGCGAACGACGGAATCAATGGCCCGGGTAGAGACCCCAAAACGGGTCCCCAGAGCAGCGATGGGCACCAAGCTCATGGGCACGTCCTCGAAGATGTAACGGTGAGCCAGGGTGCGGGGGGAGGTGATTCCATGGTAGCCAGGGTTGGCCTGGATGGCCTGGTGGAGGTTCTCACCGGTGGCAGCGTAGGCCCTCTCCAGCCATTCCAAGGCCGTCTGAGCGCGGATGCCCAAGGCGGCGGCCACGGTGACCCGTTCCCGATCCACCGCCTCCAGGATGTGGGCCACGGTAGGAGTCACTCCTTCGATATAGAACTGAAAGTTGCCCTGGGTGCTCTCGATGCGAGCCGAGTTTAGGACCGTCAAGGCCGGGTGAAAGACAGCCCCCATATTATTCAGGCTGGTGTGGAGCACGTTTTTGGCCGGGATGAACTGGGGAAAGGCCGGCTGTAGGGCAGCGATGACCTGAGTAGTGTCCGTGGCCGGCAACGCAGCCACAGGCACGGTGTTTTTGATGCGGAAAATGCGGGCCTCGGCTGGCCCGGTGCTGCGACTGGCATAGACCAGGGTCTCGGCCTCAGCCACCATAACCCGTGCCTGGCAGCCCTGCTCACGCAATACCTGCCGAAACTCCACGGCCCCACAGGTGCGGCCCGGATTAAGGATCACGATCTGTCCATCTCGCAGATGGGGGGCACAGAAAGTAGCCATATCCCGGTGGCCAGTAGCCGGCACCACTACCATGGCCACTTCGGCCTCTGACAGCACCTCGCCCATGTCCGAACTGACCGTCTGGAGTGCACCAAAGCGATACTGTCCATCCTCGGTTTCCAGCTCAATGCCGCCGCGTGCTTTGATAACTTCCACCCGCTCGAAAGTGCGGTTAAACAGGTGGACGGGAAATCCTCGTACGGCCAGGTCGGCCGCCATGGCTTTGCCGCCGTGCCCGGCCCCAAGAACAGCGAACACGGGTTTTTCGTTGCTCACGAGCTCTACCTCCTACCTGGGATCATGGTTCAGGGGGCAACCCGTCCCCCCTGTTGACAAACTCCAGAATCTCCCACACGTTCATCTCGCCCAATCCCAAGTTTTCCGCCGTGCGGCCCTCGGCCCAGAAATCCCGGTCGAACAGGGCGCAGCACACGTCCACGATGGCCCGGCAGATCGGGGTTGACACTCCCGCCAGGGACCCCAACGAAGCGATGGGCACCAAACCAGTAGGCACGTCCTCAAAGATATACCGCGCCTTCAGGCTGGTGGGCGCTTTGATGCCGACATAAGCCCGGTTGCTCTGGATACACTCATACAGTGTCTCGCCCTGCACCCCTTCATAAGTGCTCAACAACCACTCCCGGGCCGATTCCATTTCGACGCCAAAGGCCCGGGCCACAGCCGTGCGCTCCCGGTCTATGGCTTCCAACAGATGGGTCCCTGTGGGCGTCATGCCCCCGTAGAAATCGAACGCTTCACCGGCCTCGATGCGGTTAACGTTGAGCACCACTGTGGCGGGGTGAAACACTGCCCCAATGTTATCCAGGCTGGTTTCCATCACGTTGGCGGCCGGGGTGAACTCGGGGTACAGAGTACGGACTATCTCCATCACGGCTGGAGTATCGGTAGCTGGCAGAGTGGCCAGGGGCACTCGCTTTTTGATGCCCTGAATCATCACCCGGGCCGGTCCTGAGATGCGGCAAGCATAGATCAGGGTCTGAGCCTCGGCCACTTTGACCTGGGCCGTCACTCCTTTTTCTCGCAACACGTTGGCAAACTCCAGAGCTCCTCCGGTACGGCCGGGATTCAGGACCACCGCCTGTCCGTCCTGCAAGTGGGGGGCGCAGGCTTTGGCTATGAAGCGGTGCACAAAAGCCGGCACGACCACCATAATGACGCGGGCCCCATCTAGAGCCGAAGCGATATCCGTGGTCACCAACTCTAACCGGCCAAACCCCTCGACTGCCCCTTCCACCATGACACCGCCCTGCTCGCGTATATGTACAATCTCCTCCTCAAACTTGTTGTAGAGATGGACCGTGAATCCCTTGAGGGCGAGGTGACCGGCTATAGCATGAGCGCCGTTGCCAGCACCTAGAACGGCTACTGTGAAGGGCTGATCCACGATTTAGACCTCCTCCAAGTTGTTCTTCATGATACGCAACGCCGTCCGAGGAGCGACTTCTGCCAAAAGACCCATACCCCACAAAAGGTAAAGAGGATCAATCCATAACCGAGGGTGTTGAGGCTTGAGCAGAAACGGGTTGCTTCTATCGAAAAGAGCCAACTGCAAAATCTCCCGAGAATGGGGTGAGTGGCAAAAGATCCCGCCTGTGCCAACCAGACAGCCGATCCCGGTCAGGTCCTTCCCCTCCTGGATATAGCAGAACCCCATGGGCAAATAGTGCTCCCGCAAGGTCCCGACGTGTCGTTCCACGCTCAGTTCAACGGCTGCCTTGGCCAGGCCATCGTCAATGGCCCGGCTGCGGGCGGTCTGGGGCACAAAGCTGGTTTCCTTGGCTCTATAGTGGACGTCGGTCTCCAGGGTCAACTCGTCCAGACCGATGTAGGCTCGCAACTTGGCCTTGCCCACTGCCTCCATCAAGGAGACGGCGCTGACCCGCAGACCCAGATCGCCTTCCACGGTACGTTTGGCGTAGGGCTCTGGCAATCCGCGCACAACCACCGCTTCCCGGCTGGGGTCCCCCCGAGCTATGGAGTGGACGTCTGTGGTCGCTCCTCCGACATCCACTACCATCAACTCTCCCAACCCCGCCTCGTCATCCATCCCTCGCGCCAACAGTTCAGCCGCTCGCAACACTGCGGCTGGCGTCGGCATGGTCACGGTACCCACCAACGCCTCAACTTTTTTGATCCCTTTGGCCTCGACAATCTTTTCCATAAAGATCTGACGGATCGTCTCCCGCACAGGCTCCACGTTGAGCTGTCCCAGGTGAGGCATGACGTTCTCGGTGACGCGCGCGTCTTTGTCTTTCTCCGCCAAGACCTCAAGGGCATCGTCGGCCACTTCCTTGTTGCCGGCCACGATGACAGGCACATTCAACCTCGAGCTGGCCAGAAACCTCGCATTGTGCAAGATCACCGTCTCGTTGCCGCCATCAGTGCCACCGGACAGGAGGATCATATCAGGAGCCTGCCCGACGATCGTCTCCAGTTCATGGAGGGTCAGCTTGTGGGAATACGCTCTCAGGACCCGCGCGCCAGCACCCAGGGCTGCCCGCCTGGCGGCTTCTAATGACAGTTCCGGCACCAGGCCGATAGCGATCATGCGCAGCCCCCCCTTGGCACTGGAGCAAGCCCGCCGATGTTGAAAGATGGAGAGGTCCTGCCCTGTTTGCTCCTTCAGCCGGTCGAGGGCCTGCTCCAAACCGATGGTGATGTCCACTTCAACGGTGGTCGGGGCCTGAGCTCTTCCGAAGATGCACTCTCTGGCCAGATCCACCGCCAGCACCTTGGTGTAGGTGCTGCCGAAATCAATCAGCAGAGCCGCTTCCTCGTGCACCATCTCGGCTGATCTGTCAGACAAACCAGGTTGAGGTCCCGACTCTACGAACTCACGGTCTGCCATCTCCTATAGCCTTTCGTATCGCTCCACGTCCCAGACAAAGATCGTGGCTCCTCCAATCTCCACCTCCATAGGCGAAGACAGATAAGGGGCCTCAGCGGGATGGACCATCTGGGTACGCGAATGGCAGTGCGTTCTGATCACCTCGACCACCTGATCCACTCGGCCCGGTTCCACACCGATCAAGATCACATTGTTACTTCCCCGCAGAAACCCACCGGTGGTGTGGACCTTGGTGGCTCGGCACCCTGTCTCTACCAAAGCACCCAGGATCTCGTCAGCATCCTGGTCCTGAACCATCGCTGCGATCAGTTTCATTCTCCTAATTCCCCCATAGATAAATGTAGCCCTGACCATCGTCGAAGGTGATGGTGTGATAAGAGCTCTCGCACGGATAACCGTGGCAAAACCTCAAGGTGCAGCGCGCCGGTTGGTAGATAGTCGTAGCAATGGTGGCCGACTGGCCATCGAGTTCCAGGTGACGACAGACAGAGGCCAGAGGACCGGCGTGGGTGGCCATCAAACGTTGGGCAAAAGCCACGTCAATGCTTCCACGGGCCGCTTCCAACTCTTTCCTCACGAGATGATAACGGTGAAACGAATTGCCCTTCACAGAAGGCAGTGAACAATCCACAAAGCTTTCTTCCATGCTGGGGTTGACAAAGTGGTTCGTATTCACCGCGATGCCGTCCTGGGCCTCGATGATAGCAAAGTGATGGTAGCCCAACTCGACGACGGCCAGGCCGCCTCCCGCATCGGCCATGATCAGATTGTTACGCCCCATCTTGGGCACCGAGCTCAGATAATCCAGGGCCGAGCGTACTGTGTCGTGCTCTTCCAGGACGTGCATCATCAGGGAGTAATCCGGCAGACCAGGGCCCATGTCTGTGGAACAGACATGGGTGTCGGCTACGGCCAGACCCCTCTCGTTCATCCCCGATTGAAAGACTCCCGGGCCGCCCGCGCTGGAGCCATAGACATAGCGATAGCCAACGGCAGGGCTGGCCATGATAAGAACCTGTAAAGGCAGATGCTCAGGGCGATAGTCCCTGTTCTTGGCCAGCAAGGGCTCCCCATCGGCTGTGGCTGACCCGGAGGCGGCCCAGGTGGTGCAGCCCTCGCTGGACACGGAGCGCCTGGTGAACAGATCGGTATGCAGATAGGAGACGAGGTCATAACGCAAGAGGACATCAAAGTCTACCTCCAACGCCTCGGCCTGGCCACGGATCATTTCCAAGATAGGTAGGTCAACTTCTCGTAGCACCTCGGCGGTCTCCTGCACCAGGGACTCGAACCGCTCGCCAGGGCTGTCGGATTCGATCTGGGCAAAGCGGGCTTCGATGGCCTCTACGATGAACGGGCGCAGATACATGACCTGGAGCCCGTGCTGGTGTCCCATCTCATAGTGGGTGCCACTGATCGCAATAGGTAGGATCTGCGTGCCCAAGAATCCGGCACCTCCTGTTCAGTTAGGTAATGTGCTCGGAAATGGCTCTGGCGACCCGACCGAGCTTTTCCTGGGTCTGTTCCCGCCCTTTCACGAGCATGGCTTCGTAGATGACATCCACCACCGCCAGTTGGGCGTTGCGTACACTGGGAGAATCGTGGACAGGCGACCCCCAGGTCGAGGTATATAAGGCGATATCTGCTTCGGCGGCCACTGGCGAATTAGGGTAGCTGGTCAGGCTGATGGTGATAGCAGCGGAGGCCCTGGCCAAATGCAGAGCCTCAGCCGTATGACGATGCAAGCCCGAGTGGGAGATGCCGATGCCGACATCCTGAGGTGTCAGGGCAGAAGCAGACATGATCTGCATCTGCGAGTCAAGGTAGGCATTGGCCGTGATGCCCAGTTGTATACACTTAAAGTGCAGCTCCCGGGCGGCTATGCCCGCGCCACCGACGGCGTAGATATCCACGCGCCGGGCGCTCAACATAGCTTCCACGGCCCGGTTCAGCGCCTCCAGGTCCAGCACTTTGAAGGTATCCCGCAGGGCCTGGATGTTGGCTGTAAAGATTTTTTCAGCGATGGCCGAAAGCGGGTCTCCCGGCTGGACTTCTGGATACACCAGGCTGTCAGGGGAACCGACCTCCTTGGCCAGCTCGATTTTAAAGCGCCGATAGCCATTGCCGCCCAGCCGGCGACAGAGGCGGAGGACGGTGGTGTTGCTGACGCCACACGCCCTGGAGAACTGGGTGATAGGCCAGCCGACCACGTCGTAAGGATAACGTAGAATATATTCGGCCGCTTTGCTTTCCTGTTCGGGCAGCGACGGCAGCAACCTCTTGAGTTTCAGCAGAACAGACCCATATGACACAATCGCGCTCCTCCCAAGTCTGCCAGTGTCTATATTATAGCAGAAAAAAATTCCGTTGTCAAGTCATTGGAAGGAAATAATATCCTATCTAGCTTCCAGGTCTGTGAAAGGGGCAACGAGGGCAGACGACAGTTGACTGATAGGCCGAAAGCAAAACCGCCCTGGGAGCAGGACGGCTTGTTCGAAAAATCCTCGCTATCAAGGGGCCCCCAGACCCGAAGGGTTTTGAAAACCCTTCGGGTCTTTCCGGCGAAAAGACATTTCGTTTAGGAAAGTTTGGCGACACCTCGCGCCTCTCTCAGGAAGCAGAAAACAGGTCGGTGGGGTTATACGTTAATGCTTTGCTCCAGAGGCGATCTCGTCCGCCGCTTCATCCTCGACCAGAATGTCGGGCTGAATGACCTCAATGCCCATCTCCTGCAACCGACGGGCCACTGTGTAGTGAATCTGGGCGGTGGCCAAAAGCACCCGCACCGACTCTGTCCCGGTGTGCTCAATATAGGCAGCCCGTTTCCGCTGTAAACGCTCGACGATCTTTTGCGTGGCACGAGCCGTGATTTCCAGCAGAATATGTTCCCCATCGCTGATGACGCAATCGTATTGCTCTCCCTCGATGGTGATTTCCTGCACCTCTCCGCCATAGGTCTCTTGCACGATGGCTTTCACTACCTGGCGCAACACATCCTCTGTCATCATGCCCCAGCGTTGGCCCAGCCGGGCAAACGCATCGCTAATCGCCTGGCGCAGTTCACTGGTACGCTGGTCAATGAGCCGACGCAACTCTTTGACGTCGGCCCGCAATTCTCCTTGCCCGGCCCGCAACTCTTCCTGGCCAGCCTGCAACCCATCTACTCGATGTTCCAGGGTGTCCGCGCGCCCATCCAGCCGGGCAAATCCCTCCCGCTGTTCCTGTCGTGAAGCCGTCAGTTCATCCAGTAGACGCGCAAATTCGTCGCGGCGAGGAAACTTGGACGCCACGATCCCTTCCACCAACACAGCAAAGTCAGGATCTTTTTCCAATACCCACGGCAACTGGCGAAAGATATATTCTCGGACCTGCTCCAGATCATCAGAAGTTAAGGGCATTGTCCCGTCTCCCGTATTCCGGTTGAGCGATTCGCGCTCAACCGCCTTCGTTTCTCCCCTTCGCTCAGGACGTGAACTTTTAACACTCCTTCCTTACTGATTGAACACGATTCAATTATACCACACATCCCCTCTTTTGCAATCTCTACCGAGGCTACAAGGCGGCGTCGGGCACCACTTTGACCAGAACCCGCCGTCGGCGTGGGCCGTCGAATTCGGTCAAAAAGATGCCCTGCCAGGAACCAAAAACCAGGTGCCCGCCCTCCACGAACACGGTTTGCGAGGAACCCATCAGGCTGGCTTTGATGTGGGCTGGCGAATTGCCTTCGGCGTGACGGTAACGACCGCTGGCCGGGACGAGGTTATCAAGCACGCTGAGGATGTCCGTCCTCACGGTCGGGTCCCAATTCTCGTTGATAGTCACGCCAGCCGTGGTGTGCGGGACAAAGATGTGGCAAAGCCCATTCTGCACCCCGCTCTCCCTCACCACGCTCTCCACTTCGGGGGTGATGTCAACAAACTCGGTCTTTTTCGACGTGCTGACCTGCAATTGAACGCTCATCGCTACCCTCCCTCGTCGTCTTCTCGGTCTGGATGGAACATCTGATATTTTAACACTGTCTGGCCTGTATTGTCAATGTCACCCGGCCAGTTTTCTGCGGGGTTTGGGAAATTTGCGAAAGGTGTGCTGATACTCGATAGGTGCCCCGCCCCGGGCTTTGAGTGGCATCCATGCACCCATTGCTGCCTCCTTTGTCCTTCACCTCAACCGCTCCCGCCGGATCCGGCGGTTATGGCCTGGATTTGGCAATCCAGACCGAGCATTTTATTTCCCCCATGAGCAGAAATGGCGCCGACAGAACTCTAGCGCCTGGCGCAGCCCGGCCAGGCACTTGGCCTCGTCGCCGGCGTCCATTGCAGTGGGGTCGCTCTCGACGGTGATGACCCCCTGGTAGCCGTCGCTGGCCAGGCGATGCAGCAACTCGGCCAGCGGCAGACGGCCGTCCGGCGGCAGGCGGTGCTCCTGGCCATCATAGTTGGACAGGTGCACGTGGGCCACCCGCTCCCGCAGCCGCTCGTAGACCGCCAGCAGGTCCAGACCCCAGGTGCCCAGGTGGGTCGTGTCCAGCGTCAGATGAGGAAAACGTTCCAGTCCAGAGAGGCTGTTGAACCAGTAGCCATTGAGCCTCAGCCCCCAAAAGTGCTTCAGCGGCATGTTCTCGACGGCAATCGTGATCCCTGTTTCAGCCTCTAATTCTTCCAGGCCATTGCGCAGCAAGTGGTAGTAGGGCTCGCGGCGGGGGATGGGCACCGGCAGAAAGAAGCGCCGTGGGTGGTAGGCGTGCCAGTGGCCCGCGACGGCGTAGAGGCGGAACGGCAGATGCGTCACGACGGTAGACGCCCCAACCTCGTGAGCCAGCGCCACAGTGCGATGGAGCCGGCCTAATTGGTCGGCTGGCCAATCGGGTACCTCGACGACGAAGGGACTGTGGACAGCGACGATGGGCAGGCCACAGTCGGCGGACAACCGCCGCAGGTAAGCCGGCTGGCGGCCGTCCCAGCGATGGTCCACCAGGATCTCGAGGCCGTCATAGCCAGCCTCAGCGACCAGCCCACAGACACGGGCGATGCCATAGGTATAAAG